>Ga0206881_10047_pt1 | contig 44442 bp, 33 predicted proteins | sample Alteio_BWOrgCont_3_FD_152867 | JGI IMG/M metagenome (GOLD analysis project Ga0206881, IMG submission 152867) | Enriched cells from forest soil in Barre Woods Harvard Forest LTER site, Petersham, Massachusetts, United States -... | ecosystem: Environmental > Terrestrial > Soil > Temperate forest >...
AGGACGCGACGGCGGTGATGGAGGAGACGCGGGCGCTGAAGTCGCAGATCGAGGAGTTTGCGGCGGCCGCGGAGGAAGCCGACCGCAACCTGTCGGCGATTCTCGTCAATGTTCCGAATCTTCCGCTGGCCGATGTCCCGATCGGAAAGTCGGAGCACGACAACGTCGAAATCAAGCGTTGGGGCGAGGTTCGGCAGTTCGATTTTGCGACGAAGCCGCACTGGGAGATCGGCGAGCAGCTGGGCATTCTCGACCTGGAGCGCGCGGCGAAGGTTTCAGGAGCGCGGTTTGCGGTTTACTGGCGCGAGGGCGCGAAGCTGGAGCGGGCGCTGATCAACCTCATGCTCGATGTTCATACGCGCGAGCATGGATATACCGAAGTGCTGCCGCCCTTCATGGTGAACAGCAAGAGCCTTTTCGGCACGGGGCAACTGCCCAAGTTTGCCGAGGACCTTTTCCGTTGCGAAGACGAAGAAGGGTTCAAGCCGGGTGTGTATCGCGATAACGACCACTGGTTGATTCCGACGGCCGAAGTTCCGGTCACGAATTTGTATCGCGACGAGATTCTGGACGACGCGCAGCTTACGACGTCTCTGACCGCATACACGCCGTGCTTCCGGTCGGAGGCCGGCTCCTACGGAAAAGACGTGCGTGGAATCATCCGCCAGCATCAGTTTCAAAAGGTGGAGCTGGTCAAGTTCACGCGTCCGGAGGAGAGCGAGGCCGAGCACGAGAAGCTGACGCGAAATGCCGAGTCGATTCTCGAGCGTCTGGGTTTGCCTTATCGGAGGATGCTCCTGTGCACCGGAGACATGGGCTTCACGTCAGCGAAGACGTACGACCTTGAAGTGTGGCTGCCGGGGCAGCAGTTGTATCGCGAGATCTCCTCATGCTCGAACTTTCTGGATTTTCAGGCGCGACGGGCGAATATCCGGTACAGGCCTGCGGGACAGAATAAAACGGCACTGGTACACACGCTGAATGGCAGCGGCCTGGCGACTGGACGTACATGGTTGGCGATTCTGGAAAATTATCAGCAGGCGGATGGATCGGTGCGCATTCCCGAAGCATTGATACCCTATATGGGCGGGCAAACGGAGATCCGCCCGAAGAGCAAATAAAGCATGGGTCGAATATTACGCAGTTATTTTTTCTGGACATATGAGCGTGGCAGCTTTCACTACGACGTCATGGTGACGCTGATTCTCGCGTTCATTTTCCTCACGCCAAGGATCTGGAATTACGGTGAACGTCCTCAGGACGAGAAGCTGGCTCCGGGCAGCATGATCGTTAAGACGACGGCTCCGGGGAACTTCGTCTACGAAATTCCGGCGGCGCAGATCCACGCGGATGCCCCGCTGGACGCTCAGATTCAGCAGAACGTCGAATCGATTTCGGGCGGAGTGGTGGTCGACCGGTATGAGGCGGTGACAGAGCCCCACGGAAAGATCAAGCTGTATCGTGTGTGGGCCCACCGGTAAGTGCGTCCGCGCATCCTATCCCAACGGAGTGAAACAAGGTTCTATATGAGGAAAGCCATTCACCTGCGACTATTCGCGGGCATTTTGATTCTTGCGCCTTTCGCTGCCATGGCGCAGAACGCCGAGCTGCAGAAGGTTCTGGCCGAGATGGATACAGCGTCAGCGAAATTTCAGAGCGCGCAGGCCGATTTTGTCTGGGACCAGTACACGGCCGTCGTTCAGAGCCACGATTATCAGAAGGGCACCATCGCCTTCCGGCGCGTGGGCAACGCGACGGAGATGGTGGCGCACGTAAAAACCGAGAACGACCAGCCGGCTCAGAAGGACGTGCTGTATAAGGGCGGCGAACTCGATTTCTATCAGCCCGCTCTCAAGCAGGAGACGATTCTCAATGCCGGCGCCAACGTTGAGCGCTATCTGACGCTGGGTTTTGGCGGAAGCGGCAAGGATCTGGCCGCCAACTGGAACATCGCGTATCAGGGCAACGAGACCATCGACGGCGTGGAGACGACGAAACTGGATCTGACGCCGAAGCAGGGCGGCAACAACCAGTTCACTCACATTACGGTCTGGGTGGATTCGAAGCGAGGAATCTCGCTCAAGCAGATCGTGTTTCAGGATAGCGGAGACTCGAGAACGGCGGTCTATTCGAACATCAAAATGAACAGTGTGCCAGCCAGCACGTTTACGCTGCAGGTTGCTCCGGGAACACAGAAGGTAAGGAAGTAGCAGGCTCACGTCGCGGAACAAAGGCGACGGCTGCAAGCGGAATGATCATCGGGAAGCACTCCAGTGTATAGCGCGGCTCGGGCGCTTCGATGGTCGCGAGCAATGCGCAGCGCAGCAGGATGAACGCAACCATCGCTCCGGCCAGCGGCGGCCAGCGCTTGAGTCCCCAAAGCGCCGCGATCAGATACAGCAGGTTGAGCCCGGCGTAGGCCGCGGCGAATTCTGTCTCCGAGTGATGATGCCAGTATTCCCACCAGCGCAGCTCGATCCACAGCAGTTCGGTGCGGGGGCGCAGCCACATGTCGGCCAGGCGCGCGAGCGGCAGAGCCACGTAATAGCGAAACAGTTTGGCACGAATCCGGTCGGCGGCAATCTGGGCGAAACGGTCGTCCATCTCCGGAGTAAGGGACTGGGTCTTGTTGTAGTCCCTGAGAAGTCCACGGGTCTGCTCGTACTGTTCCGGCGAGTCGAAAGCGCGCGCAGGAAGATTCGCGATGTCGATTACGTCGCTGTCGATGTTCCAATAGACCTCCCAGGTGCACGCCAAATCGACGCAAACGGTTTTGGTCCAGCGATTGAAGCCGGGATTGGTGTCTTCGCCGGGATCGGTGGCATAGCGCGGGGCGAGCGGTTGGAAAACGTGGAATGTACTCCAGTTACGGATGGTCCAGGGTATGAAGGGAAGAATCGACAGAAAGGCAGCTACAGCGGCGTAGGGAAGCACGCGCCTCATCCCCCATCGCTTGCGCCCGTACCAGACCATCGCCGGACACAAAGCCACGGCGATAAGCGCGCCGTCCGGGCGGAGCAGGGCCGCGTAGCTCCAGGCAAGCGCCTGCAGGAGGGCCCAACTCCAGCGAGGCGGCTCCGTTTTGCTGGTCTCAAGAAATCGCGCCAGCGCATAAAGGGCGACGCCGATCCAGAAGAGCTCAAGAGTCTCAGTGAGCGGCACCGCTGCATAGTTCGCTGTAAACGGGCAGAACACGGCAAGCCACAGGGCGATCCATCCGGCTTTTGCGCTCCAGATGCGGACGGTGAATGCCGCGATCAGGACGCAGGTGGCGAGATCGATGGCTGTCTGCGCGAACATCACAGCGTGGTAGTGCTCCATGCCAAAGAGCTTGAAGCAGGCGACGAGGAAGAGCGGGTATCCGGGCAGGCGGATGAGCGTAGGGCGGAGGGTGCCGCTGGTGGTGGTGCCGTAGATGCCGTGGAGCATCCAGTTTTTCGCGATGCTTCCGTAGACCAGCGGATCGCCCTGGACTTCGGGATAGGCGTGAATGAACCAGAGTCGCAGCCAAGCACCCGCGGCCAGCGCGATCAGCCCGATCCACCACCTGCGAGGAAGCGCGAAACGCATGAAAGTGAATCATACTAGGCAGGTCTTCAGGAAATCCGCCGGGATAGTAACCTATACAGAAAGCGGAGCCGCCCTTTTGCAATCAGCTCAGTCAGTTGGGAGCGCGCTCGTCAACCGATGAAACAAGTCTTTTACGATCCGCAACGAAAACGATGGAAGCGCCTTCGCCGGGTAATGGATATTGCCGGCGTGATCTCCACCATCGTGCTGATCATCTTCTTTTTCAGCGTGGTGACGCGCCAGACGCTCCCGGAGCTGTTGCTGCCCATCCAGAAGCGCAACTACAAGGCACTGAAGGAGCCGGTGGGCGATCCGCTGAGGAAGAGCGCGCCCCGGCCGGCGCGCAGAAAGACGCATCGCCGCCCCTCCGAAATCCCTTTGAACCAGGATGAAGGGCTGCGCGCGGCTTTCTACCAGAACGACGAGGCCAGCTACTCGTCGCTCAAAGCGCACATCCACCAGATCGATCTGCTCTTCCCCGACTGGCTGCACGTGATTTCTCCCAATGGCGACCTGATCGCCGCGACGTCGCTGTTTCCAGTGAGCCTTTACAACGTCGTCGACAAAGCCGGCGTCATTCACGGTGTCGATCCCGAGAACAGGGTGCGGCGCGTGATCGTGGCCGCCAAGGAAGACACCGAAGTCTTCCCAATGCTGAACGATTACAACCCCGGCGATTCAAAGTGGCATGGGGAAGTGATCGGCAAGGTTTTGAAGGATGCGGTAGCGCGCGAGAGTCTTCACATGCAGATCGACAAATTTCTCTACGCGAATCCCAACTATCACGGCATCTGCCTCGATTTCGAGCAGGTTCCGGATGACGAGCAGAAGCTCTACGCGGAGTGGATCGGAGAACTGCACAACGATCTGCACGCCAAAGGCCTGCGCATTTATGTGGACGTGGAGACCAGCACGGAAGACTGGCTGATGAAAGCCATCGCTAAGAACAGCGACGGCATCATCCTGATGAACTACGACCAGCACGAAGAGGAGAGTGAGCCGGGTCCGGTCGCCTCACAGGACTGGTTCGAGGGCAACCTGAGGCGCGCGCTGAAAGTGGTGCCCAAGCAGAAGCTGATCTGCGGGCTGGGCAATTACGGATATGACTGGGCCGTGCCGCTTCCTGAGAAGGGAAAGAAGCCTTCGCAGCAGGTCGTGAATGTAGACGATCTCACCGTCCAGGAGGCATGGCAGCGGGCCGCCGATGCCGACGCCGATGTTCGGCTGAATGGCGACGACCTGAATGCGCATTTCGCCTATGACGACGAGGACGCGCACACCCGCCACCAGGTCTGGTTTCTCGATGGAGTGACCGCGTTGAACGAACTGCGCGCTTCGCGGCAGATGGGAATCAGCACCTTTGCGCTGTGGCGGCTGGGCGAAGAAGACGGATCGCTCTGGGCGGTCTGGGATCACCCCAGCGCGAAGGATGCACCGCATCAACTAACGACGGTTCCTCCGGGCAATGACGTCGATACGGAAGGCGAAGGCGACATCCTGCGCATCATCTCCCGGCCGCAGAGCGGCAGCCGTACGATCGACATGGACGCCGACAACTTCACCGTCACCGACGAGCACATGGAGACGCTGCCACGGTCTTATGTTGTCGAGCAATACGGGTACAACCCGAAGAAGCTTGCATTGAGCTTCGATGACGGTCCGGATCCGACCTGGACGCCGAAGATTCTCGATGTGCTGAAGCAGTTCAACGTGAAAGGCGCATTCATGGTGATCGGCGAGCAGGGGCAGGACAACGTCGACCTGCTCAGGCGCTACGTGCGCGAAGGTCACGAGATCGGCAATCACACCTTCACACATCCGGACATCAGTGAAATATCCGAACGCCAGCTGCAATTGGAGCTGAACCTTACGGAGAGGCTCTTCGCTGCGAAGCTCGGCATTCAGCCGCTCTACTTCCGCCCGCCCTACTCGATCGATCAGGAGCCGGATACGAACGATCAGGCTGCTCCTGCGGATCGCATTCAGCAAATGGGTTACACCATCATCGGCAACAAGATCGACACCGATGACTGGAATGAACATCCGCGCAAGACACCTCAGGAAATCACCGACAACGTTCTCGATCAGCTCGCCATCATGAAGGACAAGCCGTGGTTCCGCGGCAGCATTATTCTCATGCACGATGGAGGCGGCGACCGAGCGCCGACCGTGGCCGCGCTGCCGCTGCTCATCACCACGTTGCGCGCCAAAGGCTACGAACTGGTGCCTGTGTCGGAACTGATGGGCAAGACCACCGCAGAGGTGATGCCGCCGATTTCTCCGCAGATGCGCTGGCAGGCGCGTATCGATTCGGTGGCTTTCTTCTTCTTTTCGTTTTTCAGCCATTTCGTTGTCGACGTGTTCTTCCTCGGCGACGTGCTGATGAGCGCGCGCCTGATCCTGATCGGGATTCTGGCGCTGATCGACCGCCTGCGCTGCCGCCGTATGCCTCCGGGTGAGTACGAGCCGCGGGTTGCTGTGCTGATTCCGGCATACAACGAAGAGGCGGTAATCGCGCGGACGATCCGCTCGGTGCTCAACTCCGACTACCGAAACATCCGCGTAATTGTGATCGACGACGGATCGACGGACGCGACCTATGAGGCGGCGCGCGAGGCCTATCCCGTGGAGCTTGCTGCCGGCAAGCTGACCGTGCTGACCAAGCCCAACGCCGGCAAGGCAGAGGCGCTCAACTTCGGACTGCAGCACATGGACGAGGAGGTTTATGTCGGCATCGATGCGGACACGGTGATCGCTTCAGACGCGATTTCGAAGCTCGTATGTCACTTCGCCGATGAGCGCGTAGGAGCGGTGGCGGGCAACGCCAAGGTGGGCAATCGCGTCAACCTGTGGACGCGCTGGCAGGCTCTCGAATACATCACCAGCCAGAACTTCGAGCGGCGTGCCCTCGATCTCTTCAACGTCGTCACCGTGGTTCCGGGTGCAATCGGCGCCTGGCGCACCGCTGCCGTGATTCATGGCGGAGGCTATCCGATCAACACCGTCGCTGAAGATGCCGACCTCACCATGAACCTGCTGGAGCAGAACTACAAGGTGATATACGAGGACAGAGCACTGGCCTTTACCGAGGCTCCAATCAATGCGAAGGGTCTGATGCGCCAGCGCTTCCGCTGGTCATTCGGGACGCTCCAGGCGGTGTTCAAACACAAGCAGGCCTTCCGCAATAACCCGGCAATGGGACTGTTCGCGTTGCCGAATATCGTGATCTTCCAGATTCTGCTGCCGTTGGTGTCACCGTTTATCGACATCATGTTCATTGCAGGTGTTATCCATTACTTCATCGACCGGCATTTCCATCCTGAGGCGGCGAGTGCCGCCAGCTTTGAAAAGCTGCTGACTTATTTCCTGGCATTCCTGATTATTGACTTCGTCACCTCCACGCTGGCGTTCTCGCTCGAACGCCGTCACCCGGCCAATAAGGGAGATGGATGGCTGCTCTTCCACATCTGGTTGCAGCGGTTTGCTTACCGGCAGCTTTTCTCGGTAGTGCTGTTCAAGACACTGAAGCGAGCGATCGACGGGCGTCCGTTTGCCTGGGACAAGATCGAGCGCACGGCTAAGATGTCACGACATACGGAGAGTATTACCGCAGGGTAGTGGACGCCGATTCTAACATCACTCGTCACCGTGTCTTGACTGGCGGCAACTTATAGAAATTGCGCGCGCCGCCGGATGAAACAGCCGTGGCTACTTAGCGAACCTGAGATAGCCCGGAAAATTCATCGTAAGTGAATGAGGAACAAAGCCCGGATATGTTAACTTATCCATAAACACATCCAGTTAACAAATCCTGCAGGTGGTCAAGCGCTTTAGAAGCAGAATCTTCAGGACAGCAGTATCCGGTTCTGCCGTAGCCGTTTTGTGTGCTTCCCAGGCCCGTTTTGCCCCGCGTTGTCACACCCCATTCCAAGAAACACCAAAATGTCGTTTTCACTACGGCAGGCTACTCTTTGTGTCTCTGCACTTCTCGCGGTGTCGTTGTGTTTCGCCCAACCGTTCACTCCTCACGACTCTGGGGAGACGCCTTCTTCGTCCGTGCTCGATTCCTCCAGCAGGGATTGGCTCGACGCGGCCAGCGCAGCCGCCCCAGAGGGGTCGCCGGCTGGCGGAGCCGTCGTCAGCCAGCGCCCCGCATACACGGTTACGGGATCCTGGTTTTTTCGTCAATTTGGCGCGGGTGCGTTTGTCAGTCCGCTAGGCATCGGTGTTGGAGCAGCGACCTCGCTTACCCGCTCGGTCAACCTGCGCGTTGCCGGCAATTTTTTCAATTACAACGCAACCGGAACCACGGATGGTGTCAGCTACAAGGGCGCGCTGAACTTTCGCTCTGTGCAGGCCAGTTTCGACTGGTTCCCGTGGCACAAAAGCTTTCACCTCAGCCCGGGTGTCCTATTCTATGACCAGAACCAGATCGCCGCGAATGGTGGAGTCCCAGCCGGCGATTCATTCAGCGTGAAGGGCGCGCCCTACTACAGCGGCGCCGCCGATCCCGTAAACCTATACGCGCACGTGGCGTTCCGACATACTGCGCCGATGCTTACGGTTGGCTGGAGCAACTGGCTTCCCCGCGAGCGCGAGAAGCATCTCAGCATTCCGATCGACATTGGTTTCGCGTATACAGACGAACCGCCGCTGGTCCTGACTTTTGCCGGTGTGGTTTGCGACAGCCCGCATAACGGGAATTGCCGTTCGATCGATTCCGATCCGACCGTGCAACAGAATATCGACGCGCAGCGGACGAAGTACCAGAACGATCTCGACTACATCCGGTTCTATCCGGTCATCTCCACCGGGGTAACCTATAAGTTCTAGCAGCCTGGAGGTTCTCTAGCAGGATCACGCAGAAATCCCGGATGCCGCATTTCCGGCAACCGCGATTCAAATTTGCCGTTGCTCGCAGACCTGCGTGGCCGGCTGGCGACGGAGCGCGTGAAAACGCGATAAACTGAATAGTTATGGCTACCGTCGTGCTCCCTACCGTCATCCGGCCGCGCTCTCCACAGGGCGAGTTCAAGAACGAACCTTTTGTCGATTTTTCCCGGCACGATAACGCGCAGGCGATGAGAGAAGCGCTTATCCGTGTCGGTGACATGCTCGGTCATGAGTACGAGCTGGTCATCGGCGGTGAGCGATTGCGGACAAAGGGTAAGATAGAGTCGCGCAATCCGTCGCGGCCCGCTCAGATCGTCGGCATCCATCAGAAGGCGGGCGCTGAGCATGCGGAGCAGGCGGTCGAGGCTGCACTGCGCGCCTTTGCCACCTGGCAATATGTTCCTGTCGAAGAGCGAGCTTCGCTCCTGTTGAATGCGGCGGAGATTATCCGCGAGCGCAAGTTCGAGTTCTGTGCGTGGCTCACATACGAGGTTGGCAAGAACTGGGCAGAAGCCGATGCGGATGTCGCCGAGACGATCGACTTCCTGGAGTTTTACGCGCGCGAGGCGCTGCGTCTGGCCAGTACGACAACGCCGATTCAGTTTCCCGGCGAGCGCAACCAGCTGCTCTATATTCCGCTGGGCGTGGGCGCGGTGATTCCGCCGTGGAATTTTCCATTCGCGATTATGGCCGGGATGACGTCTGCCGCTATCGTTACCGGGAACACGGTCGTGCTCAAGCCTTCGAGCGATTCGCCGACAATCGCAGCGCGATTCGTTGACGTCCTGGAAGAGGCAGGCTTGCCGGCGGGGGTCGTGAACTTCTGCCCGGGGTCGGGAGCGACGTTCGGCAACGCAGTAGTGGGGCATCCGAAGACACGCTTTATCGCGTTCACCGGCTCAAAGGAAGTGGGCCTCGATATTCACGAACGCGCAGCCAGGACTCAGAAAGGCCAGATCTGGATCAAGCGCACCGTGCTCGAGATGGGCGGCAAGGACTCGATCATCGTATCTTCCGATGCGGATCTGAATCAGGCGGTTGAGGGCGTTGTTGCTGCTGCCTTCGGATTCAGCGGGCAGAAGTGCTCAGCCTGCTCGCGCGCGATCGTCGAGGAACCGCTCTATGACGTCTTCGTCGAGCGCGTTCGTGAACGCGTGGCCGCTCTCACCGTCGGCGATCCCGCGGCGAATCCCAACATGGGCCCGGTGGTGAATGAAGGAGCGCTCAAGACGATCCTGGAATACATCGCTGTCGGAAAGCGGGAGGGCCGGCTGGTCTCCGGTGGAGAAGCTATCGAGACGCCGGAGAAGGGCTACTTCGTGCAGCCGACTGTGATTGCCGACGTGGCTCCCGACGCCCGCATCTCTCAGGAAGAGATCTTCGGACCTGTTCTGGCGATCCTCAAGGTGCGGGATTATGACGAAGCGCTGGCTGTCGCCAACAATACGGAGTTCGGCCTGACCGGTGCCGTGTATTCGAGCGATCACGAAAAGCTTGACCGTGCGCGCCGCGAATTTCACGTGGGAAATCTCTACCTTAATCGCAAGTGCACCGGCGCAATGGTCGGAGCACATCCGTTCGGCGGTTTCAATATGTCAGGGACTGACTCGAAAGCTGGAGGTCCTGACTATCTCTATTTATTTACTCAAGCTAAATCCGTTGCTGAGAAACCCCAGTAATGGAATCTCGGACAGTTACACATCTCATGCATTTGACATGTCCCCGGCTAATACCAAAGAATTAGCCGAATGCGTGGAGAATCCGTTGGCAAAAATTTTGTGTGTAGACGACGATCCAGACGTCAACATTGTAAAGAGAAAAATTCTGGAACAAGCAGGTTATGAAGTAACGACGTGCATTTCTGCCGAGGACGCGATTCGAGAAATACAGCGGATCGCATTTGATGGAGTGGTAACAGATTGGCGATTGGGAAGTGAACGCGGTCGCGCGATTGTCGAAGCCGCCAAGGCCCAACTCGCCGTTCCAGTCGTGGTCGTCTCAGGATATGTAGCCGAAGCCTTTCGCGCTGCCGAGCCGCAGGCGGACATATATCTGGAAAAGCCCGCAGATCCTCGCGAGCTGGTGCAGATATTGAACACCCTGCTTCAGGCAAGAACGTTAAAAAACCACAGCTGACCTGATCGGGAAGGACAGAAACCCTCGAGATAAGACGCGCCCGGTCGAGGGTGTAAGTTCCACCATGCTTGCCGGGCAGCCGGGCAAGCTCAGGGAATAAGTAGCGGGCGGCGGTCTATATCTCCGCCGCCCGCCCGACTTCGCTGCGATCGAGCTCAGTTGGCCTGAAGCAGCAGATCCCCGGCTGCGGCAGCCGCCTCCGCGAGCATGCGGTGATGAATGGTGAACAGCGCCAGCTCGAGGCGATCGGAAACCCCGGTCTTATCGTAGATGCTGCGTAGATAATTTTTAATTACCTGCTCGGTTGTCGCCAGTCGCATGGCGATTTCCTTATTCTTGCAGCCCTGTACGATAAGCGCGACGATCTTCATCTCCTTGGGAGTGAGCCGGTCCCGGACGCGTGCCCCGACAAGATCCTCTTCGAGGGCGTGGGTCGCGGTTCCGGCTACCTGTACGCCGCGTTCGCCCCGGGCCACACGGCGCGCGCAGTCGATAAGAGCCGACCCGGTAACCGAGCGATACACCGCGCCCTGCACGCCCGCTGAAAGGTAGGCGGCCGTGGACTCGTTGTTTTCGGCAATCACGATCGAAAGGCCGCCCTGGCCGCGAATTCGCTCAACGAGGTGGTGCAGATTTGGCTTCAGAGCCGACGCGAAGAGGAGCGTTGCTCCCTTGAATGTTTCCAGAACCTGATACAGCCGTTCGACTTCACCGCACTGGGCGATGATACGAAAATCGTCTTCCATGGCAAGAACCTTTGCGGTTCCCGCGCGGAATATTGCCTGATTATCGGCCAAGATTATCTTATTCATTCTTTCTCTCTATGCCGTCGCTCTAACAGGCAGGACGCCCTAACGGACGAACCTCGCCAAAAAGGGATCGATCGCGGGCAGGCACAGTTATGCGCATACACAACATTATCGACTCAAGGCAGTAATTCACAATCTTATGTCTTTTATCCAGACAGAATAAGTACCAGACCATAACCTCATGTCACGAAGTTATGGCGAAAGCGTTTGCAGTGCAATGGTAATTGTGCATTCAGGCTAATCGAGAACGAGTCAGTTGCAAAGAAAAAAGTGTCAACAAGAATAACATTTTTTTCTGATCACTGACGCGAGGCGCATACGGAGCAGCCAGCAGTTTTGCGCGCGGCAAAAGGATAAACTGAAATTCTATGGGGAAGCCAGTCATTCTCGCTGTGGACGACGATGTCAGCGTCCTTGAGGCCGTCATACAGGACCTGCGCAGGAAGTATGGCGCCGGATATCGCATCCTGCGGGCGGGCTCGGGACAGGCCGCGCTCGACACGTGTGTCCAGCTCGAGCAGCGGGGCGATGCGGTCGCGCTGTTTCTCTCCGACCAGCGCATGCCCGGCATGTCGGGAGTCGATTTCCTCGAGAAAGCGCAGAAGTTTTATCCCGAAGCCAAGCGGGCCCTCCTGACTGCCTACGCCGACACCGAGGTTGCTATCCGGGCGATCAATACAGCCAAGATTCACTACTACCTTACGAAGCCTTGGGATCCGCCCGAGGAGCAGCTTTACCCGGTGCTGGATGATCTGCTCGAAGCCTGGAATGAGGATTACCGGCCGCCCTTCGAGGGTCTGCGCGTGGTTGGTCCGCGTTGGTCGCTGCAGGATCATCTGGTGCGCGAATTTCTGTCGCGCAACCAGGTTCCGTATGTGTGGCTCGATCCGGAGAGAGACGGCGAAGCCTTCGATCTGCTGGCGCGCTACAAACTCGATGATCACAAACTGCCGGCGGTTCTCTTTCCCGACGGATCGTCTCTCGTGCAGCCCGACCAGCAGGCACTGGCCGAGAAGGTCGGGCTGAGCACCCACGCGGCCAGCGAGTTCTATGACTTGGTGGTAGTCGGAGCGGGACCAGCCGGCTTGGCGGCTGCGGTCTACGGCACGTCCGAGGGGCTGCATACATTGGTCATCGAGCCGGAGGCGCCGGGAGGACAGGCGGGATCGAGCTCGCGTATCGAGAACTACCTTGGCTTTCCATCGGGACTGAGCGGGGCGGACCTGGCACGGCGGGCGTACGTGCAGGCCTCGCGCTTCAAGGCGGAGTTTCTGACTCAGTGTGTAACCGGCATCCGGGCGGAGAACCAGTACAAGCTGATTCGTACCCGCGACGGCGGCGAAGTTTCCTGTCGGGTGTGCCTGATCGCAACTGGAGTCAACTACCGGCGGTTGGATGCTCCCGGGATCGACCGGCTGACGGGAGCAGGTATCTATTATGGTGCCGCGCTGGTTGAGGCGCGGTCCTGCGCGGACGAGCACGTTTACATTATCGGAGGCGCGAATTCCGCCGGTCAGGCGGCCATGCACTTCTCAAAGTACGCCCGGCACGTGACCATGCTGGTGCGAGCGGATTCCCTCGAAAAGTCGATGTCGAAATATTTGATCGATCAGATCGCTCAGACATCGAATATAAGGGTGGAGGTGCATTCGCAAGTGGTTGAGGCCATGGGACAGAGCCGGTTGGAGTGCCTGAGGGTCCGCAACTCCAGTGGCGAAGAGGTCCGTCCGGCCTCGGCGCTGTTCATATTTATAGGTGCCGCTCCCGTGACCGACTGGCTGCCCGGAGACGTGATGCGCGATCCCAATGGCTTCGTGCTCTCGGGTTCGGACCTGAAGGTTGAAGATAAATTGCCGCGTCGCTGGAAAGAGGATCGAGAGCCGTTCCTGCTTGAAACCTCCATGCCCGGGGTCTTCGTTGCAGGAGATGTGAGACACGGCTCGGTCAAGCGCGTGGCGTCTGCCGTAGGCGAGGGTTCCATCGCCGTGCAGTTTATGCATCAGTATCTGGCCCGTTTTTAGGTGACGAGAAAAGCAAATTGATGGAAGAGAAACAAACCGCCATAGCCACGAAAACGATTCCCGCGCGCGAGCTTCTCGCACAAATACGGCAAATACCTCTTTTTCAACAGACCAAGCTGGAGGACCTCGACTGCCTCGGGGAACTGGAGCTGGTCGAGGCACCCGCCGGAGCAGTGCTCTTTGAGCGCGGCGACAAGGACCTTTTCTTCTGGATCCTGCTCGACGGCGAAGTCCGGGTGGCCAAGCCGGAGGCCGACGGCGCGATGACGCTGCTGGGCACACTCAAAGCGGGAGACACCTTCGGAGAGGTTCCACTCCTGACCGGTGTTACAGCGACGCCTGCACGCGGAGAAGTGATAATCGATAGCCGCCTGGTTCGCATCGCCTCGGCATCATTCTGGGATCTGATGGGCACCTGCCCAGTAGTTCGCGCCGGTGTGCTGGCTAACATGGGGCGGCGGCTCGAGGCCTATCAGGTACTTACCCTGCACCGCGAGAAGCTCATCTCGCTGGGCACGCTCGCTGCCGGCTTGATGCACGAGCTGAACAATCCGGGCACCGCGGCCCGGCGCGCCTCATCGCAACTGCGTGAAAACCTGATCCGCCTGCAACAGATAAGCCTGCGCTTTACGCGGACTCCGTTGACCGCCGAACAGAAAACTTGCATGCATGATCTGCAGGAGCGAGCCCTCAAGTTCGAAAAACCGGCAGCCATGAGCACCCTCGACCAGGCGGATGCCGAAGATGAGCTGCTGAACTGGCTGGAAAACATCGGAGTCGAGAATGCCTGGCAGATGGCTCCTACTCTCACCGCTGTGGGCTGGCGACGCGAAGATATCGAGTGCGCCCAGTCGGCGTTCCCGGCGGAACTGTACTCCGATGCGCTCAACTGGCTGACCTCCCTGATTTCGAGCATGCAGCTGGTGGGAACCATCGAGGAAAGCATCGCCCGCGTCACCGACCTGGTGGTCGCCGTAAAGAAATACGCCTACGACGACAAGAACCGCGAGCGCGAGATCGACGTGCACGAGAGCATCCAGAGCACGCTGACTATCCTGGCTCACAAGTTCCGCCATAAGCAGATCGCCATTGAAAAGCGTTTCGCCTCGGAGATGCCAAAGATCAAAACCACCGGCACCGGCTTGAGCCAGGTGTGGACCAATATCCTGGACAACGCGATTGACGCTTCACCGGACGGCGCTAAAATCGTGATCCGCACCTGGACGGAGGGCGCCCAGGCATTTGTGGGAATAGCGGATCAGGGATCGGGGATCGCCCCCGACCATCGCGATCACGTATTCGAGCCATTTTTCACGACCAAGCCTGCGGGCGTGGGAACTGGCCTCGGACTCGACATCGCGCACCGCATCGTCGTAGGTCAGTTTGGAGGCATGATTACCTTCACCTCCGAGCCCGGAGACACAGAGTTTGTTGTTTCCCTGCCTGCGCCAAAATAGGTAACTCGGACGTGGACAATTCCGGCACCGGCTATACGAGTCCGGCCGGCTGTGCGAAACGCAACTGGGTGCGACGCCCCCTCATTTTGATCCGCTTCTGTGACATAAAAACGTCGTCGGACTTCGTGCGCCTTTTCCCGCATCTAAGACACCGATACCTATGCGGTCAAGGTCTAACGAAGGGAGTTCCTATCCGTGGCGCCGCCTCGAAGGGCAATTCCTGCTTTCGGCAGCTATGGTCGTCTTGGCGACATCAGCACTGCCAGCCCAGCAAACCAGCGTAGATAACGTAACTGTTCCCGTAAGCGTAGCCAACTTCAATCGGGCCGAAACCGACAGCTACTTTACCCGGACCGTCAGTCAGGGAGCCTTCGGCAAGATCCTCCACAACCGTGACGTAACGTTGGTGGCCAAACAGAACGCGCCGCGTTCCAACCGCGACACGCTCTACTCCGCGGGCGTCTTTGACTTGGAAGCCGCGCCGGTCACGGTCACGCTGCCCGACACCGGCGGGCGCTTCATGTCCATGGAGGTTATCTCCGAAGACCATTATGCGATCGATGTGGTCTACGCGCCGGGCCGCTTCACCTTTGCACAGAACAAGGTTGGCACCCGGTATGTGATGCTCGTCATTCGTACCGCCGTCGACGCCGACAATCCTCAAAACATGAGAGCCGCTTATGTGTTGCAGGACGCCGTTCAGGTTGTGCAATCCAGTGCCGGCTCATTCGAAGTTCCGAACTGGGACCCGAAGTCGATCGGTGAAGCTCGGGATTCTCTCGTTGTTCTGGCTTCACTCGGCGTTGGTTCCGCGGTCATGTTTGGCCGTAAATCCGAGGTCGACTCGGTCGCCCATCTGATCGGCACGGCTACCGCCTGGGGAGGAAACCCTCCAAGCGCTGCCGTCTTCAAAGACGTATTCCCGACCCAAAACAATGGAGCGACGGTGCACCGGCTCACAGTGAAGGATGTTCCAGTCGACGGCTTTTGGTCTATCAGCGTCTATAACGCCAAGGGCTACTTCGAAAAAAACGAACTCGGAGCCTACGTCGTCAGCAGCCTGACGGCGAGGCCGAATGCCGGCGGCTCCATCACCGTGCAGTTCGGCGGCTGCGAAAAGACAATACCGAATTGCCTTCCCATTACGCCGGGCTGGAACTATACGGTGCGCATGTACCGTCCGCGTGGCCCAATCCTGAACGGAAGCTGGCAGTTTCCAGTGGCGGCACCGGTGCAGAGTACAACGCACGCTTTCTAACGCTGAAAAGAGTCGATATTCGCTGCCCGGCAGAAAATAGCGAGAGCCGTCTTATTTGACAGACTCCCGCCGCCCGGGTGAAAGTGTTTTCGGTCATCGGGCGAGAGATTTCTCACCGCTTAAAGAAGGCGCCGCCGTATTGCAAGCGTGCATGCGGGGCAAGCGCTCGCGCTTGTCTTCTCTCACTCACGACTAGAGGAGAACCGTGGCAGCTGAAGTGTTGAAGCATTCCTCCGTTTATAGCCCGCGTAGCGCTCAGGCCCTTCTGCTTCTTCTGACCCTTATGCTTGCCCCGAATTCACCTGCAACGCTCACCGCTCAGACGGCAGCCGCCGGCGCGCCGCTGACCGTCAATGACAGCAACTTCATCCGCGCTGAAAGCGATCTTTATTTCAGCGAGACCGTGAAGGCCGGGGGCTTCGGCAAGCTCTACTACAACCGAGAAATGACACCCATCGACAAGCAAACCGTGGTGCGGATGAACCGTGACACCCTTTACTCTGCCGGTGTCTTTGATCTGGATGCCGCGCCGGTCACGATCACCTTGCCCGATCCAGGCAAGCGCCTCATGTCCATGGAGGTGATCTCCGAGGACCACTATGCGATTGACGTTGTCTACGCGCCGGGCCGCTACACCTACACGAAGGACAAAGTAGGCACGCGTTATGTCCTGTTCGCCATTCGCACCCTGGCCGATCCTGAGAATCCCTCGGACCTGAAGGCCGCCAATGCGCTTCAGGATGAGATCATGGTGGAGCAGGCGAGCACCGGCACGTTTGAAGTGCCGAACTGGGATTCGAAATCACAGGGCGAGGTGCGTGACGCCCTCGCGGCCCGCGCTCCTCAGCTCAGCGGCTCTGCCGTGATGTTCGGCACGAAGACCGAGGTGGACCCTACCGCCCATCTGATCGGGACAGCCATAGGCTGGGGCGGGAATCCGCCGAGTGCTGCCGTCTACAACAGCATCTATCCAAAGCAGAACGATGGAAGCACGGTTTATCGGCTTCGGGTAAAGGATGTGCCCGTCGACGGCTTCTGGTCGATCAGTGTCTACAATGCCAAGGGATATTTCGAAAAGAACGCTCTCGGGGTCTACTCGGTCAACAGCGTCACGGCGAAGCCGAGCCCGGACGGCTCGTTCACGGTGCAGTTCGGTGGCTGCGCGAAGGGCACGCTGAATTGCATACCGACCACGCCCGGCTGGAACTACACGGTTCGGATGTACCGGCCGAGGGAAGCAATTCTGAACGGAAGCTGGCAGTTTCCGGAGGCGTCTCCGGTTGCGAGCACAACGCATGCTTTTTAGCGCTGGTTCCCACATTCTAAGATCGCTCTAACAAATTGCCGCCAACGCCTCCTCCGTTAAGCAACAGCACTCTTCCGCCGATACAGTCAACAAGCGACTCCGGCTGCCGGCAGTCTTGTCTTCACTTCAAGAACGAGGCGTGTGAATGTTTGCCATCATCGGAATCCTGCTGGTCTTCGGGGCTGTCATCGGCGGCTTTCTGATGGAGAAGGGCCATCTCGCGGTCCTGATGCAGCCGGCGGAATTCCTCATTATTGCCGGCGCGGCGCTGGGCACGCTGCTGATCGCGAATCCCATGCACACGCTCAAGGGGATCTTCTCCGGCGCACTTAGTGTCTTTGGCAAGTCGCATTATGGCAAGCAGCGCTATCTCTCCACGCTCAAGATGATGTTCGAATTGCTGAACAAGGTTCGGCGCACGGGGCTGTTGTCGATTGAGATGGACATCGAGAAGCCGGAAGAGAGCGTCATCTTCAAGGAATATCCCGACTTCATCGGAGATCATCATGTTCGCGGATTCGTCTGCGACACGCTGCGCATGGCGGTGACCGGAGGCATCGATCCATTTGATCTCGACCAGATGATGGACCTGGACATGGAGGTGCAGCACCGCTGCGCACATCCGCCCATCTCCGCGCTGACGACGGTGGCGGATTCTCTTCCTGGCCTGGGCATCGTTGCCGCGGTGCTGGGCGTGGTGATCACGATGGGCGCGCTGGGCGGCCCTCCGGAGGCCATCGGGCATAAGGTTGCCGCGGCGCTGGTAGGCACTTTTCTCGGCATCCTGCTGTGTTACGGACTGGTCGGGCCCATCGGCTCCTACATGGGTAAGGAAGCGGAGGAAGAACATGCTTTTCTTTACGTGCTTCGCGTTCTGATGATCTCATTCATCAAGGGAAATGCGCCGGTGCAGGCGGTGGAAATGGCGCGCCGTGCGATTCCGCTGCACGTCAGGCCGACCTTTGAAGAAGTGGAAACGGCGTGCCACGGCCAACATGCCGCCGAGGGCGCGGCGGCCGAACAAAAGATCGCGTGAGCCATGCAGAAGAAAGCGATCGTCATCTTCAAGAAGGCCAGGGCCCACGGCGGCCACCACGGCGATGCGTGGAAAGTCGCCTATGCTGATTTTGTAACCGCGATGATGGCATTATTCATCGTGTTGTGGCTGATGAACACCAGCGATCACGTGCGCAAGGTCATCGCGGGATATTTCAACGATCCGCGCGGAGTTCTGCACTGACTGGGTCGGATCGCTCGCGATCCACCGACAATTTGCCTCTGACTCGCGAGAATATGCAGCAATTCAAGGAGCGGCTGGAGAAGGCGATCATGCAGACGGACCATTTCAAGGCCCTGTCGAACCAGATCGAGATCACCGTCACCCCGGAGGGTTTGCGGATTGAGCTGCTCGAATCGAAGAACGGCACGTTCTTCGATACCGGGAGCACCGCCCTGAACGAAAATGGGCGCGAGATGCTGACCATGCTGGCCGGCCAGCTCAAAGATGTGCCCAACAACGTTTCGATCGAAGGTCACACCGATTCCCAGCCGTATGCAAACGACGCGGACTACGGCAACTGGGAGCTCTCCACCGATCGCGCCAATGCCGCCCGCCGCCTGATGCAGGACAAGGGACTTCGCCGCAACCAGGTCTCACGGGTGCGCGGTTATGCTGACCAGCGCCTGCGCCTGCCCAGGTATCCCCTCGATCCTTCGAATCGCCGCATCTCTCTGATTGTGCAGTACCTGGATGCGCCTCCGCCGGCGGCCGCGGAACCGGCGAAGAATGCGGAAGGCGCCTCAGTCAGTGGCCCGGTGATGAACACGCGGACAGCATCCGCAGGAGCGCCGAAGCACTAATTCAACCGGCAGAACCACGCGGCTGCCTTCCTTGGGGAACTCATCCCGCTTGAGCCGATCGAATAGCAGGCCGGCGGCTACCCGGCCGACCTCATCTGCGGGTTGTTTCACAACCGTTAACGTAGGGTGCAGGATCTCGGCCAGTTCGAAATCATCGAAGCCGATCAGCGCAACTTCTTCCGGCACACGTACTCCGAGATCGACCAGGGCGCGGAGAGCATAGCGGGTGGTCAGATTGTTCGAACAGAAGAAGGCCGTAGGCGGATCATTCTCCCGGATCGCCCCGGCCACAATTGCCGACGTCGCGTCCTGCGAGGCGCATTTGAAGGAAGGCTCGGGACGCAACCCGGCTTCAACCATGGCGCGGCGATAGCCTTCGAAGCGGGCGCGCATGGTGTAAAGCTGGCGGTTGAGTCCGATAAAGATGATGCGCCGGTGTCCGTGTTCGGTGATCAGGTGCTGCACGGCGCGCTTTGAGCCGCTCTGGTTCTGCACCAGCACGCTATCGAAACGGCGGTCCTGCATCGGGCGGTCGAGAGTGACGATGTGGGTCTGATCGAACTCCCCGCGGCTGAGGCGGGAGCGATGCACGTCGGCGGGGATTACGATGAGGCCGTCCACGCGGCGCTGCAGCATCAGCTGCGCCTCGGCAAACTCCGAGTCTGGATCTTCATTCGAGGTGGCAAGAATGACCGAGTAGCCGTGTTCCTTTGCGAGCGTGTTAACGGCGTGCGCGATGGTGGCAAAGAAGGGATCGAACAGATAGGGGACAATGATGCCTATGGTGTGCGTCTTGAGTCCGCGCAGCGCGCGCGCCATCTCGTTGGGCCGGTAGCCCAGCTTTTCGATGGCGCGATAGACCCGCTCTGCCGCTTCCGCCGAAACCGGCGCGGATTCGTTCAGGACGCGCGACACGGTCATGGTGCCCACGCCGGCCACGCGGGCAACGTCATTCATTGTTGGCTTGCGATCCATACCACTCTTTCTGGGATGTATTTCGCAGCCAGCGGCGTGGACACCGGATGCAAACGTATACAGCAAATCTTCCACTTCGTCAGAGTGGCGTCAAGCAACAGGCGGCCTGTGCCATGCGCTCCAATTGACCGCCGCGCTTCCCCTGCGCGGTCTTGCCCTACAATAGGCTTTTCCTGACGGAGAAGTCATTGTATGCGTGGATTTTACCTGTCAATCCTGTTGCTCCTTATCGCTCCATTTTCTCTGGCTCAGAACCTGCCCTTTGACCGCGCATCGTCGCTGCGCCACGGCATCAACCTGTCGGGATGGTTTGCCAGCTCGCACGACGTCACCCAGCAGCACTTTGAGACGTTTACCACCGGGGCCGACCTGAAGCTGATCCACGACATGGGGTTCGACTCCGTCCGGCTCGGCATCGAGCCGTCGCTGATCGTTCGCCACGGCAGCCTCACACCTGCGAATCCTCAGGCGCTCGCAGCGCTTGACCGCGCCGTCGATCAGATCCTCGCTAATCACCTCGCCGTGATGCTCTGCGTCTTTCCCAACGATGACTACAAGCACAGCCTCTCCACCGAACGAGGAGTCGACGACTTCGTTCTGCTCTGGCGCGTGCTGGCCGCCCACTTCGCCAAGTCCGATCCCGCGAAAGTCTTCTTTGAGTTGATTAACGAGCCCGAGGTGCCGGACCCCTACCGCTGGATGGGCATTCAGGCTCGCGTGGACGAAGCCATTCGCGGCATCGACACCGAGCACACGATCATCGCTACCGCCGCGAACTACGGCAGCCTGCCTGACATTCTTCAGCTCGAACCGCTGCGCGATCCCGACGTGATCTACAACTGCCACTTTTATGAGCCGTACCAATTCACCCACCAGGGAGCACCGTGGGGCGCCAGCGACTGGGTTTATTACAAGGACATCCCCTACCCTGCCACTCCCGAAACTCTTTCTACGCAGATGAAGAACGTCCCCGGCGACCTCGCCCGCTACAACCTCTTTCTGTATGGAGCCGGTCACTGGGACCGCGAAGCGATCGCCGCGCGGATCGCGTTTGCCGCCGCATGGGCCCGCGAGCGCAATGTCCCGCTGATCTGCAACGAATTCGGAGCCTACCGCGACACCGCCAATCCGGCATCGCGCGCGCGCTGGATCGGAGACGTTCGCGCCGCTCTCGAGGAAAATCGCATCGGCTGGGCGATGTGGGACTACCGCGGAAATTTTGGCGTCGTTGAACGCACCGATACGCAGATCACGCCTGATCCTGCGGTTCTGAAAGCGCTGGGCCTCAACACGAATGTTCAACCGGTCACCATCGCCGCCCCGTGATCGCCTCTAGACGAATCGGGCAAACTTCTGCCGCCGCGTTTCCCATTCGTCGGTAGAGAATAGCCGGGGCCCGACCTCGATGAGCCGGGGAAGCATATTGAAGACGGTCACCCGACTCCAAGGCTTGCCCGAGCGGGTGCGGAATCCCTTTTCGTTCAGGTCGCTGACCACGTTCGAAAGCGGGAAGTCCTGCACCATCAGCTCCATCATCAGTACGAGGGCGGCATTCTCGATCGGATCGACCTCTAGCCGCTGGCAATCATCGGAGATGCGCAGACCGTAGGGAATCTCCTCGTTGTAAGCACCTTCTGAAGGAGCCTCATTTGCCGGCAGCTCGCGCCGCCACTCGATCGAAACCAGCTGCCAGCCCGCCGCTGTCCTCTGCTGCATGATGTCGGGGCTGAACGGCCCCGAAATTACATCGCGAATCCGCTCATAATGCGCCATCCCCAGCCTCCCGGTGAATCAGCATACACTTCAGCGATCTGTTGATCAGCAAATTTCGGGCCACGACGGCAATTGAGCGAGTTGCCTCCTAAAATCAAGCGGCACAATCAGATCGGGATGGAACGCCGGCCCGGAGGGATAACCTCCGATGTCCACTGATGATAAACATCGTTCGCAGGTGGACACCGCAATCATCAACCCGCGCTCGATCCTGAGGTGGATGATTTCGGCCTTCCACGCAGAGTAGACTGTGGCAGAGGTTTAACCGCGTGGTGGATTCCGTAGCCCATTACATCGAGCGGGTCGTCGATCTTACCGACCCCGAAGCAAACCAGATTTACAACATGACCTTGGACGACGCCCGGCGCGTCCTCCTCGATCAGCCCGCTGAAGCAGTGCAGGAAATCGAGGGTTCATTCGCTTTGCTCGCCCGCTCCGGCAAGACCGTAAAGATGGCGCGCTCGCTCGACCGCCCCATGCGCTACTTCCTGGCCAAACGGTCTGAAGGTCCGGCCCTGGTGGTGTCGTCACGGATCGACGCTATCTTCGACTGGCTCGAGTCCGAAGGTCTCGACGGGCAGTTTCACCCCAGCTATACCCGTATGGTGCCGGCGCACCACGTCGTCGAGCTGCAGCTTATCGGCTGCCCTGATCCCGACCCCGTCTACACGCGCTTCTTTACTCCGGCCATGGGAACGCTGCCCCCGGACCTCGACACCATCGGCCGCACCTATATCAGTGCCCTCGCCGATGAAATCTCGCGCTGGCTGCGCACCATCCCGCAAACAGAACCCATCGGCGTCTGTTTCTCCGGCGGCATCGACAGTGGCAGTGTCTTCCTCACGGCGTACTACGCCCTGCGCAAGCTCGGCATGAATCCAGCCCGGCTCAAGGCCTTCGTCCTCGACCTGGGAGACGGCCCGGACGTCGATCAGGCGCACACATTCCTCGACCGCCTCGGCCTCTCGCTCTTTCTTGAGCCCATCGAATCCAGTCCATCTGCGCTCAATGTCGCTGAAACCATCCGCGTCACCGAAGACTACAAGCCGCTCGACATCCAGTCCGCCACCATGGCCATGGCCCTCTGCCGCGGTATCCGCGAACGCTACCACGACTGGCGCTACCTCATCGACGGAGATGGCGGCGACGAGAACCTCAAAGACTACCCCATCGAAGAAAATCCCGAGCTCACCATCCGCAGCGTTATCAATAACCCGATGCTCTACCAGGAAGGGTGGGGCGTCGGCAAAATCAAACACTCGCTCACCTATAGCGGAGGGCTGAGCCGCTCCTACACGCGCACCTATGCGCCCGCGCATCACTTCGGCTTTGCGGGATTCAGCCCTTACACACGTCTCAACGTCATCGTCGTCGCTGAGGCCATCCCCTTCATCGATCTGACGAAGTACGACGTCGGCCGGCTGTATGAGTTGAAGGGCGAAATCGTCTCCCGGGGTGTGGCCGCGGTCACCGGAGTGCGAATGCCCGTCTTCCCCAAGCGGCGCTTCCAGCACGGGGCCTTACCAGCCGACGCGATGCAGTCACGCCTTCCGTATCGCGAAGCCGAGTACCGCAAGCAGTTCCTGTCGCTATATCAGTGAGGGCGCCGTTGCCGTCGTCGTATCCCGAAAACCCGGCCGCGCGTGACGCATGGATTCTATCCCGCCGACCAGATCTTCATCGCGACCGGAGCGCGCTCGACCCGCATCGCCCCTGGGCCTATTTCGTCGAAGACGAACCCGCTCCCGGGTGTCCCACCCTGAGCCCTGAGCCCCGTGCCCTGAGCAATGTTCCTGTCGCCACCGTCTTTCTCACTAACCGCGAGTGCCCCTGGCGATGCCTGATGTGCGATCTCTGGAAGAACACGCTGGCGGAGACGGTGCCAGCGGGAGCGATTCCTGCACAGATTGACTACGCTCTCGAGCGCCTCGCGCCGGCGCGGCAGATCAAACTCTATAACAGCGGCAGCTTCTTCGACCCTCGCGCCATCCTCGTTGAGGATTATCCGGCAATCGCGAGTCGCGTTGCCGGCTTCGAACGTGTGATCGTCGAATGCCACCCCGCGCTTGTCGGTGAAAACTGCCTCCGCTTCAGCGAACTTCTGTCCGGCCGCCTCGAAGTCGCCATGGGCCTCGAAACTGTCCATCCCGAGATCCTCGAACGGCTGAACAAGCGCATGACCACTGCTCAATTTGCCACCGCGGCCCGCCGTCTGCGCGAACACGATATCGACTTGCGAGTTTTCATCCTAGTCAAGCCGCCATTTATGGTCGAGGAAGAGGCTCTCTACTGGGCCGAACGGTCTTTAGATTTCACATTCGACTGCGGAGCCACCGCTGCAACCCTCATCCCCACCCGCGGTGGAAATGGCGCGATGGAAGAACTGGCCTCTCTCGGCGAATTTTCTCCCCCCGACCTTACCACTCTCGAGTCCGCGCTTGCCTACGGCATCAATCTGAATCGAGGGCGCGTCTTTGCCGATCTGTGGGACCTGAAGCTGGCTGCGGAATGCCCGCTCTGCTCTCCTGAGCGGATCGCACGTCTGCGCAAAATGAATCTGCAGCAGATTATTCCCCCTCCCGTCAGCTGCGTTCACTGCGGAGGCAAGAATTGACCGCTCGCCCCCAACCAACCAGTTACGATCTCGCGATTGTCGGCTCCGGATTTTCCGGCTCGCTCCTGGCCATGGTCGCTCGGCGGCTTGGTAAGTCAGTCGTGCTGATCGAACGGGGAAAACATCCCCGCGTCGTGATCGGCGAGTCTTCAACACCCATCACCAACCTTCTGCTCGAAGAATTGGGTACGCGATACGATCTGCCGTCCGTGCGTCCGCTCACCAAGTGGGGAAGCTGGCAACGCGAACATCCCGAAATCGTCTGCGGCCTCAAGCGTGGCTTCACCTTTTACCACTACGACCTGGCTCAGGCACCGGATGTCATCCTGAGCGAAGGACGCGAAGCGGCCGGAGTCGAAGGACCTGCTTCTCCCGTGAATGACCGGGCGCGCCAACTTCTCGTCGCCGCCAGCCCGCACGATGAGATATCTGACACCCATTGGTATCGCGCCGACTTCGATTACTTTCTCGTGCGCGAAGCCCAAAATCTCGGCGTCGACTACCTCGACGAAACAAGCCTGACCGGCTTCGCTGAATCGAACCGCGGAGTCTATCTCAGCGGCACCCGCCATGGGCGCGATCTGGCGATCTCCGCAAGAGTCATCGTCGATGCCTCCGGCCCGCGCGGATTCCTGCATCGCGCTCTCGGTCTGGGCGAGATGGAACTTCCCGGCTTCCCGCAAACGCAGGCCCTCTACAGCCATTTTGAAAATGTCGGCCGGATCGAAGACCTCCAACCAATGCCCGACGGCCAGCTCCCGTATCCGGTGGACGACGCAGCCGTCCATCACGTCTTCGGCGGCGGATGGATCTGGGTGCTCCGCTTCAACAACGGAGTCACCAGCGCAGGCGTTGCCGCGACGGAGGAGTTCGCAGAGAAGTCCAGATTCAGCGACGGAGCCGAGGCGTGGCAGCGAATCCTGGAACGCATTCCGGAACTCGAATCGCAATTCGCCACTGCCACACCGGCCCTGCCCTTCACGCACATCCCACGTCTTGCCTTTCGCAGCGGAAAGATCGCGGGCCAGAGATGGGCTCTCCTGCCATCGGCGGCAGGCTTCGTTGATCCGCTTCTGTCGACCGGATTTCCGCTGACCCTCCTCGGCATCGCGCGCCTCGCACAGATCTTCGAGAACGACTGGGACTCACCTCGTCTTGAAACCAGCCTCACCGACTACGCAGACGAAACGGATGCAGACCTGGTCGTCACTGCCCGCCTCGTCGGTGCCCTTTACGCGAACATGAACAATTTTCCCGTCTTCGTGTCGCTGTCGCTGCTCTACTTTGCCGCCGTCAGTTATGCCGAAGCTGCACGCAGGCTCGGCAGGCCGCATCTCGCGCCCTCTTTCCTGCTTCGCTCCGATCCTGTCTTCGGACCGGCCTGCGTGCGCCTCTTCGACCGTGCCCGGCAGCCGCTCACGGAAGAGGATTTGCAGGCTCTTTCCAGCGAAATCCTTAACGCCATCGAACCCTTCAACGTCGCCGGCCTCGGCAACCCCGCCCGTCGGAACTGGTACCCCGTCGACCCCGACGACCTGCTGCAGTCCGCCGCAAAGCTCGACGCCACCGAAAGAGAAGTGAGTGCTCTCTTGCAGCGTTGCGGCTTCGAACTTCGACACAGTTAGGTAGCGGAGAATTACGGCGAAATCACTAAAATAGAAAAGAGACAAATGCCCGGGCGGGCAGATAGCGACCCGGGCATTCGTCGGCATGAATGAAAGCGCCACAAATCCAATGGAATCAATGACGATCCGTTAAGTCCTCTGTTTTCAATGAACGCCTGCTAAGTGGCATGTTTTCTCTGAAGTAGCAATATCTGCTTTGTTATGAATGATGTAGCTAGGGATGGCCATTTAAAATTCAGCAGAATCAATGACTTAATGCAATGCCGGGGGGAGGGGTATCCCTCCCCTTCCCATTTTGGAACGCCCTACTTCGGCGAGGTGGCAGGAGGCGAAAATACAATCGGCTTGGTAGAGATCACGCCTTTGCCTTCCTGCACGGTAATGAACTGGTTCGGCTTGAGGTCGGGAATCGAATCCTTCTTGCCGCTCGGCCAGACGATGTCCAGGCTGACCGTCCGGTCACCTTCGGGCTTGCCCAGCCCGAAGATGACCGGCAGTTCGCTCTGCGAGAGGTAGCTCGACCCCGAGTGGACCATGGCAAACTGCCGGACGCCCTTGTTTGTCCTCAGCGTAATTTTCGCGCCGATGCCATCGCGGTTGGATTTGGTGCCAATGGTCTTCACCCGCAGCATATCGTTCTGGTTGGCGTTGTCGTTCCGGAACAGGCGCGCCGGACCGTTGTTAACCGTCATCAGCAGGTCCAGATCGCCGTCCAGGTCGAAGTCCGCATACGCCGCGCCCCGGCCAACCACCAGACGCCGCAGCGCCGGCCCGACCCGCTCGCTCACATCCTCGAACTTGTCATTGCCCTTGTTGCGAAATAGGAATGGAGCCTCGGCATAGTGCAGCGTCGGTTGCAGCACGCTGATGTCGTCCGCGACGTGGCCATTAGCGGCGAAGATGTCCGGCCAGCCGTCGAGGTCGTAGTCGAAGAATAGAGCACCGAAGGTCAGCGAGCGCAGCGAGGGCTCGCTGATTCCCGACGAAGCCGATTCGTCGGTGAACAGCCCTGAGCCATCAGTCCGGTAGAGCGCCAGGCCCTCATTAGTGAAGTTGCCGATCAGCAGACCCTGGTGCCCCGAACGATCGAAGTCTGCTGTGTCCGCGCCCATGCCAGCGCGCATTGTGCCCGACTCGCCGTAAGCGACGCCGGCAATCACCGCCTGGTCGGTAAAGGTGCCGTCGTGGTTGTTGTGGTAGAGCTTGTTCGGCTGCGTGTCGTTGGCTACGAAGAGGTCCATCCATCCGTCGTTGTCGTAATCCAGCATGACAATGCCGAGCGACTTGCTCGACGGATCATACAGGCCAGCCCGCTTGCTGACGTTCTCGAAGACCCCGTTGCCCTTGTTGTGGAAGAGCGTAGCACTCTGGCCCTTGTATAGCTGAGGGGTGCAGTAGGACTTGTTCTTGTTGTCGAGCGAGCAGTACTGATCTGTGGCCTCGGACCAGTCAACGTAATGTGACACGAAGAGGTCCAGCCTGCCGTCATTGTCGTAGTCGAACCAGATGGCACTGGTGGAGAAGCCGGGATCGCTCACTCCCGCCTTAGCCGTCACGTCAGCGAACTTGCCGTTGCCAAGATTGCGAAAGAGGTGGTTGCTGCCCACCGCGGTGAGATAAATGTCGTCGTAGCCGTCGTTATCGAAGTCGCCGACCGCGCAGCCCATCCCATAGGTCTCGATGGCGAGTCCCGCCTCGCGGGTCACGTCTGTGAAGGTGCCGTCGTGGTTGTTATGGTAGAGCGCGGGATAGGACTTATGCGACTTATGGTCAGGCCAGTCCATGGAGTTGACCAGGAGAATGTCTTGCCAGCCGTCGTTGTCGTAGTCGATGAAGCAGGCTCCGGTGCCCATGGTCTCCGGCAGCAGCTTCTTCCCGTACGCGCCGCTGTTGTGCTCGAAGGTAATGCCGGCCTGAGAGGTCACGTCGGTGAACTGGATTGGTCCCGATGGCCGTGTCGGAGCAGAGACGGGTTCCGGGGCAGTTGGGGATGTTGGCGCGGGCCGTATCTGTCGGGCCGGGGATGACGGCGTAACTGCCTGCGATTCGGATGGCTTCTGCTTGCATCCTGTGATGGCTGTGGTAAGCACAAGGCAGGCGACTAGTTTGGTACTTAACGTCATAGATTCAAATTTCTTTCGGAGCTTGTATGTTTCTCCCGTCGAGGGGCCTATGCGGGGACGATGACAGCCTTCTGTCTGCGGGACTCCAGCCACATCTCGATAAGGAGCGCAACCGGTCCCACCAGGAAGAGCGCGTAGAAGGGTGCGTAGATGATCTGGTTCAACCGTAGCACCATCTCGACCAGCGCCACGGAAAAGGCAACGATGCATTGCCCGGCCTTGCTGCGCACAGTTGTCTTCGGGTCAGTGATCATGAAGAAGATGAAGAGCTGATATTCGGGGCCTGTGATCGGCGCAATCTCGGACATCCATGGAGAGCCGGTAATCCATGCCCGGAGGAGAGCGAAGGCAAGGAAAGAGATAACGTAGGTGCCGGTGATATGGAAACGCCGGAGACGCCAGATGATCGCCGCACCTAGTGCCCAGATTACGAGCATCGGGGCAAGAAAGTTGCCCCATTGAATGCTGAGGCTCGCGGCGGCGTCGCCGGCGAGGAAGAGTATGGCGGAAACGCCGAAGTTCGACGGGTTCCAGATGTGGCGGCCCTTCACTCGCAGAACGTATTTCGACGTAATTGAGATGAGAGCGCAAAGCGCGAAGGGCCAGTAGGCAGGTGAGCGCACGAGGATTCCAACGCTGATGCCGGTAATGTAGGCGCTCGCGAGGTGCGGCCATTTGCCGAAGAAGAAGCGTGCCAGCACCAGTTCCGCCAATATGCTCGTCGCAATCGCGAGCAGCATCTTGGGGTAGCTCTCGAGGATGCCGAACGAGAGGTGGCCTATCAGCAGGATGAGGGTGATAAAGACCGGAGGGACGAAACGGTTTTCGAGGCTGAGCCAACTCTTCCATCCGGTGCGCATTCCTGTGGCCGGCGCGGCGACCGCTTGCTGGCTCATTCAGGCTCCTTCACATCATGGATTTGGCCAGGCGCAGGATGATCGAGGGTCTGGACGGTTCCTGAAGGCCAGCGGACGACAGCCTTCTCGATTTGCGGATCGCGGCCCAATCCGAAATGCAGACGCCGCTGGTTCTGCGCGGAGAAGCCGCTGCCGCCAGAGACTTCCTGGACTTGCTTCTGTCCGTTCCAATACAGAGTGACTTCACCGCCGATTGCGCTGCGGTTGCTGTTTGTGCCTTCCAGCTTAAATTCAATCCACTTGTTATCAGGAGAAACAGTGTTTTTGTAGACCAGCACCGGCCCACGCTGGTTGGCGACAACTACGTCAAGAACGCCGCGATTCCAAAGGTCGGCCATCGCTACGGCGCGGCCGTCATAGGTATCGGTTACACCTACTGCCTGGGCAACATCGACGAACCTTCCAACACCGTCGTTCAGCCATACATGCTTCTGCTGATAACCGGAGAGACTGCGATTATCCATCGCAGGCCAGTTGTTGGCATCACCAATGATGGTGCTGTTTCCGCCGGCCACCTTGGAAAAGTCGTACCAGTAGCTGCTGTTCCGATCGAGGGAGACGTAGCCGTTCGTCAGATATAGATCGAGGGTGCCGTCGTTGTTGAGGTCGCCGAATTGTGCCCCGAAGCTCCACCCGCCAAACTCGACTCCTAGATCCCGGGCGAGGTTCTCAAATTGCATATTGTCGCCTGTAGTTCCATCCTTTGGAACCCACATGTTGTTCCCCTGAATCAGAACTCCTTCTTCGGAGATGTTCGAAACGTACACCGAGTATCTTCCCTGATTGAGGATATCGCCAAAGGCAACGTTCATGCCGCTCTTGGGAGCGAAGCCAACACCAGTCTGCTGGCCCGCTTCGTGGAACCGCTTCCCGTCGTTCAGGTAAAGCTCCGACACGCCGTAGTCATTCGCAACAAATAAGTCAGGATGTCCAGTTCCGCGCAAATCTGCGGCTGATGCAGCCAAAGCCCAGCGGCGGCTGTTGATTCCTAGTTTTTCACTTACTTCCTCGAACCGGCCATTGCCCAGGTTGTGAAACAGATATTTGCGGCCGCCATTTTTGGCGTACTCAAAACTGTCGGGCATGATGCGCGTGGTATTGAGGTGCCACAGGTCAATGTCTTCTGAGTAGTAGCCGCCGACAAAGAGATCGAGAAGGCCATCTCCGTCGTAGTCGAACCATACAGCAGTGTTTGCGTTGATCCATTTGGGGAGGCCGGCCTGCTCGCTTACTCGGGTAAAGCCGTGGCCATGGTCGTTGTGATACAGCTCGGGGCGGCCCCATTTGATGAGGAAGAGGTCTTCATAGCCGTCGTTGTCGTAGTCACCCCAGACTGCACCCATCGACACGCCTGTGCCGGGCTGGTTGACGTCGGCGATGCCCATCTCATGCGCGACATCTTTGAATGTGCCATCGTGCATGTTGCGGTAGAGGGCATTTTTGCTGCCCTCTTTGCTGTTGGTGACGTAGATGTCAGGCCAGCCGTCACGATCGAAGTCGACGATAGAGACCGACGCACCCATGGATGCAACCTGCGGCATGATGCCGGTCAGCTTGGGATCGAGCGTCGGCGCCTGGTGTACAAAATCGATGCCGGCGGCGCGGGATACTTCCTGAAAATAGAAGCCGTGGCGAGCCAGAGCAGCGTTCGCATCGAGCTTTACCCTGGCTGATGCTCGTGCGGCGGAGACGCGTCGGATGGCCATAGGTGTGGCCAACAAGGCGATGAAGAAAATACCAAGTAAAATTCGTGCTACGGGACCGCGTCTCATCTATCCGCCTTACTACGTAGTTCACCAAAGAAGACTCCCGGGGTTACATACCGCGTCTGATAGGTCTGCCAGTCTTCCGGGTGGTGCTTATATACCCACTCGTCTTCAAGATTTCCGGGTGGCGTGTCGTATGTTGTTCTGTCGTGATGAGGCAAAGGTAATACTGTCCTCGAGTAAGTGGAGTTATAGTCGCCGTCCTTGATCCATCCGTCACCGGCGATGATGTAGTCACGAACCCATCCCGCGGGTGGAGCCGAAGGCGCTTTAAAATGGAGCGACATCTCATCGCCCGCGTTCATGATCACATAGCGGTCGTCGATTCCGGCGAGTAGCTCGCGAACATCACCGTATCGGGTGTAGTAGCCTTCGAGATCGCGCCAGAGCTGTGTCGTACTCGTGAGGTGGTTGTAGTCGGGGATCTCCGGCGACGAGTTGTTCGCCTGATGGATGACGGAATAGCCCCGGTAGTGCAGATCGGCCACAGAGGGTGCCAAATGCGTGACGCGGATCGGTGTGTCGGGCAGCCCGCGTGCCCATTCGATGGAATCCCAGTAGACTTCGAGATTCGTTCTGAGGCGAACCTTATGAGGCGCGCCGGGACGAAATACGTTGGTGATGTCGAACAGGCAAATCTTTTTTCTTCCTGCGGGAAAGCCGAGATTGGGCCGTGCGACCATCCAGCCGCCGTGTCCGTCGGGGACTTCGAGGCTTAACGGGCGCGCCTGCTCGTGAGAGCCCTGGCTGATTGCAACGTTGATGGAGGAGTCGGAAGGATGTACCCATCCTCTTGCGATAAGGTAAAGCGGAACGCCCGCAGGCACGTCATCTCCGAGATCAACCTCGACGTAATGGTCGCGCGTGACTCCCTGATACTGGCCGCGCCCGAAGGTATCCAGATACCGGTTGTCCAGATCGCGGACGATGTCCGTCACATCTCGGCCATTGTCGTCGATGGCACGTGCGATCTTATGGGGCGTTGCGACGGTAATGATGCGCGGCTTTACTGCGGGCACTACGAATCGCTCATCGGTGAAGACTTCAGTTCCTGACGGATGATCGACGGTCATCAGGCCGAGATAGTCGTAGTAATAGGTCTCCCATAGCTCGCCGGTAATTCGCAGGTCGTAGTAGCCATCGTGCGGCACTAACTGGTCATGCGCGATTTTGTACCATTCCTCGGTAGCTGCGATGCTTGCAGTGCCAAGCGAGTTGATGCGCAGGCCGATTGCTGAGCCCCACGGCACAGCATCCTTAACAAACTCCATATCTTTGCCGTTGTAGGCAAAAAGGAACGGGCACGATCCCTTCAGGCGCTGTTCGGTGACCACTTCCTGGTCGGCCTTCAGAGCAAACTCGGCGCGTACGGAGCCATTCGGCCAAAGAATGCGAGCCACATCCACGCCCATCTGCGCTCCCAGCCCGAAATGCATCTGCGGACCGGTGATTGGCTGCATCTGCACGAGCAGGCCGGAGCGGATCTCTATCTCGCCGCCGACGCCAAAGGAGTTGATGCGCTGATCTCCGGTGGCCTGCTTCGCGCGTGGGCGGATGATCTGCCAATGGTAATTCTTCGATCCGCGATTGACGGCCTGCACGGGTTGGCCATTTGCCGAGAGACCCACAAGGTCCAGGCGGCCTGGGGTTTTGAGGTCGGCGGTATCGAAGATCCGGGACAGACCGGAGACGGGCTGTGCCGCGCCGAAGCCGCCCTTTTCATCGCCGAGCCACATCAACGCACCGGGAGCGTCGAGACTTGCAGATGCTGTCACTCGGCCGAGCAGAAGATCGATGGCGCCGTTGTTGTCCAGATCGGCGGCATGCAGGCGAACCTCGCTGGAAAGAAAATTTGCGGCATCGGGCACGCGGGCAATTTCGACTCGCTCCCATCCTGAGTTGTCTGCCTTCTCGGAAAGGCGAATTATGGCGCCATCATCCTGAATCGCCAGCAGGTCGAGAATGCCGCGGTGGCTGGTGTCGGCGGCGGCAATCGCCTTGAACTGGCCGGTGACCGGGAGATCCGGTACCTCACTGAAGCGGCCCGACCGTTCGTTGTTAAAGACGTGCAGCTTTCCCACCCCGTCGATGAAGACAGCATCGGGATTGCCGTCTCCATTCAGGTCAGCCCAAAGAAACGCGCGTACTCCGGATATTCCCGGGAAGGTATGTATCGGCGAGAAGGTGTTGTCGCCGTTGTTCCGGAGGACTACCGGTTCGCCCTCGGCCGAACCGAGCACGAGGTCGAGGTCGCCGTCGGCCTCGATGTCGACCGCCCATCCGCCGGTGTAGCGGCCGTTCAGGAGCGGGGCAGGCAACCTGGTTTGTGCGGTGACGTCAGTGAAGCTGTCGGATTTGTCCTGGCGAAAAAAACGCACGCCGCCGGCGCCGGCCAGCACCAGATCGGTCTTGAAGTCGTAGTTAAAATCGATCGGAACAATGCCCTCAGGGGAACGTGCAATCTTTGCCGGTCCTCCGGGAAATGGCAAGGTGACGCCACTAGCGAGACGGACAGTGGTGCTATTCGCTTCTGCCACCGTCGGTGCGCCAGTGCCGGTAAGGGAGACGGCGCCGATCCAGTTCCAGACGGTCTGGTCGGGATCGGGCAGAGGCTCAACAGCGAAGGTCATCGCCGTGTCTGGCGGAGCGGGCGAGAACTGCGGAGTCTCCAGGCGAAGGAAGTGGGTGAATGGCTGCGCCTCGTCGCCGGGCCCGGGCTTGATGGCGGAAAGGTTCTGGCGGAAGTCCGGAAGGCGCATCAACGCGTTGCGAAGGAAGGTTGTACGCGTTGCCGCCGCGCGCGGATCGGTTCCTGCGGCTGCCGTATCAAGTGCGGTGAGTTGCTCCTTCACCTCCGGCGGCCAGTACTGGGACTTCTTATCGATCCGGGTGACAGCCTCCTTCAGCGATGCAGCGTCGCCGCGTTTTGCGGCCACGCGGCTCAGCTCGAGCAGCGCAGCCATGTTGTCGGGCTGCGCCATCACGATACGCTGCATCAGCTGCTGAAATTCGGCGTCGCTGTTGGGATCGCCCTGGCGCTCGATCTCCTCTGCCAGACGGTAGGTCGCGATCAGGTTATTGGGATTGATCTCCACGGCCTTGCGAAAGTCTTCGATGGCCTCGGACGATTTCCCGCGTCCGGCCTCGACGAGACCGAGGAGGTAGTAGATAGCGTCGTTCTTCGGCGCCAGTGCTCGCGCACGTTGCAGCCTATCTCCTGCTGGACCGAAATCCCTTTGGCGCAGGACGAGGATGCCCCAATTGGCCCACGCTGCCGGCTCGCCCGGAACGATCTGCGTCGCGCGCGCCAGCTCCCGTTCTGCGCGAACGTCATCGCCAACCTGAAGCGCAGCAAGCCCGACGTAGAAAGCCGAGACGAAGTCCACGTAGCTCTTCGATGAGCGATCCGGCAGCCGGGAGCGGCAGCCGGTGAGAATCAAAACTGATGAAGCCGCCAGGCAGACCAACAGCCTCGCGCACCGTCGTCCTGCACAGCTTCTTGTCATTGCGAAATCGCTCTGAGCCTGATGCTTCATACTTCTTTGTTCAGGGGGACACTATTGAACATATCCCAGTAAATTGCACTACAAGAAACCGCGAACCTTCTCATACCGGCGATTTCTGCGTCTTTCTTCGCTGCGCCCTTCGCCTGTTTTCGCGCTTGGTTTTGATCGCCTTCGCCCACAGCGGGGCGATCCCAAGGAAGGGAAGTGCGTAGAGTAAAAGATCCCAGCGGCCGAGAAGACCTGGAGTAACAGAAACATCGGTGCTGATTTCGCCGCTGCTCGCCGAGCTCGCGAGCATTACGCGCACATGCCAAGTCTCCTCTTTGTCGAACGGAACGACGGACTTGAACTCTACCCGGTTACGGAGTCTTTCACGCCAGGCGTCGTAGGTTTTCTCGGGCAGCCGTTTGCTTACGGGCTGTACGGCAACCTGAACCTTCATATCAGTCGGTACCGAGCCGCCCCGCGGCGGGTCGATGATAACGAAGAAGCTTCCGGTGCCGACGTCAGGATTGCTCCAGACTGCAACCGTAAAGGGTCCGACCTTGCGATCCTGCATGATCGGATATGGCGGACCGATGTGTGCCCAGGCGGGAATGCTTCCGCAGATGGTCAGCAGTGTCGCGACGATGCCGATCCGCCACGGGATCCATGGCCGTGTATGAACGCCTGTCAGCATGTCATCCCGCCATCATGGTGGCGCGCATGTCCATGGGTTGTGTCATAAGCCACACGGAGGCTAGGAAGAGCAGAAGGCACACTACAGCCCAGGGCGAAAAAGCGCGGAGGGCGTGTTCCTCAGAATCTTCTTCTGCAAGGCGCCAGGCAACAAGGAGCGATCCAGCCAGGCCCAGCAGCAGGAATGCAAACTCGATGGGCTGCACGATGTACTTTGGGATTCCAAGCAGCGCCCAGCGAGGCTCACCCAGTAGAGGCCAGCCCAGGCTGGCGACCGCATCTTGTGCGACTGGAACGATCGTATAGAGCCCGGTGAAAAAGTGGAATCCGTAGTGAGCCAGCCACATGCCGAAGCCAAGCGGTACCAGCGCATAGCTGTAGCGGATGACGAGCGGCAGCCACGCCCGCTTTTCCCCGCCCCATGCGCGTGCGACCCACGCGGCACATCCAAGTAGCACGGCAGGCTCAACGATGAGAAAGACTATGAAAAGCAATCCCAGGATCGCCGCTTCGTTCTCGATGTGCAGCAGATGGCCCAACCAGGTCTCGACGATGTATACGGGGCTCACCATGCCGAATGCATTCATCAGAGCGCCAAAGCAGAAGACAAGCACAAGAGCGGCGATGTCCTTCCGGCGCGAGAAGTAGCCCACGCCAGATCGTCTCGGATCACTCATCAATTCGGCCGCCGGCAAACGGCTCAGGATGCCGATGTTGTCGTGCGGGCAGGCGTGCACGCAGTCAAGGCAGAAGGTGCAGTCAAAATTGCCCGCCTTGGCGGGGAGAAAGAGGGCCAGTTCGCAGCCACGCTGGAGCACAACGAGATCGGAACCTGGCGCGTGACGGCCGCGGATGCAGTCCTTCGTGTGACACTCCGAGCACACTTCCTGATCCCGCACTTCCACTTCAAGGGGCGAGACGGTCGACGCGATGAAGTTGAACTGGCCGAGCGGGCAGACATACTTGCAGAAGGTGGCGTGCTTGAAGAGCCCGTCGATCACCAGAACAGAGAGAAAATATCCAGCGATGATCCATGCCGTCAGCCACGGTGACGACCACAATCCAAAGAGCTCATATGCGAACAGGATGAGCGCGAACAGGACGACTGCCATCCATTTATTGCGCAGCTTTCGTGGCCAGTTGAAGTGCGGATGAATGAATCGCCGCATTGCGTTGCGTGCCAGCATGAAGGGACACGCCATGCAGAAGAAGTTTCCCGCGACGAGGATCACGAGCACTAAGGCGCCCCGGAAGTGCACCCATGTGAGCACAGTGGCGAGATTCTTTGGCGAGATGGAGGGCCCGAGCAGACCGTGCAGAATCATCACCAGACTCACCGCGAGAAGCGGAACGCCAAGAACGGTTCGCGAATGGCGCCACTTCAAAAACCGCCCGAGGACGGGCACAAGCAAAAGATCGAACGGCGGAGATTCCTGGCAATCGTCGTCGAAATCGTCTTTGAGTCCGCTGCGCGGCTCAGGCGAATTGGATACAGTTGCAGGCACTTAATTCGATCGGACGCCCCTCACGTCCAGCTGGCGCTCAATCTTCCGGCCATCGGCCAGCTTGATATGCAGCAGCAATATCCAATCGCCGCCCATGTTGAAATTGACACTTGCGCCATAGCTGCCCGGCGTTGATTCGCTTGCTTTGGCAAACACGGGACTCATTCCCGGGTGAGACATATCGGCTTCGACCATAATAGCGGCATGGGTAATAGGATTGCGCGCCGCGTCTGCGAGCTGAATAGAGAGGGCTGCGGGACCAACGCGTGCCGGCCGCGGTGTGATCTGTTCCCAAACGGTTATTTCCGGAGCGGCATCCGCGCCCCGCTGGCAGGCGGTTGTTGCCAATGTTGTCACCCAGGCCATCGCAAAAAACACTCTACAAAACTGAGGGGCCGCCAGCAGGCGCCCCCCGTTCATACGCCCTCTAATCAAATTTTCTCCAACGCACTACCTGCAGGCCGGTCAGGAATCAGGCTGCGCAGGATGCGCCGTCTTCCACTTCGTCTTTGTACCAGGAACAGGTGCATGCTGCTTCGCGCGCTTCTCCCTTGGGTGGAAACATGTGGTAGTACACCCCGATCACCATGGGGATGAATACAACGGCATTGTAAAAGAGGTGAAGCTCCACGCGCGGAAAGAAGAACTGCAGTACGCTGAACGGCACTGGCTTGCCCATGAGGTTATGGTGGAACGTCGCCTGTCCGATCAGTAACAGGTGCTCGATGTGGTGCCAGAACTGGATCACAAGAGCCACGGTCCACCACTTCCGGCTGAGGCCGGTGAAGCCCTTGCGAAGCACCCAGAGTCCGATCAACATGACCAGCGCATACGAGTAGTGCAGAACCTCCGACTGGATCAGCCATGGATACCAGAGGCCGAGAATTCCGTTTGCCTTCGGACGCGGCCATCCCATGACCCATATCTGGTAGGCCTGCACAAGATGTTCACCCCAGTGCGCAAGGACGATGGCCATGAAAACAAAAACCGCGCGCTCGTGCCATTGCGAATTCAGCTTGTCGTAAAAACTTTGGCCGGTTTGAGGAGCGACGGCAATGTGCGGGATGCTTGGATTGGAAGCTGCCATAGAAAAATCACCTCGTTCAAGGCCGGGAAGCGGATCGTTTCCAAGCTACTGAATCTGAATGTTCACCGTCTTCCGTCAATCGATGGAGCATTATCTCCAACTTTTGGTTGACGAGCCTGGCAAGCTATATGCGTCCTTACTGGTTGGAGGTAAAGATCAACCTTTAGTTGGTTGACCATCCCCGCCCTTTGCCGTCATCTTTGCTCCAACCCCGTGCCTGCAAATCCGCTTCGTGCTCCTGCCTTCGTAACCTCTGCATCTTGCGATGCTACCGGCAGAAAATTGCGCCAAAAGCGGCGGTTATAACCGCAGCCGGACAAAAGCTAGTTTGAATAGCCGGAAGCCTTCATCCCGGCAGATATCGACGTGCAGTTTCCTGGAGGCTAGTTTGCGCCGTTTTATTTGCTCAGCAGTGCTGTTGTCCGCCGTTGGCTCTTTACCGATATTCGGTCAGGCTCCCCAGCCAGCCCAACCTGCCCAGCCAGCCGCGACCAGTCATCCGGTAACCGCCTTCGTATACGAGCGTGCTCGTGGAGTCGGCTGGGACTGGTTTGAATCGCCGCCTTATGACAACTCTTACGGCTATGGCGAATCCTTGCTGCGCTTTGGATTCTCGCAAAATCTTGCCAAGTGGGACTGGAAGGTGGAGATCACTCAGCCGACGATTCTGGATGCTCCGAACGATTCGGTGAGTGCGAATACGGCGCAAGGGCAGCTGGGTCTGGGCGCGAGCTACTATGTTGCCAACGGCAATAACTCGTGGCCCGTCGCCGCGTTTCTAAAACAGGGATTCATCCGGTACGATGCTGCCGCCGACCAAAACATCAGGATCGGCCGCATCGAGTGGTTCGAAGGTCTCGAAACCAAGCCGAAGAACCCGACCATCGCCTGGCTCCAGCCGAATCGTGTGGCGCAGAGGCTGGTCGGCAACTTCGGGTTTACGGTTGCGCAGCGCAGCTTTGACGGAATCGATGCCCATTACGGCGAGGGAAGCTGGGACGTTACAACCATGTTCGGCCGCGCCGATCAGGGCGTCTTCAACATGAACGGCAATCCCGAGATCAACGTCGACATACAGTATCTCGCGTACACGAAGTCCGACTGGAGCGATCGTTTCCTGTGGCGCGTGTTTGCGATCGGATATCACGATGGCCGCACCGGCATTACGAAAACTGACAACCGCCCGGCTGCAGTGCGCGCGACAGACCACCACAACATCCGCGTAGGCACTTACGGAGGGGACTTTCTCACGGTGATTCCTGCCGGATCGGGTCAGTTCGACCTCGTGGGCTGGGGAGCGCTGCAAAACGGACGGTGGGGAGTTCAGGAGCAGCGCTCGGGCGCGGCTGCGGTAGAGGCTGGATACCAGTTCCTTCACGTGGCTAGCACCCCGTGGATTCGTGGCGGCTGGTGGCGCGGTAGCGGCGACAACAATCCCACCGATGGCAAGCACGGTACTTTTTTTGAAGTTCTCCCGACCCCCCGGAACTACGCGCGGACGCCGATCTATAACCTGATGAATCTGACGGATGACTTCGTACAGGTCATCGACCGTCCGACAAAGAAGTGGGAGTTGCGTAGCGATCTCCACTGGTTGCAGCTCACATCGGGTAAAGATCTCTGGTATCAGGGCGGGGGCGCCTACGACAACAAGGTTTTCGGTTTCACAGGACGGCCGAGCAATGGGTCCACGTCGTTCATGAATCTTGCCGATATCAGCTCCGACTGGCATGCCTTTTCGCATCTCGACATCAACCTCTACTATGGGCATGGCTGGGGCAAGACGGTGGTAAAGAAGATTTACCCTGCCGACCAGACAGCTCAGCTCGGCTATCTGGAACTGGTTTATCACTGGGATAGCCCCTTCTCCGCACATCACTAGAACCGCGGAGCGGCTCGTCCCTTGATGGGCCGCTCTGTCTTCACACTCCTCTCAGGTGCTAAACTCAACGGTTTTCCTACCATTGAGGGGTCGCATGCCACCTGAAGCCGTTGTCGTTTCCAGCCCCAGCCCTCTGACCCATCTGAATGAAGACGAGCAGTTGTTTCGATCGAGTGTGCGCGAGTTCTCGCAGCAGACGATCGGACCACTCGTGAGGCAGATGGACGAAGAGCAGCACTTCTCCGCAGATTTGCTACCACAGCTGTTCCAATTAGGGCTGATGGGGATTGAAATCCCCGTCGAATACGGAGGCGCGGGCGGATCGTTCTTTGAGGCCAGTCTGGCTGTCGAAGAAATTTCCGCGGTGGACCCCTCGGTTGGGGTGCTGGTCGACGTGCAGAACACGTTGTGCGTAAATGCTCTGCTGCGCTGGGGAACGGAGGAGCAGAAGAAGCGGTTTCTGTCGCGCATGGCGGTGGATACCGTCGGTGCTTACGCCTTGAGCGAGGCGGCTTCGGGGTCAGATGCCTTCGCGCTCCAGTCGCGAGCCGAGAAGCGCGGCAGCGAATACGTGCTCAATGGCCAGAAGCTCTGGATCACCAACGCCCGCGAGGCTGACCTCTTCATCATTTTCGCGACCCTGGATCCGGCGGCCGGATACAAAGGCATCACTGCTTTTCTTGTGGAGAAGGATTTTGCCGGATTCACAGTAGGCAAGAAAGAAGACAAGCTCGGCATCAGAGCTTCCTCGACATGCGAGCTGATCCTCGAAGACTGCCGCGTGCCCGAACAGAACGTATTGGGCGAGCCCGGCAAGGGATACAAGATCGCGATTGAGACACTGAACGAAGGCCGCATCGGGATCGGAGCGCAGATGCTCGGCCTCGCGCAGGGTGCCTGGAACCATGCGGCGAAATACGCGCAGGAGCGGAAGCAGTTCGGCAAGCCTATCGCGGAGTTTCAGGCAGTGCAGTTTGCGCTGGCCGAGATGGCGACCGACATCGAGGCGACGCGCCTCCTGGTTTACAACGCTGCTCGCCTGAAGGACGCGAAACTGGACTACGTTCGTGAAGCCGCGATGGCCAAGTATTTTGGCTCGCAGGTGGCAGAGCGCGTGGCCAGCCAGGCGGTTGAGGTCTACGGCGGCTATGGATTCGTCAAGGACTACCCGGTAGAGAAGTATTATCGCGACGCAAAGATTGGGAAGATCTACGAGGGCACATCGAACATGCAGTTAGCGACGATCGGCAAGCTGGTTCTCGGCGGCGGCAAGCGCGGCTGAGCTTTCGTGATATCGCGCCCTTCGGAGTAACCTAGGTCTGAGGTATTTTTCTCTGCGATGAAGGCTCTCCTGCTCTCTGAATACAGCAAGCTCGATGTCACCACCGAGATGCCGCGACCCATTCCGGGACCCGGCGAGTTGCTTATAAGCATCGCCGCGTGCGGCATCTGCGGCAGCGATGTTCACGGCTATGACGGTTCGTCGGGGCGGCGGATTCCTCCGCTGGTGATGGGCCACGAGGCTGCGGGTAAGGTGGCGGAGGTGGGGGACGGCGTCCGCCAGTTCAGCATCGGAGACCGGGTGACGTTTGACTCGACGGTTTACTGCGGTGACTGCGAGTACTGCCGCGCGGGCAATGTGAACCTCTGCGACAACCGGCAGGTCGTGGGTGTCTCTTGCGGGGACTATAGGCGGCACGGAGCGTTTGCCGAATATGTGGTGGTGCCGGAGCGCATCGTCTACCGGCTGCCTGATGAGCTGAGCTTTACCGAGGCTGCGATGCTGGAGGCGGTTTCGGTCGGGCTGCATGCAGTGCACGTTGCAGACCTGGACGGAGGTGAAACGGCGCTGGTAATCGGCTCTGGGATGATCGGATTGCTCACGCTTCAGGCGGCGCGAGCGGGTGGCTGCTCCCGGGTTTTCGTCGCAGACATCGATCCTTCGCGCCTCAAGCTCGCCCACGAAATGGGAGCCGATGAGGTGATCCACGGATCGGGTGCGGAAGTGATGACCGAGGTGCATCGCTTGACGGTGGGCAAAGGCGTCGACGTGGTCTTCGAGGCCGTCGGTCGCAACGAGACCATCGCATCATCGATCGATAGCGTGCGCAAGGGCGGGACGGTGGTCCTGATCGGCAACATCACTCCGGAAGTGAAGCTGCCACTGCAGAAGGTTGTGAGCAGGCAGGTCCGGCTACAGGGGACTGCAGCTTCTTCGGGTGAATATCCTGAGGCCATCGAGCTGATGCGAACCGGCGCGATCAGAGTTGGGCCGCTGATCACTGCGGTGGCACCGCTCGAGGATGGTCCGCAGTGGTTCGAGCGCCTGCATCGCGGAGAGCCAAACCTGATGAAGGTGGTGCTGACTCCGTCGGCTTCAGGAGAGCCAGCACGATGAGCAGCGAGCTCTTCGATCTCAGCGGACAGGTTGCTCTTGTCACAGGGGCGAGCCGCGGACTCGGCCAATACTTTGGGCGAGCACTGGCGAAGGCGGGCGCGGATCTCATTATCACCAGCCGCAAGCGCCGGGACCTCTCTGAGTTCGAGGCGGAGATCAAGGGGATGGGGCGACAGGTGGCGTCGCTCGAACTCGATGTTCGCGATGATGGCAGCATTCAGAAAATGGCTGAGGCTGCACACACGGCGTTTGGGCGGATTCACATCCTGGTGAACAACGCCGGCTGCAATGTTCGAAAGCCCGCTCTTGAAGTTACTTGGGATGATTGGAACCTGGTCGTCGAGACCAATCTGCGCGGCAGCTTTTTTGTGGCGCAGGAGATTGCGAGGCAGATGATCCCCCACGGGTATGGGCGAATCGTCAATATAGGGTCGGTCACCAGTGTCTTCGGGTATGCCGGGCTGGCTCCGTACACCGCCAGCCGCGGCGGGATCCGACAGCTTACGATGAGCCTGGCCGACGATTGGGGCAAGCATGGCATCACGGTCAACTGCCTGGCCCCGGGATGGTTCAAGACCGAGCAAAACAAGGTCATGTACGAAGATCGCGACTGGGTTGAATATCTCAAGGAGCGAATTCCGCTCAAGCGGCCGGGTGCGCCGAACGATCTGGATGGGGCGATCGTCTTCCTCGCCTCGGAGGCCAGCCGGTACATTACGGGACAGACGCTGCTGGTCGATGGGGGTATCTCGACGGGAGCGATGCGTGCTACGGTACAGGCGCGTTGAGGGCAGTCTCACCACTCGCGCCAGATGACCAACCGGGCAGAACTCTCTCTTAACCGAATTCCGCGCCGCCGCTGGAGGATCGCCCTGCTCCTCGGTGTCGGCGTGCTGGTCAATTACTTCGACCGTGTCAACCTGACCGTTTCGCACACGGCTCTCTACGTCGCCTTCGGCATCTCCAACGTCACGTTCGGCTATCTCTCCGCGGCCTACAACTGGACCTACGCCGCCTGCCAGCTACCCATCGGCGTTATCCTCGACCGCTTCGGAATCCGCCGTATCGGGCGTATTAGCACCTTTATCTGGAGCATGGCATCCTTTGCCGCCGCCCTCACCCCAAGCATCGGCGGATTCTTCGCTGCGCGGCTGCTGCTCGGTGTTGGAGAAGCGCCGACGTTTCCGGCCAACGCCAAGGCGGTCGGCTATTGGTTTCCACCCGAGGAGCGCAGCTTCGCCACCAGCATCTTCGATGCGGCAGCCAAGTTCGCCCCGGCGATCGGGGTACCCCTCATCGGCATGCTGCTGCTGCGCGTGGGCTGGCGGCTGAGCTTCGCCGCCACCGGCCTGGTCAGCCTGCTCTACTTCCTGCTCTTCTATGTCATCTACCGCGACCCTAAGGACGATCCTGGACTGAGTGCGGTGGAGAGCGAATACATACAATCGTCTAGGACACAGGAGGCGGATGTTGGCGAGCGCGCTTCGCTCGGCTATCTGCTGCGGCAGCCGAAGGTGATCGGTCTTTGCTTGGGGTTCGGGTCGTACAACTATGTCTTCTACCTGCTGCTCACCTGGCTGCCAAGTTATCTTTCAGCCGCGCTGCACATCAGCCTGATGGACTCCTTCCTCTACACCGGGGCCCCCTGGCTGGTGGCTACCGCGACCGACCTGCTGGTCGGCGGATGGCTGGTCGACGCCCTGGTCCAGCGCGGATGGAACCCCAACCGTGTTCGCCTCACTGTACTTGTGGCGGGGACTGCGCTCGGCCTCGGCATCCTGGGGGCGGCGTACGCGCACACTCCGGGACAGGCGCTGTTCTGGATCAGCATGTCCATCGGCGGCCTGGCGGCGGCGGCTCCGGTGGGGTGGTCGGTGCCGTCGCTCATCGCACCGCGGGGAAGAGTGGGGACGCTGGGCGGAATCCTCAACTTCTCGAACCAGTTCTCGGGCATCGCGGCACCGATCATCACCGGTTACCTGGTGACTGCATGGCATTCCTTTACGGGGGCGTTCGCCGTGGCTGCCGCTTACCTCGTTGTCGGCATCGCCGGATACATCTTCCTGCTGGGCAGGATCGAGCCGATTCCGGGAGAAGCGTGACCCCTCCCCCTTTTAGCTACTTCATACATTCGTTGGGCTTAACGAGGGGGTGCGCCTGTACCTCATAGAAAATAGAAAACAGGCATTCGCACCAGAATACTGTATACTCTAGGCATTATTTCGGATCGATTGAAAGAATCTCGCTACGAAATGCCAGCCACACCGCAGCTTTCTGAACTTC
>Ga0206881_10049_pt1 | contig 43595 bp, 46 predicted proteins | sample Alteio_BWOrgCont_3_FD_152867 | JGI IMG/M metagenome (GOLD analysis project Ga0206881, IMG submission 152867) | Enriched cells from forest soil in Barre Woods Harvard Forest LTER site, Petersham, Massachusetts, United States -... | ecosystem: Environmental > Terrestrial > Soil > Temperate forest >...
TCCCTGGCAGTGTGGTCGGACAAGGCCTCGGTCAGGCGTCCGCAACTGTCGCTTCCACGAGTGGGGCGGCGGCAGCGACTGCGATTGCAAGCGCCGTGGCCAACGAAGGGCCGACGGGCTCCCAAGCGTCCTTCACTGTGGCAGCCATTGCTAGTGGCGCTCCTGCCTCAGTTGCAAGTGCCGCCGGTGCCTCGCCCACGGTGACAGGTTCTACTGGCGGAGCGTCTACTCAGGCGAGCGCTGCGGGATTGCCGAGTGGCGCTGCCGGCACGTCCGCGCCGCCTCCGTGTTCTGGGCCTTCCTGCTCCTAGCGAAATGACTGATTGAAAGACTACTTGGGGGCTGGGTCATTGGCAGTGCGCGCGTTTACCATAAATTGTCTTTTGGCGGCCGCCATTTGCTTCGCGGCCCCGATATCAGCTCAGGCACAAATCGTTCCCGGTGTTGGTAGCGGCCCGCTCGTGCCGGGCGCTGAAGCGGCTTCGACTGCCGAAGAAGATTTGCCGGTGATGTCGCGACCGCGGCCGGACTTTGACCCTATCGGAATCCCGGTGAGTAGCTTCCTGCTGTTCCCCCAGCTGGCTCTCGATGGAAGTTACGATACCAATGTGCTTCGTACTGCCACGAACGATCAGAGCGATTATTTCTTCACGATTGCGCCGTCGTTTCGGATGACGTCGCAGTGGAATCGGCACATGTTGGAATTCTACGGAGGGCTGAGCGATTACCAATACCTCAAGATCACACAAGAGGATTTGGCGGACTGGAATTTTGGCGCTGACGGCCGCTACGACATTACCGGCGGAAGCTCTATTTTCGGAAACGCGTCGATAGCCGAACTGCATGAATTGCTGTCATCGCCTAACACCGTCGGCAATCAAAAGTCGCCCAATCGCTATTTTGACAACCATGGAGAAATTGACGGCACGGTACAGCCCAGTCGGCTGGGTTTCTCGGCAGGTGGAGTTTTTGATCGCGATGTCTACCTCAATACGCCCATAATTGGCGGCGGCCTCATAAACAATACAGATCGTGATTTTGATGACTATCAAGGCTACGTAAAAACCTTCTACGATTTCTCGCCTGGCTATTCTGGATTTTTGCGTGCGACCTACGAATCCCGGGATTTTGATCAATACCTGGATCGCACTGGTGTGCACCGCGGGTCCACCGGCTATAGGGCGGATGGCGGTGTCGATTTGCAAATCACCCACCTCATTAGCGGCGAGGTGTATTTGGGTTACCTGAAATATGATTTCACCGCTCCACTCGTGGATGACAGCGGTATCGACTACGGCGTTAAATTAGATTGGCTGGCGACGCCGCTCGTCACGGTTCACCTCTTTGGTGGCCGCACTCTTAGCCAAGTTATTCTCGCCGGTGCGTCAATTCAGGATAATAAGCAGATCGGACTAAGCGCGGACTACGAGCTTCTGCGCAACGTCATAATCCAGGGCCATGCAATCTACGTGCAAAGCTCCTATCCTGGAATTACGCGTCACGACACTGCTCCGGATCTGGGCGTCGGGGTGAAATATCTGCTAAATCGCCACTTCAGTTTCGACGCCACTTACGATTATACCGATCGTACTTCCAGTGTGCCCGGTGCTGGCTTTGGGGACAGCACGGTTATGGTTGGGATAAATTTACGTGAGTAGCGCACGCAATTTGATGTGCTGAGCGGGCATGATTAGTCCGGTTCGCGTTAAGCATCTTTCGGTAATTGTGCGCAAATATTTCACAGATCCGATATTTTGAGATTGTGGTTGGGATGAACGCCAACCGGACTGATGCAGTTCGTGAAGGGTGCTTAAACAGCTATGACGGTGCAAAGGCCAGTCCTTCTCTCACAAGCTGAAAACTCGCAGGCTATCCCTACGGGCGACGGCGTTGAAAATTCTCCATCGGTATCGACGCCCGCAATCGATCTTGTTGTCCTGTTGCGCATTCTGCGCGTGCGCCGGGAGATTATTCTCGGGACCGCTGCTGCAGTCATCGCACTTACCCTGGTTGTCCTTTTCGCTCTGACGCCGCTCTACTCAGCCTCTTCGATTGTGATGCTCGATCAGCAAAAGAACAATATCGAGGACGTAGCAAGCGTACTGTCTGGCCTTCCAACGGATCAAGCCGGCGTCCTGAATCAAGTTCAGATCCTTACCTCGCGTGAGCTGGCGGGTCATGTAATCTCCAAACTGAATCTAAAGGACGACCCGTATTTTAGCAGTGCGACCAAGAGCTGGACAAAATATCTAGCCTTCTTGAATCCTCTTTCTTGGCTTAACGGCGGAAGCAAAGCGCGGGATGACGCTGCAGGCGTCGACGCTGAACGCAACGCACTGATCGACCGCTTCGAGAAAAATATGACAGTTGCGCCGATTGGCTTATCGACAGCCATAAAAGTGACTTATGAATCGCCTGATGCCCAGGAGGCGACACGCATCGACAACGCGATCGCAGACGCTTATGTGGAAGATCAGCTAAATGCCAAATTTGAGGCGACCCAAAAGGCAACGCGTTGGCTAGCCGATCGCATTCAAGATCTGTCGCGTCAATCTCAGACTGCTGATGCGGCGGTACAACAATATCGCGCTGCCAACGGTCTAGTAGAGGCGGCCACAGGAGGATCCGTCGTCGACGACCAAATGACGGCTATTAGTGGACAGCTTGTGATTGCAAAGGCAGATCTGGCCGAAAAGCAGGCGACCTATGCCCATATCGCCCAGTTGCAGCAAGAGGGGCACGCTGCCGATATATCTCAAGCTGTCTCCTCGGTGCTGATCGGTCAACTGAGAAATCAAGAAGCAACCCTCATGCAACAAGAGGCAGATCTCTCCAGCAAATATGGTTCCAGAAATCCGAAGATGCTGGATATTGAATCGCAGAAGGCTAACCTCCAAGCCAAGATCAATGAAGAAGTCAATCGCGTCGTCCAGAGTGTCGCCAACGATGTATCCATCGCCCAAGCTCAGGTGGGCTCCCTTCAAGCAAGTCTCGACCATATCGAGGATCAGTCAGGTAAACAAAACCAACTGAAGGTCAAACTGGCGCAGCTGCAGTCCGCTGCATCATCCGCGAAATCAATGTATGAGGCGTTCCTTTCCAAGCTGAACCAGACCCAGGACCAGCAAGGCATACAGACACCTGATGCTCGTATAATCTCGCGTGCAGAGGTTCCGATTTACACGAGCTACCCCAATAAACTTCTTGTCCTCGGCGCCGCAATACCAGGTGGGATTCTTTTGGGATTGATGTTCGCATTTATGATGGAACGTCTAGACTCGGGTTTTCGTACGACATACCAAATCGAGTCAATGCTCGGCTTACCAGTACTTGCTACAATCCCAGAGGTATTGAACTCTAATAAAGACAACGGCGCCGATCCAGTTGATCGCATCATCGACAGACCTATGTCTTCTTTTTCCGAGTCCATTCGGGGCCTGCAACTGGCGCTGACCCTATCGAACGTGGACAAACAGCCAAAAGTCATCGTAGTGACCTCATCTGTCCCTGGCGAGGGTAAAACCACGATCGCTGCCAGTCTGGCACGGCTAGCAGCAAGGAGCGGACTGAAAACGATAATCGTTGACGGAGATTTACGCAGACCGATGGTCGCTCACACCATGGGCCTGGGGGTGTCGACACTGGGTATTCTTGAAGTCGTGGTCGGTTCGCATAGCTTGGATCAGTGCCTGATCAAAGATCCACGTTCGGATGCGCTAATCTTGCCATGTGCCAAAAAGCCCATAAGCCCTTCGGATCTGTTGTCTTCGCAAGCCATGAATAACCTGGTCGCAAATTTGGCAAAAACGTTTGATTTCGTGGTTATCGACTCAGCGCCGGTCCTGCCTGTCAATGACACAAAAATTCTCGGTCAATTAGCGGATGCGGTCCTATTTGTGACAAGGTGGGAAAAAACGCCACGCGAAGGCGTGTCCAACGCTCTTAGGGCGCTTGCCGATGTGCATGCTCCCGTCGCCGGAATTGCGCTTGCGCGCGCTGACATGAAGCGATTTCAGTATTACAGCTACGGCTATCAAGATTATTATTATTATAATAAGTATTATGCCGAATGAAGGGCTGCGACTAAGCACAGCAAGGGGGCCTACGCGGTGAAGGGCTTGCGTTCTTGCTTGATGGGCGCAACCCTATTGCTACCGGCGCTCCTCCTTGCTGTTAGTGGAATCATCCACCTCCAAAATGGACGATACGAGGAGGCCGCGTTTCCGGTTCCTCTTGATCAGTCGCTCAATTTTTCTCTGTCTCGCGCAGCGTATATCGACGCCGCCAATATCCTGCGGCATACCAACATCGATGATGGCAATTCTCAACTATCAATGGCTGAAGCCCGTTTTTATTCAGGGGCAAAGGCGCAGTATTTGGTGAGTGAGGCTGAAACTGGTTTGGCGCACGCGCCAGCATCGGCTGAAGGTTGGGCTTTCTATGCCGAAGCACTAGAGGACATAGAGCCGGCGAAGGCTGCGCAAGCTCTAGGCGAGGCATTTACGCTGGCGCCATATGATTTCTTCTGGGCAGGGCATCGAGCCCAGCTGGCTGCCAGACTTTGGAATTATCTGAGTAGCGAAACGAAAAATGCGGCTCTCCGGCAGGCGCAAATATTATGGAGCGAACCGAGGCTCCACGACGAGATATTACTACTGCTGGATAAGCCGGATGGCGGTAAGCTTTTAACACGCGCCTACGCTAACGAGCCTGACACTATAAGGGCTATCAACCGCTTTGTATCGGCAAGGCGTCATCAATTACAATTTGAAAAGTCCTAGGCGTAATGGCCAACGCGGATACCGGCGATAATTCTACCGTGTCGCGGGCGCGTTTGGAATCTTGGACCCAGAACCTTTGCTTTTGGCAGCTTGTTGCCATCCTCTGCTGGGCGCCCTTTCCATTGGGCAGTAATCGGGATTGGTCATGGAGTTTGCTGACGCTTCTTGTTTCCCTATCCTGGATACCCTGGGCTTTATGGGCCTGGCCTGCGCCAGAAGCATGTTGGCGAAACCTAAAGCGGCTAAGAGTGCCATTGTGCCTGGCCGGACTAACACTAGCGTGGGCGACCATTCAAGCACTCCCAATTGTGCCGTCGGGATGGGTGCACCCCATCTGGCCTATAACGGGTGGTCTTTTGCAACATCCTATTGCCGGTACAATATCCCTCAACCCCTGGCGAACCTTAAGCCAGGTCACAAAACTCACGACATATATCGCCTTCGCGTGGATGGTGTTCACACTGACCAGAAACGTCGATCGCGCGAGGCAATTGCTGAATGCGATCATTGTGATCGGAGCGGCCTATGCGGCATACGCGTTCGCTCTTAGCCTCGTCGGTATAGAACAATTTTCGTTGTTCTATTCTCCTCCATTAGGCCTCCCATACCTTTCGGGCCCCTTAGTGCTTCACAACAGTTTTTCTACGTTCGAGGGCTTAGCGTCACTGGCGTCGCTCGCGCGACTGGTGGAACTAGCGAGCGAAAAACTTCTCGTTTCTAAAGGCCTTCGCCGTTGGGCACTCACCACATTGCAGTTCTTGTTCGGCTCGGGTGTTCCGGTCGTTCTTGCAACAATATTGACGATCTCAGCCCTTGTGGCATCTGCATCTCGTGGGGGCTTTTTTTCCACCTGCGTCGCGATCGTCGCCATAGCAATTCTTTTTTTAAGTCGGTTAAAGCGCGACATGAGGCAGCGCTGGCTCCTTATTGGCGTAACTTGCTTGGCGCTGATGATGATAGGTCTAATATGGATTAGCGGCGAAACCCTCAATAACCGCATCGTAGATCTGATCGATGCCGGAAACGCCGACGAAATTCGGCTGGCACTCTGGGCCGCCGCCCGGCGGATGATTACAGATGCACCCCTTCTCGGATTGGGCCTTGGAACCTTCCAGGACGCTTATCCAATGTATGCGACAAAACTCTTTCCTTTCATCATGGACAAAGCACATTGCGACTATCTGGAATTCGCGGCTGGTATAGGTTTGCCTGCCGCTATCTGCTGGTGGGGCGCGATGGTCTGGTGTACAGCACAGATGGTGCGCGGACTTTTCGCCCGTCGGAAAGACCGAATCTATCCCTTGGTGGGGATCGGAAGCACGATACTGGTAGCTGTGCACTCGTCCGTCGATTTCAGCCTTCAAATACCTGCAGTATCCGTGACCTATGCCGCTCTTTTGGGTGTCGGGTTAGCGCAATCTTACTCAAGCCAAAGCCAAAAGAAGAAAGGGTGACAGAAACTTCCGGACACCACCTACCGATCTATTGGGTTTCTTGTGAAGTTAAGGTAAACTCATGATATACCTAGCTTAATCTAGGGTTGAATAATAGTATGAAGCAGGTGGCGGCGTGATTTGTAGGGGCGAACTCGTTTAGAAATATCCTAAAACGAACAGAGCTGGGAGCCTTGTCGAATTTATCGTCGACGATGCGCGCCCTCGGACAAGAGAATGCGCACTAGAAACTTGGCGATAAGCGCCATTATCGCACATAGAGTTCTACAAAAATAAGTCGCGATAGCTCAAAGCGCGACATCTTTTATGCATCTAACTAGGTAGTTGGAACATGGTCAGCCAAAATATCGAAGCAAAAGCTATGTCTCTCTACTCGGGCGTTTCAGCCTCTTTGATTATGGCTCCGGCGCAACCCGCCACTAAAGTACGCAGCCGTGCACCTTTGCGGCTGGGCCTAGCGGGAGGCGGGACCGATGTAAGCCCTTATTCCGACGAACATGGCGGTGCGATACTGAATGTAACAATCGATCGATACGCCTACGCATTTGTTGAGCCATCAAGCGACTGGAAAATCAGATTTATTGCTAACGATCTCGACATAGAAGAATGCTTCCCACTCGACTTGGACGCGTTAGTCGTGGCGAAGTTACAATTACACGCAGCTGTCTATCGGCGAATGGTTTTATCATATGGCGGCGGCAGACCGCTTGCCATTACGATTAGAACGTCTGTTGACGCCCCCGCTGGCTCCGGCCTTGGTTCTTCGTCGGCACTGGTCGTCGCTATGGTAGAAGCGTTTCGCGCCGTTCTAGATGTTCCCCTTGGCCCATACGAAGTCGCGCATATCGCATACGAAATTGAGCGCCTGGACCTATGCCTTTCCGGCGGAAAGCAGGACCAATACGCGGCGGCTTTCGGCGGGTTGAATTTTATAGAGTTCATGGCGAACGATAAGGTTATTGTAAACCCGTTACGCATCACCAAGTCGGTGTTGAACGAATTAGAAACGTCCCTCGTTACATGTTTCTCGGGAATATCTCGGCGGTCCGAAGACATCATTGATCAACAAAAGAGGGGCATGAACGAAAAATCGACCCGGACGATCGAGAATCTACATCAGCTGAAAGCGGATGCATCCGAAATGAAGTTGGCACTTCTCCGAGCCGATATCCCGAATATGGCGCGTGTTTTGCAAAGATCGTGGATGGCAAAAAAAGAAACCGCGACTGGTGTTTCGACGCCTAGAATCGACGAGCTTCATTCCATAGCAATGCAAGCTGGTGCACTTGGCGGCAAAGTGTCCGGCGCAGGTGGCGGTGGGTTCATAATGTTTATTGTCCCACCAGAGCGGCGTCTTAACGTTGTTCGGGCACTCAATGCTGCAGATAGCTCCGCACATGGCGCCCAATTCACTTCTATAGGGGTAGAATCATGGACACTGCCGAACAAAAGTTCGTAAGCGATTTTCTATCGGAATCGACGGGCGCGATTCAGAGTTTTTCCAGTGACGAACTTGCACGGCGAGCGCTATTTGACTTTTCACATGCGATTACGTCGGCCTTTAGAAATGGAAATAAGATTTTACTGGCGGGCAATGGCGGCAGTGCAGGGGATGCACAACACATAGCCGGAGAGTTCATCTCTCGGCTCTTCTTTGATCGCGCGCCGTTACCAGCAATCGCATTGACTACCGATACGTCAGTCATCACGGCAGTTGGTAACGATTACGGTTATGAGAAAGTATTCGAACGTCAAGTACTGGGCCTCGGAAATCGCGGGGACGTTTTCCTTGGCATTTCCACGTCTGGAAATTCCCCCAATGTCCTTCGCGCATTTGAAGCGGCTCGTTCCAGAGGAATGGTGACGCTTGGCTTCACGGGCTCATCCAAAAATCAGATGGAAAGCCTATGTGATTTGTTGCTGCGCGCGCCCTCCAAAGAAACCGCTGTGATTCAACAGGTGCACATCGTTGCGGCCCACTTAATATGTGGTCTTGTTGAATCACAACTGTTTGGCGACTTGCGCAAGACAGTCGCAGCGGAATGATGTTGCCGCGTCAGTGTGCCATTCTTGTTGGGGGAATGGGTACTCGTCTTGGTCGTTTGACCAATGAAACGCCCAAGCCCCTGCTGGATTGCGGAGGGCGGCCCTTCCTGGCCTGGATTCTCCGGGAGCTTTCTCGGTTTGGTATTGAGGAAATTGTCCTTCTCGCCGGGCATAAATCGCCACAAATTGAAGAATTTGCTAGACAGGCCGCGGGCTGGCTTCCGAAGAAGCTTCGGATAAAAGTATCGATTGAGCCTTGTCCTGCCGGAACTGGAGGCGCGGTTTGGCATAGTCGCCAGATGCTAAGCGACAAGTTTATGCTCATAAATGGAGATTCTTGGTTCGACGTGAATCTAGCTCGATTCATTGCAGGCGCAGGTGATGATAATCGGGCGCTCGGCCACATTCTTCTTCGCACGATGAATGAAGCTGCGCGCTATGGATCTGTTGATCTCCGAGACGGCAAGATTGCGGCTTTCCACGAGCGTTCGTCCGACTTGTCTACCGCCCTTATCAACACCGGAATGTATGTTTTAAAAAAGGATGTCCTTCAATATTTCTCGTCCAATTGTTCCTTTGAACGTGACGTTTTGCCCAAATTGGCTCAAAAGGGGCTTCTGACCGGCAAAGTTATGGAAGGCTATTTCATCGATATCGGGATACCAGAGGATTATGCTCGAGCTCAAAAAGAACTGTCGCAGAGACTATCTCGGCCCGCAGTATTTTTTGATCGTGATGGTGTTCTAAATGAAAATCTTGGTTGGGTTGGAACGCGAGATCGTTTCAATTGGATCTCTGGCGCAAAGGAGGCAGTCCGCATCGTGAACGATGCGGGAATGCACGCGTTTGTGGTTACTAATCAAGCAGGAGTTGCCCGAGGCTACTATTCTGAGGGGGACGTTCAAACGCTGCATCGCATGATAGATGATGAGCTGCGTTGCTATGGCGCTTCCATTGACGATTGGCGTTACTGTCCACATCACCCAGAAGCGATCGACGCTAGCTATAGAAAAGTGTGCGATAATCGGAAGCCGGCCCCTGGCATGCTTCTCGATATAATTGGGAGATGGAAAGTTAAGCTACCCAACAGTTTTCTTATCGGGGATAGTGCTTCAGACATTCGGGCGGCGGACAGCGCACATATTGCGAGTTACCTATATTCATCTGCTGATTTGTCTGCTTTGGTCATAAGCGCGCTGGGTCGGGTTGCCTGATGAAGGTCGCTGTTGTTGGTAAATTTCTGCCACCCCAAGGTAGCACGTCGGGACGAATGGGTGGAGTTGAAGAGGTTGTAAAAAAAAGCGCCGAGTGTCTCGCACAGGTACACCAAGTAATCATTTTGGTCAGCAGCGAGACTTCTAAAGGTAGCACTGAGCAAATGGGAAAATGCGAGTTGCACCGTTTGCCTACTCAAGCAATCATTTCCTCGCAGCCGATTAATTTCTCTCTGGCGCGCGCCCTAAAGCGAATCAATCCCGACGTAATTCACTTTCACGCGCCTAATTTTTGGGCCGCATTATGCATTCAGGTATTTTGTCCAACAGTCCCGGTGATAGTGACACACCACGCGGATGTGCATGGCCGGCCCTTGTTACGCGACATTCTCAGACCAATTTACCGGAGACTGGCTCGCCGCGCAGTGAAGGTCATTGTCCTTTCACTTAAAAATGCAACTAGTTCGCGCGACTTGCCTCGAAACGTTGAAGCTGTGGCGATACCGCATGGACTTGACCCTGCCCGATACGAAACAACGGAAATAGTGCTTAAGGAGGCCGAAGCATTGAGGCGGTCATTGGGTGAGACTGACTTTGTCATCAGCTTTGTAGGTAGATTGGTACGTTACAAAGGACTTGACGTACTAATCGCAGCAATCGCGCGTGTTCCCGGCGCGCACCTATTAATTGCGGGAAATGGTCCACTCCTGGAAATCCTGAGGGGAAAGGCCGTTAAGTGCGGGGTTCAAAACCGTGTCCATTTTCTCGGCAGGGTTTCGGAGCAGGAAAAGTTAGTCGTGCTTGCTGCATCGGATGTTTTTGCGCTTCCGTCCACAGAAGTTACTGAAGCCTTCGGCATTGCTCAGGTCGAAGCGCAATTCTGCGGACTGCCCGTAGTAGCATCTAACCTCCCCACGGGGGTAACCGACGTGACGCTCGATAATGTTACAGGATTACTGGTGATTCCCGGTGATGCTGCCGATCTCGCAGAAAAGTTGATGAAAATAAGGGCTCATCATGACATGAGAGCTCGATTCGCGCGGGCAGGGCGAGAGCGCGCCCACGCCAATTTTACACGAGCCGTCAGTGATGCAGCGCTTCTTAAGGTGTTCGCGGCTCTTAATGTTTCTGGGATGCTACATTGAGCAAATCAAGTAACACGATCCTGCATCATTCGATGATGCTCCGCATTCCAGTCTGAGTAAGCGGCTAGCAATGACGTTCAATGGTCTCATAATCAATGGTCGATTTCTTACCCGCCCGATTACTGGCGTAGAACGCTATGCTCGAGAACTCGTTTGTGCGCTTGACCGCGAACTAAACGCGCACGCGTTGAATCTAGGTGAGGTTTCAATCGTCGCCCCGGCAGGAACCGTCTGCGACCTAGATCTCAAAGTAATTAAGTTTAGCACATGTGGTCGAAGGGCTAAGGGCCACATTTGGGAACAAGCTTCGCTTGCCTACCATGCAAGACAATGTGCTCTCCTTAGCCTTTGCAACAGCGGACCGGTACTACATCCGCGACATCTTGTTGTAATACATGACGCGGCTGTCGATCGCTGCGCGCGCGATTATTCTTTTAGCTACTTGGCTCTACATAGAGCGCTGGGATTTGCACTTGCTAAGACTGCGACGATCGCAACCGTCTCGAGATTTTCGCAACGAGAATTATCTGAACTTTACGGCCTCGAAATAGAGAAAATACCGATAATTCCTTCCGCATCCGATCATTGGTCGAAACTCGCAAGCGACCCATCCGCTTACGACTCACTTGCACTTGATAAAACGCAATATTTTGTAGTTGTTGGAAATGCCAGTGCCCGAAAGAATGTACGCCTCGCCGTGGAGGCTCTGCGGCTCATCGCTAGGGATGACTTCAGGCTCGTTATTGTGGGCGGGGGCAATAAGAAAATATTCGGAAATATGCCAGCAGCAATGGATAAGAGGATAATGCGGGCAGGGCACGTATCCGACGAAGAAATGCGATATCTATATGAGCGCGCTCTCGGCCTAATATTTCCAACAAAGTATGAGGGTTTTGGGCTTCCTCCGCTGGAAGCATATTTGAGTGGTTGTCCAGTCTTTGCTTCGTCGATAGAGGTTGTGCAGGAAATTTGTGGCAATGCTCCAATGTATTTTCACCCGGACGACACGCGGGAACTTGCACATTTGATGATGTCCTGTCTCGACGGACAAATTGACAAAGTACGTAGCGTTAGTTGCGGAAGGGAGAGGGCCGCTCAATACACATGGGCAAAATCTGTTCAAGCTCTTATACAGTTGTTAAACGATCCTTTGACGCTACCTCAACAAGGGACAATCCTATCGAGCGACTGAACGGTTCCAATTGATCGGCTCCAACCGATCATCGAGAGTGGGATTCGAATGTCTGTAATATTATCGGTGAACTGCGTCGTTCCACCTGACCGATACGGGGGAGCCGAAAAGAGCGCTCTAGATTTAGCTAAAGGTTTCGCCGATGTTGGCCATGAGGTGCATTTTCTGGGTGCACAGACCGACGCAACTAAAGCACGTTCCGATTATATTCTCGATGGCCTAAACATCCATACGCGATTGTTCCGTAGACCATATCCTCTTCATTCAAATCAAAAGCACGGCACGTGGCAGAAATTTCTGTGGCATGCTTCAGATCTCTTGGCGCCTTCCAATGAGGATACATTCGAAGTTGTCCTAAATGGTGTTAGGCCCGAGGTGGTCATCGTGCACAATGCACAGGGGGTCGGTTTCAATATCTTTCGAGTTTTAGGGAGACACAACATTCCGGTTTTGCATGTTCTGCACGATCTTGGTATCGCGTGTCTGAATCGCTCGATGTTCAGAAATGGAAAGCATTGTGCCGGACAGTGTATAGCATGCCGGGTCTCGACTATTGCTCGGATGAAAATGTTACGAACGATTAGAAATTTGGTACTTGTTTCTCCGTCAAATGCAAATCTGGAAAAGTTACGGCAGTTCGTCAACTTCGCTGGCATCCGTACGGAAATAATTCCGAATCCGAATGCCTATCCGATCTTTGCTAGACGCATGGCGGATGGAGGGCCGCTGCGCCTTCTGTATGTGGGAAGATTATCTCCTGAAAAGGGCGTTGAATTCGTCATTCAAGTCCTGAATAGGATCGGATCTAAGCTGAATTATGTATTGGAAGTTCTTGGCGATGGTCCGGATAGGGGTAAATTGGAGAAACTTGCCTCGAAAAATTCGGGTATACGATTTCATGGCCACGTTAACTTGTCTCAAGTCGGACAGGCGATGGCTGACTCCGACATTCTGCTAGTTCCTTCTCTGTGGGACGAGAACTTCCCGGGCGTCATAGTTCATGCACTTCAATCGGGGTTACCGGTTTTTGCCTCCAATAGCGGAGGGAATCGGGAGCTAGTTGAGGATCGTTCAAATGGTCGCCTGTTGTCGGCGGGGGACACCAGAGCCTGGTCGGTAGCCTTGGCTCAATTGGGAGCAGATCGTAGAGAATTGGACTTAATGAGTGTGAGAGCCACACTGTCAGGCGCGAAATATGAACCACGAAGGCTCATAGGATGTTACGACAAGTTAGTCCAAGGTGCGTAGCGGCAAGGTTTGGAAACGCCAGAATCCAAGCATAAGAATGGCAATGCGACGGTATACGTGATTGACCAAGCGATGCTTACTCGTCATCGCTTGTTGTCTCTCCAAATCGAATGACGTTTTGCTGCCTGCTCAATAATCCTTTTCAAGGAAATTAAAGCCGGCTCAGGACGACCGCGAATTAAACCCCGCGGGCAGCGCTCATCTTTTGAAGAGGCAACTTTCAACTTTCAGGCTGTGCTTCGATCCAAAAGGGGCGTATTTTCTATGCCAAAATGCAAAGAAATACAGAGATGACATTGAAATCGGGTGAGAGTTTATTAGCGTCACTTAGTGAGGGCTGAGCGATGAAAAGTCAAATGCGGGGACAATTGCAACTGTTGCGCGGAAGGTTCGATTATCAGACGCAGCGCTTATCTAAGATCCGATCTCATCGGACCGAAACTTTCGCCAGTATGCTTGCAGGAATCGGTGCGTTGTCATACTTGTTTCGCGAGACGTTTCTCGGGCCTGTGCGATATTATCTGTTTCAATATCACTTCGACGCGATCTGGTTTGCCCCCGATGTCCTGGCTCTTTCTTTCATGCTCTTCTACGTGCTGCGAGCGATACTAAATCCGTCGGGTCGATTCCCCGCTACCATATTCACTGCTGCAATCCTGATATCATCTCTGACGGGGCTAGTGGTCTCGGGCAGCTTTTATGCATGGCTCTCTGGGTTGAAACTGTTTTGCCCAATATTTGTCGGACTTTTTTTAGAACCGAGATTCTTTTGGAAGAAAAGTGTCGTAACAATCACGCTAGCTCTTCTAATATTATCTATCCTTGGAATTTACCTCTCATCAGTTATGAGCTTCCCCTGGGCGGACCAATCTTTCGACGTATTTGGACAAACTCGCGTCGCCGCGGTATCTCGTTGGATTGGAGCAGAATCTAGGTTCTTTGGTTTTTCAGCTGACAACACAGCGGCGGCATTCAAGTGCCTAATTTTTTACGTCATTTTATCAGCCGCTCTCGGCCGTAAGTTTGCGATCGCTTTATTCCTGCCGACGTTTTTGGCTATCGAGATGACCACTAGCCGGACCGCCGTGATTAGTCTGCTACTCTTTGGCGGGGTTGAGTTTGCTGAATATGCCGGCAAGTTCACCGGCATTCTCGCTAGACAAAATCTTTGGGTTCGGTTAGTTCGCTTCTGTCCGTTAGCGATTGGTGTTCCAATACTAACGGTTTACTATTTTTCTGTTACGGTCGTTCAATATCAGTTGCAGCTCTATAGTCTTGTCGACCGAAGTACAAACGCTTGGGTATTGCCGTTTCAATATTTAAACGAGTTGGTCCCAACTTCAATTCTGACGGGGTTTGGAATAGGCGCCATTGGAGGCCCGATGCTATTTTCGAGGTTGAGCGCTTATTTTTCGTCAGTAGATAACTTCATTTTGTTTAGTTTTCTAATGTTTGGTCCACTATCATTCCTGTTTGTGTTTTTTGCTCCAGCCAAAGTTATTGCAACTGGAGACGCAATGAAGATGATGATTTATTTTGTTTTGACCATCTTTGGAATCACGGTTGCTGGTTATGGCGATGGTTTATTCGTCCTTCTCTATGGTTACGTCGTTTCGGGATTGCTTAATCCATCGCTCCATTCGAAAGCGTCTCGGCCGCTCGCCAATCTCCATTCTCGGAGGTTAATGCCAGAACGAATAGGGGCGTTCGAAGGATCGTGAATCTCTAGCACTGGACGTCGATAAATCGGCGTCGGTGTCCGGGCGACGCGGAAACCGCACCAACCTCGTCATCTAAAAGATAGATACAGATTTTCAATACTAAACGCGTCGATCGAAGCGGTGAGCTAGAAGAAGTCAGCTACCGCCGAGATAACGGTCTAAGTTTGGTTGCCAATTCCGCGCCAATTTTGTCCCAATTTAGCTCGTCGCTTCCCGATCGAGTCGCCCCAAGCGTGAGGTGATCCAAGAGTGCGCGGTCCTTCAGCACGCGTTGGATCGCGTCCGCCAAAGCAACTGGCGAGCCGGGTTCTACCAAAAGCCCATTTTTTCCGTCCACGACTACATCGGGAATGCCACCCACGGAGCTAGCAATAACTGTTCTATGGGCCCCGAACGCTGCCGCAACTACTCCACTTTGTGTCGCGTCGCGGTACGGCATGACGATAACCGAAGCCCGCTGATAGAGCCTTTCGGCCTCCTCGCGCCTTATGTATCGATTTATAACCTCAACGTTCCCAATTGACGCAATCCTTTTCTCGAGCGCATCGAGCGACGGACCGCGGCCAGCCACTATCGCTCTAAAGCACAGTCCTCGAGACTTAAGCAACTCAAGCGATTCCGCAAAAATGTCCAGCCCTTTGTATGCCTGCATTCGCCCAAACATAAGAAGTGTACTTGGCTCCGGATCCGCCAATGTCTCTGGCACCATTACAACCCCATGGGAAATTTCGATTATCCCCTTTGTCCAGTGCGGCTCTGCCTGAAGAAATTGATTCTTACAGAACTTGCCATGAACGGCGACATTATCAGCTAGCCACCGACCAAATCGGCGCAGTGCCTCCATCCATCGAGGCAACGCAGAATCATCACCGGTATGTGTCACTGGGTCGTGAACCGTTAGTAAATTTGGGGCGAGGAATTTCAAAATAAACATGTACAGGGGCGTAATAACGTCGGGGCATTCCTGGAATAGAACCATATCGGGACGAAACCGAACGATAGTCCAGAGAATGGGGAGAATGGAGGGGAACGCCCCTCGACTGAGTTTAAAGTCTACCAAACGCAAACTTAGCGAGGAATGCCTGATCGATTCTAAAGCTACCCATGGACTGTCGATCGCGCTACGATTGAGAAACACCAAGACCTCGCATGTCGAGGCGAGGCCATTGGCAAACCGGAAGCAATACTCGGCAGACCAAGGGGCGATAAGTACCAATCGCAATCTGCTATCGAGGGATTTGGACGGGGTCCGCATCAATCAATCTCAATATATTTTCGCGGAAGCAGGCGTGCAGGTATACCAACAGCGATACGTCCGGGTGGTACATCATCTATAACAACCGCATTGGCGCCAATGATTGCACCGGTTCCGACAGAAATTGGACCCAGCAGTACAGCTCCTGCATTAATTTCAACGTTATCACCTACCCGCGGCCCGACGGTAGTTGATGTCCCTCGCCTTCCGAGCGTAACGCCATGTAAAACGGAAACGTTGCTGCCGAGAATAACTTCGTTGCCGATCACAATTCCAATGGGGTGCGGCATGTAGATGCCACCACCGATTTCTGCTCCCGGATCGATATAACATCCGAAGATTATATCGACTAAATACCAGGCAATGCGTCGTAATACTCTTCCAACAACCGGCACACGTGATAGAATTTCTTGTAGTCGGATCACAAGAACGATTTGGAAACCCGGTTCGATCAGCATGAGCCTTAAAAGGCGCGGATACGAAGCTGCTCGGCTCCACGCAACGTTCCAGACCTGGGCATCGAGTACGAGCTTAGTTCTCAGGCTTTCAGGTTGGTGGGAGAAGTCGGTATCGGCCACTAATTACCCTCAGTGAGCAAGCTTATTGCAAAGCGTGGCTGGGGAATCATTCAGATCCGTGCTCAATCGAACATATATGGGCTCCGATCCAATGCTTATATGTCTGGGAGAGTTGCGCAGAACGGGAGCACCCAAAATATCAACTGCTTCTTTCGCTACCACCCCTTCGGGGAGAGAAAGTTCGTGTCTTCGAGAAAAGTACTCGCCGTTTGTCCATGCGGCCATCCAGACGTCATCCCCCTCACGGGAAAAAACAAAAACTTGCAGCCCGCCAGCTGAACTTTCCCTGCTGCAAGCTGCCTTTGTTTTTCCGATACGATCAGCAAATGTGGACAAGGCGCGAAGGGCCGGCTTGGGTGCTCCGTCGAAAGCAATAAGCCCGAAATTCTGCTCATTGTTAGTGGGATCGGTGCCGTCGTCGCGCCAATCATACCAAATGCTAACAGGAACATAGTTAGCGGCATTCAGCACCATCATTTTTGCTAAATAGATGGCCTGAGCGCGAGCATCTCCCTTTGTCAACACCGTCGATATCCCCCATTCGCTGCTGATTGTAAGCAGTTTGCGATCGGAAGATCTCTGGAGCGAAAAGATACTGCGCAGTTGTGACCACATCCAAGATGTTGTGTCCATTTTGTTCGAAGAAATGTAGGGATGTACGCTGATCGCGTCTAAACATCGGGCAAGGGGCGCTTTAGAAATTAAGACAAGAAGCTCCGGTGCAGGATTCGTATCGGTTGGCACTCTTGCGGCGGCCGGCCCAATGATCGTTGCCTCGGCATCAGCTCGTCTCATGGCGCTGCAAGTTCTCTCGGCCATTGCTATATATGCATTTGAATCTGACTTAGGAGGCCAAAAGCCATCGTGTTCAGGCTCATTCCATATTTCCCAAATTGGATCGTACATTTTTAGGGCCTTGACTGCCGCAGCAGCATAAAGTGCGAAGGCGATGCGCTCGGAATTGGTCGCTGGCGCAAAGGGCCGCGACTCACCATTTGGTTCACGTTCAATTCCAGATGCATGTAAAGAATTACCGTACGCCAAGACGAAAAGGGGACGCATTCCCAAATCAGTAATTTGTTTAGCCAAAGTGAGAAAGTGCGACCAGTCATATTGGCCTGGAGCACTCTCTGTACTATCCCACGACATGTCTGTTCGTACAATTCGAATGCCCGCGCGAGCCATCGCCCGAAGATCACCTTCCGATGGATGATGTGCAGACACGCCCACGCCCCGGGAGATCGAAAATTGATCAAATCCGCGTGCTTCGGCCGTGCTTACGCTGCCCAATAGCCATACTACTGCCGTTATCAGTATGAGGGTCGCTGCACTAGTAATCCTGTCTAGCATAGGCTCATACCTCAGAGCCCTGAGCGCAATGACATGCGATATCCTTGCGGTAGGAACTATTTATGGACCAGGCACGAACTGCAAATAGTGTGATGCCAGTAATCGCCATAGAGATACCCGCTCCCATCAGGCCGCCAAACGTTATCGCAAGAAAGCCAACTATAATGGAAACAAATATACTCATAATATTGATCAAGGCGTACGTGCGGTCGAGGCCGCGGGTATATAATCCAAAGTTGGCGACGTCTGACGCAACCCTCGTTACCACCCCAAATAACATCACCGGAAATAATAATGGATATTCCTGCAATTGGGGCTTACTCAAGTGAGGCACGAGAAATAGAACGAAGAAATATAGAGCCACGCAGAGCGGAATGGTGATTGCCATCACGATCGCCAATTCCCTATAGATGACGCGCATCCACTCGCGGACCCCATGCTCGCGATAGATGCTCACTAGTTTTGGTAGAGCAACTTGAATTACTGCCGTCGCCACGAGTACCTGAACTGCATTTGCGATTGACCAATAGAAAGTGTAAATTCCAGTCAATGTGAGGCCAAGAAGGATGCCGAGTATAAAGCGATCAACGTATTGAAAGATTACAAGACCTAAGTCGCTGCAATATATCAGCCCAGCGCGACGCATATGGTTGGAGAGCCACGGCCAATCAAAGGGCCGTGCAAATATTGCAGACCACGGCCACCAGCGACTGCGGCATACCCAAAGTAACAATGCGGAAGTTAATCCTGCAAGCCAGAAGTCGAACAGCACGTCAAGGCTGCGCAAAGTTGGAATCAAATAACTGACTATTACATAGGGGAAGGTCCACGCTGCTGTGCGAATGAATATTATGACGTTAGCAAGTAGTGGCATACGCATGGCGATAATGATCATGTGCAAATCAAATGCCACTATCTCAAGCAAAAGTATGAGGAAAAACCGCAGAGGGTATGGGATCCCTTGGACAAGACCCATTTCGGCTACTACCAGAAGCAGAAAAATGCACATGACGGCGAGCAAAATACTCATGCCGAGACGATCCCGTATCTTATGTCCAGAATCGACGATCGGCAGATCTACAATTTCCCGGTTCAGGTAATAGTTCATTCCGAAGCCAAGAACTGCCGGCGCCACGCCTATTAGACCTGTCAGCAGACCAAATGCGCCGACACTTGAAAGGCTAAGAAATTTTACCAAAAAAATTGATAGAATGAAACGGCCCACTAGAGCAGCGCCACGCAGACTCATATTTAGCAAGCTGAGTACAATTCGATGCCGGGCACTTTTGCGCATTTTGGAGCGATTCCATTTTTAGCGAACGAAGTCGGAAACCACGCAACGTCATACAAAAAGAGGATAGCTGACCCCGCTGAACGGCCTAGTTGGCATTGATTGGCCCCCCCCTGGGCGGTCTGGCGGGATGTTAATTTGGGGATCGTATTTGCGCCACTTTTTTATTCCCAGCTATGCGGCAGCCCTTGCCATATCAGCACGCCGCACGCCACATATGAATTCCTGGTACGGAGGAGGTCATGAAGGTATGCTGGGCAAGTTGCGTGAGCTGGAAGCGGTGCTATGTGCGGCGAGCCTCGTGTCGGCAACATGGCGAGATGGATGTGGGAATAAAGGTACTATTGCCAAACGCCAGTAACAAAACTCGAGAGACTTCATAGTTCGTGGGAGCTAGAATTCGTCGCACTTGAATAGGTTAAGGGGCACTATTGTCCCCGAGTGGACAAGGATTGTGGAATTCAATTTCAACTCGATAGCGGTGACATTGCTGGCCATGGATGTTTGGGGTTGTGGCCCGGCATCCTTAAACTGTCCACTGCCCAAGTAAGCGATAATTGGCGCGGGGACTACGCGACTGGCTTTGTGTTTGCGAGCCTTGTAGTAGGTCTGACCGCAGGTAATTTCGCGGCAACGCAAACTCTGCTCGAAAATGCAAGTCGGGCAGCCAGCACCAACGCCTTGTACGCCGTATGTGGTGGGGCAATTTTCTATATAGGCAATCTACTATTGGTGCGCTCGATAACTCGGAGCGGTTCAACGTTGGCATTTCCAGTGGCATCCGGTGCGGGCTCCGCTGTTGCTGCGGCGGTAGACGTGGCGCTTGGCTCGACCCCAGTAATTCCTCTGCCATATTGTCTGCTGTCAATTGCAGCAGCTGGGGCGGCAATTTTGGCCCACCGCCCTCGACTGAACTCAGCGACTGTTACATTCGGTGTCTTATACGCCGTTCTGGCCGGCCTCTTAGTAGGAACAAGCTTTCTCGTGACGGCCAGAGCGCTCCAGGGGCTTCGGAGTTTAAATTCTTATTCTGTCTCCGCAGCGTTCGCGATCGGCCTGTTCGTGTGTGCGTTGCTAGCGAACGTTTTATCCCGAGAGCCGACATCCACCCCCGATCGAGACCCTAAGAATGCAAACAAGGCTGGAATCGTTGCCGGTATCATCACAGGTCTCGGGATTACCCTGGCAATAATTATCTCAGGCTTCGTTCGCGCCACGGCCATTGCCGGCAAGATTTCCTTCGGCTTCGTCAGCAGAGCTCTGACGCCCGGCCCCCGAAGAGTCCCCGGCATCATTGCATGCGCCATTTGGCCGTCCGTTTCCATCCGAGATAGCCGCGGCGGCCTCGAGAGAGGTCTCCACGAGACCGATGACCGTCCCCGCGGCCTCGGTCGGGGCATCCGGCCGCCCATCATCCCCGGAAGCAGCATCTGTGGCGGAAGCGGTCTGGCTGGCACCATCACTCATCTTCGTTCCGGTCCCGGGGCTAGCTTCGCCGGCTGTCGATACTTGTCCTAGAGTCCGCGCTGGGGCCGGTGCTAAGCCCGCTGCGGCTGCCACCACTCATCTTCATTCCGGGCCCACGACCAGCCGCACCAACGCCGCCGCCTGTCTCTGTCCCGGATGCGGGACCTGCGCTGACGCTGCGGGATGCGCTCAGGCTTCCATAACGGGCCGTCTCAAGTGCCAGCACAGCAGGGGAAGACATGGCATACCTCCCGATCAGCAAAGAACGATATAAAACATCGTCTTGAACCGACTGAAGCTCGTTTCAGAGGCACATTCCAGTCAATTCCGATATAATCTTCGCTCTTTCTGATTCGTCCGCAGAAGTGCCGGGGTTTCAGGGGGTTTGATAGGCTTTGCGGCCAAGGGCCGTTCGGAACGAAGGGGGATCATCCCATGATCAGTGCTCAGCATCTGCGCATGGCCCGGGCAGGCTTAGGCTGGACCTTGATCGATCTGGCCGAACATTCCGGGGTCAATCCCAACACCATTTCCCGCTACGAACAGGGCCAGGAAGGCATGGTGGGCAAGCTTCGTAAGCTGGAAGCAGCCCTACGGGCTGCCGGCGTGGTCTTTGGCGAAGACGGCAAGACCGTCATCGTCCAGGTGCCGCTCCTGGACGGCAGCAAAAAGGGGCGCTGATCGCGACCACTTTCGACTGGCATTGTCGCGCCGCTCCGAGCTAATCGACCCCGTGAGCGAGCTCGGACGGAACGGTGATGAGGGCAAGTGCAAGCAAGCCTGATGCAGCGGCTGCAGAGTTTGGCCCGTCAACTCCTCGACGTGTATTGCCGCCGCACAGGCGAAAGGGCTCCTCCCGCCGCCGCGCCGGACCATCGCCCGATGTTCAGGATCTGGCAGCCGAACGATCTTCTGCTCCCGAGACGCGGCTCGACCTATCAGTCCTATGCAGGAGCAAGAGGTCTCCTCCGGTCTTTCCCCTCGAGGTGTTTGGTGATCGCTGGGCGCAATGGATCAGGGAAGCGGCCGAAGCTGCAGCATGTCCGGTTGATTATGTCGTTGCCACTCTTTTGCCGGCCGCCAGTGCGCTGATCGGCCATGCCCGCTGGGCTGAGGCGTGGCCCGGTTGGCAAGAACCTCCCCATCTTTGGTGTGCCGCCGTCGGCCATAGCGGCCAAGGCAAAAGCCCTGGCGCCGATCTGATCCTCAGGCATGTCGTTCCTTCGATCGAAGCCCGCATGGTTCGAGACTGTGGCTTCAAGGAAGATGTTCAACTTGCCATCCCGAGAGCTCATGCATCGGCCTTTCCGGCCAATGATGTGATCTTGCCGGCAGAAGCCTTCGCCGAACTCCCGACCGCACCGCGCTTCATGGAGAGCGATCTCACTATCGAGAAGGTGGCTGAGCGCATGGCCAATGCTGCGGATACATCCGCGCCAATCACAGTGCCGCTGACAGAGGAGGCTGCCATCCAATTGGAACCCTTCGCCCGCCAGGTCCAAGACTGGCAATCTCAATCCACCGGCCTGATGAGCTCAGGCTTAGGCAAAGCGCGGGGCCTGGTCCTGCGTCTCTCGTTGGTACTCGAATATCTTCGCTGGGCAGCAGAAGAAGGAATGGCGCCGGCACCGACCGAGATAGGACGTGAAGCGCTGAGCGCTGCCATTGCATTGGTCACCAGCTACTTCATCCCCATGGCCCACCGCATCTATGGAGACCTCGCGTCCTCAACCGATGATCGCGCGGTCGAGACTTTGGCGCGTTGGATTAGGCAAACCGAAGCCACCGAGGTTTATGTCCGCCATCTGCAGCGCCATGAACGTCTTCAAGGTCTCACGACCGCAGTCGAGATCCACAGGGCCTGTCGAGCATTAGTTAGAGCCGGCTGGCCCAGTCCACTGGGGCGCGGATCAAACAACGGGAGGGCAAAACAGGTGTATCGACCTACTCCCACACTAGCGGCTGCATTTGCCGGCGTGCCATACTGAAATCTATATATGATCACAAAGCTTTCAAAGGCGTATGCCGGGTCGCCATGGGCGGTCAAAGAAAAGCGAGCACATGGTGTTAGGCAGCAGTCAGGCATCGCTCATGTCCGATAGGGGTGGCACGCGCGATGAAATCCCGCTGGCTGTTGATCTGGACGGTACCCTTATTGAAACAGACCTGTTGGTGGAGACCGCGTTCGAATATCTGGGCCGGGAGCCGCAGGGGGTCTTGAATCTATTCGTCTGGTTGTCCAAAGGACGGGCATACCTGAAGCGAGAGTTGGCGCGCCGCTCGCGGGTAGACGTGGCTTTGCTGCCTTACAGCCCCTCCGTTCTTGAATATATCCGGGAGGCACGCCGGATGGAGCGCAAGGTTTATCTTGTTTCCGCTTCCGACGGCTACCTGGTTGAAAAGGTGGCGCTTCACTTGGGGCTTGATGGCTGGTTCGCCTCCGATGGAACATTGAATCTGTCAGGCCGCGCAAACTCGCGCGTTTGACCGCGGAATTTGGACACCAAGAGTTTGACTATTTGGGGAATAGCGCCGACGACCTGCCGGTGTGGCAGGGCGCGAGGAGAGCCGTGATTGTCGGCTCGCGCTCAATAAGTGAGCGAGTCAAAATATCAAATTCAGACTATGAAGTTCTCTCGTCGAGGACTTTTCAGCCCCGAGCCTGGTTGCGGCTTTTACGTCCACATCAGTGGGCCAAGAATACGCTGGTGTTCATTCCGCTTCTTGCGAGCCATCTATTCAACGTAACTACAGTGCTGCAATCGTTGGGCGCTTTCGTTTCTTTTTGCCTTTGCGCTTCAGGTGTCTATGTTCTGAACGACCTTGTCGATATTCATGCTGATCGAAAGCACCCCACCAAGAAGAACCGCCCGCTCGCTAGTGGCACAGTTAGCCTGCAGGCGGCGATTATCCTGGCGCCGATCCTGATCGCACTCGCATTTCTGCTGGCTTTCAGAATTTCGCACCTGTTTGTGCTGGTCTTAGCGCTATATACCGCCATTACCGCGAGTTATTCGTTCTTCCTTAAGCGGAAAATGTTGCTCGATGTCGTAACCCTGGCCCTCCTTTACACCATAAGAGTAATTGCAGGTGCAGCAGCTATAGATGTTGCTGCCTCCCAGTGGCTGCTTGGCTTCTCCACTTTTCTGTTTCTTTCACTTGCGTTGATAAAGCGCTACTCGGAGATGGCGTTGCGGTTTGATTTGAGCCTACCGGACCCGGAAAATCGGGCATATAGGGCGAGTGACCTGCCGATCTTATCAGCCTTAGCAGCCGCTGCCGGATTCAGTGCCGTTGTGGTCTTTTGTCTTTATCTGTCAAGTGATGTTGTGAGCAGCCTCTACCATCGGCCAAATGTACTTTGGCTCGCATGTCCTCTTTTAATTTATTGGATTTCAAGAATGCTCTTGTTGAGCCATAGGCGGTTTATTGACGACGATCCGGTTGTGTTTGCGCTTCGTGATCGCACGAGCCTTGCAACAATTATTTTAATAGGGCTCCTGGGAGTTCTCGCCATCTGATGCTTACCGGGCGGCAGCTGATCTTTCGGTATAGTACATTCGCTGTTCTAGCTACTGTGATCAATTTTATCAGCCAAACGGCGGTTCTCACTTTGGTTGGCTCAACTTACGGAGTGGGCGTTTCGCTCGTCGCGGGGACACTCACCGGTTTTATCGCGAAGTACGTCTTGGATAAGAAGTATATATTCTTTGACGAACTTGGTTCGGTAAAACGCGAGACGACAAAGATGTTACTTTATGGTTTGACTGCGGTGATTACCACTTTGGCCTTCTGGTCGCTCGAACTGGGCGCCTGGGGCCTGTGGCATACACCGATGGCCAAGTATACGGGCGGCGCCATCGGGCTGTGCATTGGCTATTTTGCCAAATATAGGTTGGATCGTCGGTTCGTATTTTGTTTTGAACCATGAAGATCGGTGGGTGGGGAAACTATCCGGTCGCCACCACGGACCTTTGTTCGGCATATACGCCTGATGCAATGCAGGCGCTTTTAGCTGGGGATAGGGCGATTCTGGCGCGAGGCGCTGGGCGTTCGTATGGCGACGCTGCGATAGGTATTGATCGTACGGTTGATCTGACAAGGTTGGATCGGTTCATGGCATTTGACGAAACCAGTGGCCTTTTGACGGTCGAAGCAGGGGTGATGCTCAGCGACATCATCGCTACACTTCTTCCACGTGGGTTTTTCCCGCCCGTTGTTCCTGGCACCCAGTTTGTCACCGTGGGCGGGATGATTGCTTCCCATGTCCATGGAAAGAACCATCACCGAGATGGAGCATTTGGACGTTATGTCGAGAATATGCGGCCAGCTCTTGCCGACGGTTCTATCCTTGATTGCAGCAAAACGACTAACGAAACGCTTTTTCGAGCCACAATCGGAGGCATGGGCCTCACTGGCATTATCCTCACCGCGTCTTTCAGGATGCGCCGGGTCGAGACAGGATTGATACGCCAGGAAACGTTAGTCGCTACAGATCTAGACGAGATCATAAAGCACTGCGAGGCATCGAGAGATTGGCCATACACAGTTGCATGGGTCGATGGTTTAGCGAAGGGATCCAAACTCGGACGTGGCTTGGTCTTCCGGGGCGATCACGCCAGTTGCGATGAGTCGGAGCCCGGTCGAAATACATTAGAGACGCGGCATCGGCCGCAAAAAGCTATGCCATTCTTTTTTCCTGAAGGCATGCTCAATCGGCTCACGGTGAAAGCATTCAACGAGATCTATTACCTACGGGGTGCATCAAATCGAGCGAACATCGTGGATTGGGAGCGCTACTTTTTTCCGCTTGATGCGGTGCCCGAATGGAATCGGGTTTACGGGAAGCGAGGGTTCATCCAACATCAATGCGTGATTCCAAAATCTCGAAGCCGCGATGCCCTCGGCATGCTCCTCGAGCGTGTTTCGCAGCGAGGTAATCCATCATTTCTCGCTGTGTTGAAGCTACTAGGGCCGGATGATGATGGGCTTCTAGGTTTTCCCATGGAAGGCTATACACTCGCGATTGACTTTCCTGCTGACACAAAGAGCCTTGCACTGGCCGATAAGCTTGATCAGATCGTCGTCGCATACGGTGGGCGAAATTATCTCGCAAAAGACGCGAGGCAAAGCCGCTCAACGTTCGAGAGCGGTTATCCGAACCTCGGCGCCTTTCGCGAATTGCGCAGGGCCACTGGTGCTAAGCGGAAATTCTCCTCGTATCAATCGGAAAGGCTGGGGCTATGACTGCCAAGACCGTTTTGATCCTGGGCGGTACGTCGGATGTCGGGATTGCCACTGCTCGCATCTACGCTGGCAAAGGCTGGCGTGTCGTCTTGGCCGGTCGCAATGAAGCCGAGCTTGAGCGCAACACCAAAGATCTCAAAGCCCGTTATACCACCACCGACGCGTCCTATTTTCGATTGGATATACTCGACGTCGAGGAATTCCTAGAAGAGCGTCTTTCCCCGCTGCCCGATACCGCGATTTGCGTTGTGGGCTTGCTTGGTGATCAGCTGCTTGCGCAGCGGAGTGCCACACGAACCAGAGATATCCTCAGGACAAACTTCGAGGGCCCAGCGCTCGTCTTTGAAACCTTGGCTCGTCAGATGGCACAGCGGGGTGGAGGAATTCTCGTGGGCGTCGGGTCAGTCGCGGGCGATAGGGGACGCGCTTCAAATTATATTTACGGCGCCGCGAAGGGCGGCTTTGCAATCTTTCTCTCGGGCCTGCGCAATCGTCTCGCAGGAACAGAGGTCCGCGTGCTGACCGTAAAGCCAGGATACATTCGCACCCGGATGACCGCCAGCTTGAAACTCCCCAACCTACTGACCGCAGCGCCAGACGAGGTGGGACGCGCAATCTACCGCGCGGCGGAGATTACAAAACGTGACGTAATTTACGTCAGGCCGGTTTGGGCGCTCCTTATGATGATCGTGCGAAATATTCCCGAAAAGGTTTTTAAGAAAATGAAACTCTGATCGGAGCGTGGCGCTTGTCTCGCGCATGCCCGCAACGCCGTCTCTAGATTGAGCTGATTAACTTGCGGCGCTCCCATTTTCTGGCTCCCGAAACTCGATCAGCTCAGGACAAAAACACTCGTATGGCCAAATCGCAACCGATGTGAACTATGATAATTCTCGAACGCGTTGATCACGCGCCTAGCCTTCTCGCCGGTCGCCAACCTATCCGCAATAATGATATATATCTTGCCCTGGACTCGCCCATGGTAAGATATGGGCAAATTTGAGAGGGGCGTAAAGTCAACCTCTAGCACCAAGGTTCTCGCTTGATAGGGAAGGATTACCTCTTGGTCGGCCGACGTTAAAACAAAAATGGATGAGCGCCGATCACGTTGGAAAGCCTGTTGTAGATAATCGATCGCCCCCTTGTCTGCAGTTGGCTGAGCGGTCCAACTATAGGTCTCCGTCGCCGTCATATTTGCGGTTGCATGAACGGCAAACGACGCCAGGCCGTAAAGACTCGAAAGCAACACTGGTAATACCCAGTAGATTTTACGCGCACTTATAAGTTCGTGTGCCGCTACAGCTGCGCAGATTATAAATAGTAGGCCTATCAACCTGAAGTGACGCTCTTCCGGATCGATACCCCCATGCAAAAGCAGCTCCACAAAGATTAAGCCATTGAGTACGAAATAGATGCCGGTGAATAGCTTCAGCGCGCGAGTTTGCTCGGTTTGAGGCTTCCAGTGCAAAAAAAGAAACAGTGCCACCAAAGCCGCAGGAGTCAGTATAAAAATATTGAGATCGCTGTTCCGCATCAGCGCGTGATGGGGGTTCTGAAGGAGAAAGCTTAGCGCGTCGCCTAATGAAAGGCCGGCAAACCATGGCAGAACGAACGGCGCAATTGATCGCGCCAAAGACACGTGCCAACCTGAACCGCTCAAAGCGGTCCACCCCTTTGCGATATAGAAATAATATACAAACGCGGTGACGATCAGAGTCCCCACGCAGGCCGCTACTAGCGAACGATTAAATCTTCTCTGCCTCAGGAGAAAAGTAAGCGCGGACGCAGAAATCAAGACCACCACTACGATTAGCCCACTTAACTTCGCAACGAACGCCGCGAGAGTAAGACAGAGGGCCGACAATAGAGCTGCCCCTGGCTTTTTCCGCGGTACGTCAAAAGACCAAAGGGCGAGCCATGGCAATAAACCCTGCAGAAGAATTTCGCCCCCATTATAAATTCCGTAAGGCAATGTCGCGTAGCGCGCAGTTAGCAAAAGTAAAACCAAACAGAGAGCAGCGTACTCGTTCAGAGTGCTAAAGCGTGCCAGTACCTTGAGCCATCCGATAGCCGCGGAAATCGAACAAGCTGTTACGACTAGGATGATAGCTTCGCCAAGTTTCAGCCCGAGCAATGTCAAGACACCCGGAAGAAGATATTGGCCCGGACTCCAAGTCGCCAGAAATGCGAACGTATCTTTCGAGATATCAATTTGACTCGGTTGGATGATCGAATTGAATTGGTTTTGGAGTGTGCCGTGCCATGCCGCAAAGCCGTAACCGGAATCGGCGAACATCGCTGGCGGGATGGTGATCGACACGGCGCCGAACAGGCAGCTGACCACCAAGGCGACCACGATGGCCAGTTGATTTTGTACAATGAAGCGTTGCAAATCGCGCCGTGGTTCTCTGTTCGAAACTGGAGACGACATGGTGATCTCCCAATGAGCAAATCTTGGGCCGCCGACTATCCTAGAATTTTTCAGAAATAGCTGATTCGGTCTCCCCAGGGTTCTTTTTTCCGCGCCTGGCTTGGCCCGAACCGCGGCGGCGCCGGTTTGCTAGGGCATGAGAGCTCGCACGAGGTGTATGGCTAGTTCAAGGTAGCACCGCGGTCGTTTCTTGTGGAGAGCTTGCCGGGGGGAAATGTCTTGATAGACTCCCAGAGGGAGTGTCCTAGGGCAGGGAATTATATGGATGAAAGCTCTTCGTCGGCAGGGGCGCCGCTCGCTACTCTAAGTCACGGAACAGCAATTCTGATCGTTATCTGCCTAGCGCTCTTGTCGATGGAAATTTCGATCAACACGCGGTCGGTTTCCTTCGGCGCGGGCCTCAATTGGGCTCTGGATACAATGGCAGGGCGTGCTGATCCACCCGAATGGCAGAATCGAGTTCTCTTTCCGCTTTTTCTTCTCGGCATTCGAGCTTTAGGTCATGGATTAATCAATATCGGTCAGGTTTGGCGCATCGCGCGACTCGGAGCAGCGGTATTTGCTTATTTAGGCGCCTATTTCGCTTTTGTGCGTATTACGCGTGATCTTCGTTTCGCGGTGGTCGCTATCGCGCTGATTACGTACGGTTACCTTTGGACCACTATGAGTGCCGGCTGGGAGGCGGGGGGAGATTTTTTCGATATTTTTTTCCTCGCCATGTTTGCCCTTTGCTCCATTCAGAAGAATTACCTCTGGATGCTCGTGGCGGTCGTAATGGCGGCAAGTAATCGCGAATCAGCGTTGTTTGGTGGAATTGTGTGGGCATGTGTGGCGTATGCCCGCGAGCGGTTTACTGTTCGCGCACTTAGGGATTATGCCTTTGGTCTATTTTGTGTACTCCTTGCGGCGCTCACTGTTTACTTGCTGCGAGCGTTATTTGCCCCTGGCATCGCAATCAAACAGAGCCTTGGGATCATAACTGTGCTGGTGCATTGGCGATGGCTTCTGATGCCTTTTGGATCTGTGTCAATGATCGCCGCGGCGATTTTTCCGTTGGCCTGGATCGCGCTTCACCTACAGAAGCCATTACCAAAGGAAGCAAAAGGGCTGTTTTGGGCTACACTTATATGTGGTGTTATTACGGGGACTTTTGGTCGTATGGAAGAGACCCGCATTTGGGTTCCATGCTTGGTTCTGGCTGTCACAGCGATCATTTTGGGTCTCGCCAATGATGCTGGGGGCTTGGAGTTTTCCGTGGTGTCCCGAAACGGGTGGAATGATTAGGTCTTGTCTGGCGGCCAGTACCCCCCGTTAACTTGCCTAGTCTCAAACAGGTTAGGATCTTCATGCAGAGCGTCACATGAAGAAGATAGAGCCCCTTTTCACAGAACCTGCGTCGAGAACGGCGTTCCTTTTGCTACTCTTGGCTTTGTTGGCGCGAATCGTATGCATACTCGTGCAGCAGGACAGCGTCGGGGATCCGGACAGCACTGAATATCTTGCTTTAGCTCAAAGCATCAGGTTTCACGGCGTCTTTTCGTTTGGTGGCCCACACTCATGGGGGTCTTCTCTACCGCTCAACAGTCACGGTCCCTTCCTTCCCACCGCTGCGCGAGCTCCCCTCTATCCATTGCTGATCGCTGCCTTATGGTGGAACGCGGCCCCTCCTATTTTTGCAGTCCAAATTGTTCAGGTCGGGCTCGGAGCAACAGTGTGCGTGTTGACCTACTTGATCGCGCTAAGCCTGACCAATTACCGTACGGCGCTATTTGCTGGCATCATTACGGCCCTTGCCCCGCTAAGCAGCTTTATGACCGCCGCAATAATGAGCGAAACACTATTCACATTTTTGCTGATCCTAGGGTTCTGGTTCTGGAGTCGGAAAGAAGGACTCCTTGCGGGTATTATTTTTGGTGCGGCGGCACTGACCAGACCGATTGTGCTTCCCTTCGTCATTCTCATCGCGATATCCGCCGCCATCCTTAAGTTCAATCGTGGGATGCATGCCCGGATAGCTCTCGGGGCGTTTTTGATTATCGTACCGTGGACAGTCCGCAATCTTGCCACTCAGAATGCGTTGGTCCCAATCCAGACTGAGGGCTGGGCTGCGAACCTGTTCCTCGGCACCGTAGATATTCCTTATGGTGCAAACAGCAATCAATGGATGAATTTTCAGGCAGATCCGGCCTTTCGGTCGATCGTCTCCTCGTCCGAAACTGAAACTGACGCGGAACGGAGAATGCTCACCGCGGCTTTAAATAGAATTCGCACAGATCCTAGTCGGTGGTTGTGGACACGGGTGAAAGAATTTCCGAGGTTGTTCGCGGACTCTGGAATGTACTTTGTCCCTTTTATTCCTATAAGCCCGCGTCTTATAAAGTTTATCATGCTCGGCTTCAGCTTCCTCTTTTTGGGCTTGGCGGGAGTTGGCATGATTGCAATGCGGAAGAACCCGCGGCAATTCTATTTCTTGGGCGCCTTTCCCATTTTCATGTGTTGCATTCAATTCCCAGTGTACGGCGAGCCACGATTCATGATTCCCGCCTTCCCATTGCTCGCCATTTTTGCGTCAATTCCCCTGGCTAATTTCTCGTGGGGTCAAAAGTTGCATCATGACCTGGCACCAAGTGACGCCGGTTAAGGCCCGGACGGCGTAAGTTCTAGAAAAGCCGGGATCAATTTCCTGCGCTCAAGGTCATTACTCTGTAAGAGTGGCGCCCCAAATGCCGCAAGATGAGGGGGCGAATGCAATATTGTTTGCCCACTCTGGGCAAGTTTACGTGATGACGCCCCATGGAGTCGAAGCGCTTAAAATCAGTGCCGATGAGCCTGATCTAATATTGTACGAATTCTGCCCGCCAATTCTTGTGGCCGATATGGTTTGGCCAAAAGGTTGATCTTTTCGTCGGGGGAACCCTCTTCGAGCGCTATACCTTCGGCATAGCCGGAAGTGAACAGAACGGGCAGCTCGGGGCAAAGGATACGGGCCTGCTTGGCCAAGTCCACCCCATTCAGGCCGCGTGGCATCAGAATATCGGTAAACAGCAAATCGAAGGTATGCTTCGTTTGCAAAACCTCCAGGGCCTCAATGCCGTCCTTTGCCGCTACAGTTTCGTAGCCCAACGCCGCCAAATGCATCGTGACCTGCTGGCGAACCAGTTCATCGTCCTCGACGACCAAGATTCTTTCGTTACCACCTCTAATGTCGGTTGTCCTTGGTTGGAGTTCAGTATGAATCTTTTCCTGAATTTCTCGCGGTAGAAAGAGTTCGACCGTCGTACCGCATCCAAGTTCACTTCTTATCCGTGTGTGTCCTTCTAGCTGAGCAATAAAACCATAAACCATGCTTAGCCCGAGCCCACTGCCTTTGCCGATATCCTTGGTTGTAAAAAACGGATCAAACGCCTGTGATACCACTTTTTCGTCCATACCAATCCCTGTATCAGATACAGAAATAAGGACGAACTCCTTCGCGCGACGCTCCGGCGTCAGGCCAAGGGCTGTTTGACCCTCACGATTAAGCTGAACGCTATTCACTTCTATCGTCAAAACGCCTCCGTTTGGCATCGCATCACGCGCGTTGACGGCCAGATTTAGAAGAGCGTTTTCGAGTTCAGAAACATCTATGCGCGCGGGACACCACGTGGCAGATTCGACGATCTTTATTTGGATGTTGCTGCCAAGAGCAGAATGCAAAAGGTTCTCCATTCCCATGACTGTGGCACTTATGTCGACTACCCTTAGGTCAAGATTCTGTTTTCGTGAGAAAGCAAGAAGTTTTTTTGTAAGACTGGTTCCTCTTTCGGCTGCGCGGGTTATCAGCGCGGCCATACCTTTGAGAAGTTGGTCTTTCTCTATTTGACTTTCTAGAAACGTGGAGTTGCCAAGTATGACGGTCAAAAGATTATTAAAATCATGCGCAATCCCGCCCGTCATTTGCCCAATGGCTTCTAACTTTTGTGATTGACGCGAGCGTGTTTCAAGTTCCAACCGCTGCGTGAGGTCCGTCACCATGGAGCAAATGGATTTCTTCCCATTCCAGCCGATTGGAAAAGAGCGGCTCTCGATATCAATCCAAGTGCCATCCTTGCGGCGACACTTTAGACGCACCGCATTACGAGCATCTTCTCCGTGACCTAGCGCCAGTTTTGTCATACGCACGCGCTCTTCCTCGGCGAAAAAAGCCCGAATATCGGGTACGTCCAGAATCTCCATCTCAGTGTTATATCCGAGTAGCTTGGCGAACTCATGGTTGGCGATCACCACTTTGAAATCTTGGAACACAACAATGCCTACCCGAGCTTCAGCGATCAAAGTTTCAAGCTGGGTTTTTACATTGAGAGCCTCGGTCTCAGCTTTGCGTCGTTCGTCAAGGTCGGCTTGAGCTTGATCGAATGCGGTTCGCAGTGACCGCGATGCTCGACTTAGTAAGAAGAGTGTAAGCCCGATGTAAATGATGTTTATCCACCATAGCGATAAAGCGCTGTAGTGAAGAGTTTGCGGGGGTAGGACGCCATGCTCCTCGGCCAGAACCAAACCCAGCCCGATGATGGCGCAAACGATCCCAACCGCTATTCCCGCCCACTCTCCGAGCAGAAGCCCCGCGGCTAGCGCGAAAACGTAAAACATCGTGACGCCCGGAGAGCGGATCCCGCCAGATGCCAGCGCCCTAAAACTAGAGAGCGCGACGATCATGACAATGAACAGCCAACTGGAAAACTTGGTCCAGCCTCGCCTGTTGAGTTCAAGGATTGCTAGCCCCATCGGCGCCAAGACGATGAGGGGCATGAACGCTCCCCCAAACACGGTGGGTTGAACTCCAAGAAGCGCTGCTATCGCCGCCGTTGCGAGGAGCACAGATATCCAGACTAGCGCAAATAAGGTGGTCGCCCGCTCCGTTTCTTCCGGTCGTGCCAACGTGGGTGGATAAAATAGGTGCCGCATACAGCCCCGCCATGGACAATTTAGGTGAAATCTATCATTCCCCAGCCGCAAGCAAAGCTGTGAAATGACGTGCGCCGGCCGGGCGTGAGTTATGGCTGCAAACGGGGCCTCCGGAGCCAGCTCTGTCTGACGCAAACGCGGAACAACTACCGCCTCAACAACGAGAAGTAGAAGGCCTCACGGGGCTCTTAAATTGCAATTGGAGGCAACAATGAATGAAATGGGGGCGTAGCTCTAAGCCAGTCTTTTTCCTTGACCTTAACTATGAGTCAGATAGCTTCCGCGCGCATTGCAAATCGCGTGGCGTCCTGAAGTGTAAGGCAATAGAGTTTAATTAGAGCTAAGGATGCCACCTAAAGAACCTCGACCTTCCCGGGATAAACAAATCCAAACGGTTGATCCATTTTCGGGCCCAAGTGAGGATACCAGTCGTCGGATTTTGGTGATCGACGACGATCGGGACATCGTAGAAACAATTGAGCATATACTGAGGGCATCAGGCCATGACGTTAGATCAACGACGCATGGCAAAGACGCCTTCCGGCTCGTCGCGTTGCTGAATCCCGATCTTGTAATCACCGATGTTATTATGCCTGAGATCGATACGATCGATACGATCGCCGAGCTACGGCGCTCATATCCCGCGCTTAATATAATTGCGATTTCAGGAAATCCGCATTTGCTGACACTCGCGTCAAAGCATGGCGCTAACCATGTGCTGGCGAAGCCGTTTAGCCTTCATCAGTTGATGCTGCTCGTAAAAGTGGCTTCGCGATGACCGCCGGCGGGAAAATTGATCCTGTGATTGCCTGACAATATTTGTTACGGAATTTGCTGAGAGGCTCAGGCCAAGCCGCTGCTTTCGGTCAAATGAGCCGCTGCAAGCGCTCAGCATGTCCAGTGTTTGCTCAGCAATCAAAGCCACGTCAGATAATGAACGATGTCCCAAATACGTTGGGCGAGCCAAGAAAGAGCGAGACCAGCCAACCCGACCGCAAGCCCAATCGGTATGACTATCCAAGTTAGGCCCCAATCCAATCTATCGGACACCGCGTCAGCGGCGGCAGCCAACGCAACGCAAAGGCCCAGGGCCGCTACGACAATGCCAAAAACTTGAGCGAGCCTTACAACGATCGGACGCGGAGTAGCATGTGCATCCCCAATTTGATTCATGAAGGCGACCAAGGGGGCATGATCTCTCTTCGGGCGTACCCGAAATTATGCAACGCATCGAGCATGCGATACTTTTCTCGCATCTAAAGCGTGTTAGCAAGAACCTTACGCGAATCTTACAGCGACAACACCGCTTTTTGGCCTAATTCCCGCGCATCGTCCGCTGAGTCAGCAGTGTCAACGAATCAGAATTGCCCGGCCCAGCTGCGGCCAATTATCTAAATGGATTTTCATTTCCGCGCATATCAAGTGGGCTGTTCGCTACATATCCATCGATAGCGAGAAAGGCTTTATTTGCGGCGACGCCCCTGCGTTTTCGCTTTGGTCAGATTATCCGGAAGAGAATGCGCGAGGCTAATCACTTCACATAGAGGCGGAGCGGCGAGGGAGCTCTCGACCGAGCAAAAAGCCATTATGTCGCCCGATCCATAAACCAGATATCGGAAAGCAGCTTCGGCTCTGTAAATCCAAACTGATGCGCTAAGGCTGTTAATTCTTGCTCAGCTTCCAATCTCTCGCCGTGCCACTCGATGCATATGGCATCGACTCGATTTAGCCAATCACAGTCTCGCGAAAACAATACTTTCTCGTGCCCCTCGATATCGACTTTCAAGAGCCCGATGCGGTCCCAGCCCATCCTTGTCATCAGAGTGGGAATACTGATCGTAGGTACATCCATCAACTCTCCGGCCCCCGCAGTATTCGAGTTCACTATGCGATGCCCGTAATCATATTTGTGGCGCTCTAACGAGACGTGGCCATCCTGAATATCGATCGCGACAGGGAAGACCTGTGCCTCGACACCATTCATACGCAGGTTTTTATCCAGCAGTTGGATATTAGCTGGAAATGGCTCAACACATGCGATTGCAGCCCGCGGAAACTGACGAGCAAAATAGACAGCCGTCAATCCGATATTGGCACCCAGATCGAGAACGGTGCTTGGAGGAATTTTAAAAGGAAGGCGGTAATAGCCATGCTCAAAAACTTCACCCAGAATAAAAGCATCGGCGCCCCGATTTACACGCAAACAAAGATGAATTTCGCCCAAGGGATTAGGATAGCGAAGGGAGATGGTGAACTCGCGGCCAGCAAGCCCTAACTTTGGGCCGTAAATCCAAGTTAGATAGCTAACAAAGTTATAGAGGCCAGCGGAGCGTCGCCACGCCGTCGCAGTATTGCGCATTAGCCAGACTGGATCCATCGCCCCTCAAGAACCGCATTTTCGAAATCTTAGAAGCTCCCCAGTGCCCCGCGGTAAGGCAACTCCTCCATAGCACGGAACAAGCCTGAGGCTGGCAAAAAGATTAAGTGGTTCTAGTTCTGTCATAGCAAGGCGATAAGGGTACGCGCTGCTGTCGGTATTATCGTGCATATGGGCCAGGATATAGTCCCATGGCGAAAGTGAGCATTTGATTCGCGAGAAGCCCGAACCAAAGGAGATTGGATCTGTGCCACTAAAGCGGGCCTTTAAGGTATGGTGTGGTCTTTTAGCGGCGACAGTCCTGGGATGCGCGATATCTATCCGCTGGCTAGATATTCGGATTGCTCTTTTTTTCATCAAAAACGTGAACCGATTTGCACTGCTCGGGATGGGATTGGGCAGCGGCATCTTGGTGTCCGGCGAGATCATTCTCATCATCGGGCTGGCCATAACCCACATGGTAAGAGGGAGCCTCCCTAACTTTGCCAAGGCGCTCTTCGTCTCTTGCTGTGCGTCGTTGTCAGCCTTTGTTGCGAATGATCATGTCTTGAAGGTTGTCTTTGGCCGGCTGCCCCCGGCTGTCCTTTTGCACCGAATTCCTACCCACGTGTTTCATTTTTTCCGCGGTGGTCAGTTCAGCAGCTTTCCCTCAGGCCATATGGTGATGGCCTCGGCATTCGCGCTCGCCATGATCCGGCTGCAATCTCGTACCTTGCCAATCCTTACCGTCCTCCTTTGCATTGGGGCGTCCCTCCTCATCGTGGGTGATTGGCACTTCCTCGGTGACGTCATCGCCGGTGCCTTTATCGGGGGCACAGCCGGGTTCGTAGCGGGGGAGCTTTGGCTGGAACACGAGAAGGGACGTGGCGGTGCGATTTAAGACAGCATCGTCGAGCGGCCCTTGATTCGCAAAGGGCGAGCTATGTCACGCCAACTGTTCGCCAATGGACCCCGTCCGGTTTTCAGCCGCGAGCTAACCGTCTCTCTAGCCGGCGGGAATCCGATCGCAGGACGTTGAATTCCTGACCGAGCCGTCGCGTTGAAAAAAAGTCGCACCATCAGCATGCCGCAGTTCCTATTTTCTGCGTGTGCGCAGGCATGCGTCCGGCGCGAGAGTATGTGATGGGGGTCGATAGTGGAACTCAACTAAGACGAGTGGCTGAATTAACTCTACCTCGCGGCTCATCCGTTGACCGGAGGGAATACTATCAAGGTCGTATCAGAGGGTATAAGATAGGATGATCGCGAGGTTGCCATGCGCCATACCCCCAAAAGGTTGTTGGCAGTCCTGACAAGTATGGCGGGCGTTCCTCTTTTGATGGTGGCTGCGGCTACAAGTGATTTAGTGATTCGGGCGCTGACGATCACCGCGGGAGCTTGTCTCATAATTTCGGGAGGGATTCAGTTTTGGATGCTGCGGAGACGCAGGCACCATTGGGGTAGTGATATTCCTTATTAGGATAAGCTCAGAACCTCTAAATGCACGAATGGCGTGGTCACTCACAACGAGTGTTCAAAGCGTGGCTCAAACGCAGTCGCCAAAATGCGCTGTAATTCTGTCCCCGAGACGTCAGCGGCCAATTAGATCTTTCTGACGGTTAGGCCGAAACTCATGCCGCACGCCGACCGGTCAATTTTCTCAATCAGGACGTGGCTTAGTGAGTTCAGGCAGCGAAGGGGATAGGTTATCGATATGGGCCTGTCCCAAACCCGCGTTGTGCCGTCGAGGGTCACATAATTCTCTATTACAAACCCTACGTCACGGAGCATCTTTTCCATGATGTGCGGCCATGGAGTAAAGACGTGATGATTGATATCAAGGTCGGCCTGAGTAAAACACGCAGGGACCCCGTGGAAAAGAGCGTGTACACGGCTTCTGCTCCACCGCGGATTCGGCATGGTCATGATCATGGGTGTATTCGGAAGCAAAATTGCTGCGATATTTTTCAATGCCAGACCTGGATTGACGCAGTGTTCGATCACGTCGAGTAATAGTACCGCGCCCGGTGGCAATAGCGACCCGGAATAAGGTTCGTTCAAATCCCAACGTTGCGACCCAGGAGAGGGATTAAGATCGAATCCGTGCCAAGAAAGACCGAAGCTTTCGATGCGGCGCATTTGGCCCTCACCGGAGCCTATGTCGAATACGAGTTTCGACGTTAATGGCTTGAGTGCCCGGAGCGTATCGAAAGCAAATTCGTACCGATCTAAAGTCAAGTTAGCTGTTGGTTGACTCAGTGCCGCCATATCACCAAACCTCGCCTCCCCTTTCCGGTGGAATTGTTCTCTTGACGACTCACGCCAGCATAGCACTTTGCCACCAACCTGATGGTGCCATCGATCAGAACTACTCTCTTGACGTGGATGCATTCCGTCGCTCCCCCGAACCAAACTGGCAAGGAAGGGATCGGAACGTTCACTGGCTCCGTGCCGTCGGGCTTCAAACCGAACAGCTTGTCCGCCACGTCGAGGTTGAGGAAGGTGCGGTCGTCGCGGGTACCTATCAGAAGACAGCACCAAGTCCAACACACCTTGTCCAATCGCCGAGGACCGAAACGGAAACCTGCGAGAAAGCGGGCAGGGCGATATTTCCTCGATTTAGACACGGGAGATCGCAAAGCATAACGACACCCGCGCTTGCCGCATCAATCGGTCTAATGCTCGGAGTAAAAGCCGCGGAAAGCGGTGCGCCGACTATAACGCGATGCTGTCGCGACCAGAGAAGCCCCCCGGTGACCTGAACGGCGCGTAAGCGCGGTCACTGTCCACGCGCTTCGATCACCTGGCGAATTTTTTTGGCCACGGCGTCATACGGGTAAGGCTTGACGAAATACGACAGAGCCTGGCTGTTGCTGTACTCCGCCATTGTTGTGACGCGTCCCCGCAACCCGCTGGCGACGATGACCGGCAAACCGGGGTGACGCTTTAACAGCCAGTCCACCAAGTCCAAGCCGTCGAGATCGCCCGGCATCGCCAGATCGGTGAAGACGAGATCGATTTCGGGATGGAGCGCGATCACGTCGATCGCGCCCGCCGCACCGGCCGCTTGAAGGACGGTGAAGCCCTGCTCAGTGAGGTAGTCCGAAATGGCCAGGCGAACGCTGGCTTCATCCTCGACCACCAAGATTGTCTGCTCTCGCCTACCCACGTCCCCTCCTAGCGCCTCCCAACCGATAAACCCACGACCGGCCGTTCAGTTCCGTACCAGCGCGCTTTCCGCAAGGTAACCAGGAACTTAGGAAATGGAGTTCCGACCCCTGCTGGTGGAATCCATGCCCGAATATTTACCAAGGGTTGCACGGTGCTGGCCGGACCTAGGCGATTTCGTGCCGCCCGCCGCGCGAATCGGTAACGGCATCCGAAAATTGTCCGGCCAAAAATTAATGGCCGCGGGCGATCACAGAAGCCATTTTCTTTGGAGGCAACATGGTCAAGAAATCAACCCATAACGACGTAAAGATCCGTGTAACCAAGCTGGGTGGAGGCAAAGTCTCGATCGGCGTGCATATTGCCGCCTCCGGTGATGTAATAGCCCAGACGGGCGACCTGCTACCGTGCCGCAGGCGATGGTGGACCAATTGGAAGCGCGGGGGTTGGACGAGGTGCAATGACCAACCGCCGTGTCCCGCTGCTTGCGGAACATGGCGCCACCCATGAATGGATCGACAACCAGACGGCACTTTCACGGCGGCGTCACACCAGGATGTCGCGCCATTTCTGGATCGCAACAAGGCGATGGCAACTTTGAGCCCCAGATGTGCGCATTCGCCCGCGCGCAAGGCGCACTCTCATCATAGGCATGGGCCGCAAGGGCTGAGAGCCGGCGACGCGTGCGCGGGGCTATCGCTTCGGTTGGCTCACCATGGTGAAGAGTTTGCCGTGAGCCGCTCATAACGGGTGTCTCAAATATCTCAAATAGAACGCCAGGAACACCAAAACGATTCCGATATTCACGATCAGCCGCACCCAGAACCGGTCCCTGAGAAACGCGAAATCCACGCAGGTTATGACGGCTGCCATCGCCACCACGTAAATCACAAGAACGAGTTGTCTGGTCATGTTGAGTCCCTGTGTCCGATGAATTGCCTGAACCACAAGCGGAGCGACGGACCCACGAACGCCGCGCCAAATACTATCAGGATCAGAAACGGCCAGACGATCACCCGGTTTGCTATGTCGGGATTGGGAACCCATTTTCCCGCTTCGCTGAGTGCGGGAATGAACCAGGCAAACGCCAATGCGATCAGGACAAGCCCCGCGATCAGAAGTTTGCGGCTCTTCTCCTTGCTGAGGCGCAGGGCCGCGATCCTGTAGTGAATCACCGCGATGGCGGACACGATTGCCGTGCCCAGGATGCCCCACTCCAGAACCGAAAGGGCGAAGGCCGGCCAGTCGGCGGAAGGGTTTCCCGAATAGGCAAGATGCGCCGCGTGTCCGACCGCAAAAATCACGAAAACCAGCGAAGCATACTTTCCGTAATCGACGCGCTTGGGCTGCATTGGCTGTCAGCGATAGACATTCAACCACGTGGTCTTGGCCGGTGTCGCGGCGGCCAGGGCCGGTCCGTCTCCTGCCGCGGAGACATAGACGCGGTCGCTCTGGAACGCCACATACAGATGGCTGTGCTTCAACAGGTCCATGCCGATCACCATGTCGGGCATGAGCTCATGCAGATAGAAGGTGTCGCGCGCGACCTTGCTGGCATGGAATATCTTGCTGCTCTGGCTCATCACATCCAGCGGGACGGCGACATGCACATTGCCGGCGGTCAGCCCGCCAAAGCTCAGGCTCTTGAAGACATGCGTGCCCGCCTTGATGACGGTGCCGCCGTCATTCACGTTCACCGGCTCCATGCCGTCGGGTTTCAAGCCGAATAGCTTGTCGGCCACGTCGGGGTTGATGAAGGTGTGGTCGGCGCGGGTATCCAAAAGCGCGATGATGGTCTGGCCGTCCAAAGTCACGGGCACATAGGTGTCGCCCAGGCGGGGGATGGGGCTGCGGTCCGCATATTCCATGCCGGTATAGGCCACGATCGGCACCGCACTGATGGTGCTGGGCGACCAATAGACGCCGGCGCCCTGGCACTGTTCGGGGGTGAAGAAATTCATCTTCTGATGCGCGAAATCCAGATCGATATCATAGTGCCGCATCATCACATTGCCGAGGATGCCGTCATAGGGCGCGGGCGAGGTCTGCGGATTGGGCGTGATGGCGATGCGAAAGCCACCGCTTTCCATGCTGCCCAGGGTGAAGTGCTCGATGCGGGCGGAGCGTTCGGAATAGCGGCCGCCGAAATCGAACAACCCACCCCTCTGGTTGGCCAGATGAAGCTTGTCGGCCTCACTTTCCCATAGCTGGTTGGATATTCTTCCGATATCGACCAGCAGCCTTTCGGGACTGCCATCGATGGCGGCCGTGACGCTCATCACGTCGCCGCCATTGACCCTCTCCATCGGCAGGCTGTTCACCAGCTCGGGCGGTGCGCAATTGGCCTTGCCCATCGCCGCTTCGGCTTGCGGGGCGGATTGCGCGAAGGCGGATTGTGTGGCGAGCGGAAAAGCGATCAGAGCCGACAACAACAGTGCGGGCTTGTTCATGACATCCCTCCCAGTGGGTAGTGTTACGCGTTGTAGCACTAAGGATGCGCCTTGTCCCAGGCGGCTTCCATTCCGGCAAGATTAAAAGTCGCTCATGTGGGATAGGCCGCCTCAAGGCGCCAATCGCTTGGCAAAGCTTATTCCTGATACCCGGCTTGGCACCGCCGCTTCAGAGGTTTCCCTGCAAAGTTATTCGTCGCATTGAGAAAGGGTTCTACCAATCAGCAAGTGTGGGTGGTCCTGTCGTTCGGTGACGCCAGTTTGAGCTGCGACGCCGAAGTCATTTTCACTTCAGCCCGCCCAAGATAGAATTGCACCACACCTGTTATGTCGACCAGTTTTCCGGCGTAGCTGGCGAGGTTCGGAAACTGGGCTTCGTTACCAGCGATGATGTAGCCGAGGAATGGGCTGTGCTCACCGTCCAGATCAATATCGGTGCCCAGTCGTTGATCTTTGCGGATGCTGGCGATGCCCTCCACCACGACGCATTGGCCTTCGTTGAGAAGGGCCTCATGCGGAGAAATTGGGGGAAACGGAAACGCGAAAGCGGGTGCTATTGCGGGTGTCATGGAAATGGCGAGAAGAAGTACCGGCGATATGAGAGCGAGCTTTTTCACGATCACTCGTCCTCTTCGGCGGCGCGGAGGCATTCACCCCCATTCTTACTTTTAAATGAGACGACGAGATGCGCATCATGCATCGAAGATGCGTAAGGCCTCAGGGATATCTTCTCAAGTTGACTCGGAAGACCGTGACTTGACCAAGTCGCCCTAAGCACCAACATGTTCATCCACAATTCGAGTGGAACGTTAAGGGGCACGGCATTTGAGCCAAGGAAGCAATAAGAACTGCCGCTCGCGCCATCCTTGCAAAAATCCAAATCATCCGATGGCTTTCCATATTCTTTGGCCAATTCATTTTTGACCGAGGCATAGGCCGCCAGGAGACTGTTACCCTCATTCTTGCCGACCGCGACCACGTCGCAAATGGCGCCTTTTCCGGTCGTGAACACGGAATAGGAATCGAATTCACTATCGGGCGCGGGGACGGACACTTGATAGGAATTGTCGGCGCCGCCCTTCAGTACATGCAGCTCGGAAATGGGCTGGCCAATTCTAAGGCCGAACGGCCCAGCCATGACGGGCGTTGCGATAAGAGGAAGCGCCAACAATATGAGAGCGAGCTTTTTCATCAATCACTCCTCTACGGCCAGTATAATACGGGCAACCCACTGAATCTTCCATCAAGCGACATTAAAAGCCGCTCATGCGGGCCCGGGGAGGTTTCGAGGAGTTACGGCTATTCGGTCGGGCCGCCGCTCTCGGCCCAATCCTTGAACCCGCCCATGTTGAACACCTGGCCATAGCCCATATCCTTGAGCACTTTGCCGGCCAGCGCGGCGCGCCCGCCCGAGCCGCAATAAAGGATGATGGTTTTGTCCTTGGCGAAAATCTTGTCGTGATAGGGCGACTCGGGATCGGCGCGGAATTCCAGTATGCCGCGTGAATGATGCACCGCGCCGGCGACCTTGCCGCCCGCCACCTCCGGCGCGTCGCGCACGTCAACCACCAGTGTGTTGCCCTTGGCGATCATCTCGCGCGCCTGGGCCGGTGTGATCTTCGGCACCATAGCGTTGGCTTCTTCCATCATCAGCTTGACGCTTGTGGTCATTTTCAACTCCTCTATCGGCCGTGCGTGCGGTCCGTTCAAATCATCCATTTCAGAAAGGTTCATCCGTGTCCAGCGATCGGAAGGGCCAAACGCAATCGCAATCGAGCGGCACCAGCGCTGTCGCGAGCACTGTAAACCGTTTCAGTTCACGCAATCGGGATGATGGTGAACCGCGAATATGGGGATGACGATGGCGGAGACAACGAGCAGGATTAGGGCCCGGCAGGGCGTGTCATGGGCTTGCCCTTATCCTTGATCAGGAATGCCAGGAATTTCGCGGGCTCACTTTTGCTGGCATTGGCCGAGACGGTGTGGATGTCCGTGGGACTTTCATAGAACGTATCGCCGGGCCCAAGCGTCATCAGCTTGCCGCCCTTGACCTGCATGTTCACGTGCCCCTCCAGCACATAGACGAACACTTGCGCATCATGCCGATGGGCCGGGGAGCTGCCGCCGGGCGGATAGACCACTGTGGTCATCACCGCTTCTTTGCCTGGCGCGGCGAGAAGGTCCTTGGTGATCAGGTCGCCGCTGGCGGTCTGCGTCATACTCGCGGGCTGCGCCTGCGCCAATGATGCGCACAACA
>Ga0206881_10050_pt1 | contig 42919 bp, 38 predicted proteins | sample Alteio_BWOrgCont_3_FD_152867 | JGI IMG/M metagenome (GOLD analysis project Ga0206881, IMG submission 152867) | Enriched cells from forest soil in Barre Woods Harvard Forest LTER site, Petersham, Massachusetts, United States -... | ecosystem: Environmental > Terrestrial > Soil > Temperate forest >...
GCGCGCGGCGATTCCGGCGGCAAGGCGCTCAAAACGGTGACGCCGGGCCGTGTAACGGGGCGGTTGCTCGGCGGGAACATGACGTGTCTGCTGCGGCTGATCGGGACGCCCTATGCGCCCGATTTTCGCGGTGCGATTCTCTTTCTCGAAGATACGGGTGAGAAGGCATATCGCGTGGACGGGATGTTCACCCACTTGCGCCTGGCGGGTGTGCTGGAACAGATTCGCGGGTTGGTGGTCGGGCTGTTCGATCACACTGACGCGGAGGAGCAGGCGCGGATCACGGCCTGTTTGCAGCGGGAGGCGAAACGGATCGGCGTGCCATGCGTGTCAGGCGCGCCGATTGGCCATTTTGCGGAGCAGATCGTCGTGCCGCAGGGCGCGCAGGCGGAGCTGGATGCGGGGGAGGGGATATTGAAGCTTACGTGAGGGATCATCATCCCTTGGTGACAGGCAACGGCATGCCGGCGACTGGACCGATAATGGCATCGCGCATACCGTGGATGAGTTTTTTGTCCGAGGGCACGAGCGTGGAAAGGACGCCGCCGAGACTGACGCGGTCGTTGACGACGAAATAGTAAGGGCAGATGCGGGCGCGACCGGTAAGCGTGACGATTTCATCGTTCTCGGCGGCGTAGTCCTGTTTGGTGAGCGCGCCCTTGACGAAGCGCTGGAGGACGCGCGGGTGGATCGAGAATTCGGCGAGGCCGAGCCGGACCTGTTCGGTCCACTGTTCGGCGGAGAGATCGGAGCCGACATAGACGCCGCGCGCGCCCCAGGCGAGCGGAGAGAAGCCGGAGATTTTGAGGACGAGTTCACGCTGCTTCTGGCTGAAGCGCTCCATTTCCGTCCACGACTGGATGCCGAGCTCGGGGATGACGGCGTGGTGCGGTAATGGTGTGGGGTCGAGCACCCACGAGTAGGGGATGAGCCGTTGAAGAAGTTTTTGTCCCTTTTCGCCGATTTCCTGCCGCCAAAATTCCTGGAGCGGACGCGACCAGAAGAGGGCGAGCCACAATTTTTCCTCGAGGTAGGGCTTGATCGGGGGGGTGAGGGGCTGGCCCGGCTGCCAGGCTTCCCTGAACCGAGCGAGGTTGGGATAATCGAAAGTCTCGAAAAAGCGGTAGGCCGGTTTGCCGTTGGGGGTGTAGTCCTCGACGGAGCGGACGCGGTCGGCGCCGATGAGCCATTCCATTTCGGGGCGATAGGTGGCGCTCTCCTGGGAGATGAGGACTTCGCCGCCATTGAGGACCGATTCAAATCCCTTGCGCATGCCGTCGGCACCGCCGGGAACGCTTTCGCCGAGTGCGCTGTAGGTTTCGCTGAGCCAGGCGGTGAGGCCGATGCCGCCGGGGACGGAGTCGAGTTCGCTGAGCGCGAAGCCTTCGTCGGTGAGAATGAGGTCGGGGCGGATGACGGCGGGAACCTGGCCTTTTATCTTGTCGTGGCGGGAGAGGGCGACGAGTTCGGTAGGCTTACCGGCGTCGAGGAGCGGCGCGACCCACGGATGCGCTTTGCCTGCGGCGCTCTGGCGGTAAAGGAGGTTGCAGGCGGTGTTGAAATGGTGGAGGACGATGCCGAGTTTTTCGAGCAGTTCGAGATGGGCCGGGCTGAGGGCCAGGGGCCGCGGCGCGATGCGCCAGGTTTTCTCGGCGAAAAGTCCCTCGGCGGGCAGGTGGTCCCGCACGTAATGGGCGCGTTCGAGGTCGGTCATGGAGAGGCTGGGGTATACATTCAGTCCTGTGTCTGAAAGACGTGAATCGTGTCAGGTCCGCACCTGCCCATTGCCGCGTATAACGAATTTGTAGGAGGTCAGTTCGTCGAGGCCCATGGGGCCGCGGGCATGGAGCTTGTCGGTGCTGATGCCGATTTCCGCGCCGAAACCGAACTCGCCGCCGTCGGTGAAGCGAGTGGAGGCGTTCCAGTAAACGGTGGCGGAATCGACCTCGTTGAGGTAGCGCTCGGCGGCGGCGGGATCGTCGGTGATGATGGCGTCGGAGTGGTGTGAGCTGTATTGAGTGAGATGTTCGAGTGCGCCGTCGAGGCCTTTGACCACGCGCACGGCCAGAATCAGGTCGAGATACTCGGTGGCCCAGTCGGCTTCCGTGGCGGGGACGATTCTGGAACCAGAGGCGAGTTTGAGGACGGTTTCATCCCCGCGGATTTCGACACTCGCCTTGTTGAGAGCGGCGGTGATTCGGGGCACGAACTTGTCTGCGATGGCGCGGTCGATCAGCAGCGTTTCGATGGCGTTGCAAACGCCCGGGCGCTGGACCTTGGCGTTGAGAATGATTTTTTCGGCCATGTCGAAATTAGCCTTTTCGTGGACGAAAACGGAACAGACGCCGTGGGCGTGTTTGATGACCGGAATGCGCGATTCGGCCACCACCGTCTCGATGAGGCTGTGGCCGCCGCGGGGAATGATTAGGTCGATGGTATCACTTTGGCGGCAGAGGAAGGGAACGAGGGCGCGATCGGTGTTGTCGATGAGTTGAACGGCGCCCTTGGGAAGAGATGCGCATTTCTGGAGCGCGGCGATCAGGGCGCGGTTGGAGTGGATCGATTCCTTGCCGCCGCGCAGCACAGTGGCGTTGCCGGTCTTGAGGCAGAGGACGGCGGCGTCGATGGTGACGTTGGGGCGCGACTCGTAAATGATGGCGATGACGCCGATGGGGACGCGGATCTTGGAGATTTTGATTCCATTCGGACGTTCCCATTCGGTGATTTTTTGTCCGAGCGGCTGGGGCAGTGCGCGGATTTGACGGACACCCGTTACCATGGCGGCGAGCGATTTTTCGGTGATGCGCAGACGGTCGACCATCGCCTGGGTGAGGCCGACTTCCCCGGCGGCGGCGAGGTCCTTTTTATTGGCGGCGAAGATGGCGGGGGCTTCCTCTTCAAGGCGCGCGGCGATTTCGTCGAGCATGTCGTCGAGCCGCGCGGTGGGCAGGGTGGCGAGCAGAAGCGCGGCTTCCCGGGCGCGGAGGCAGAGGTTGCGCACGTCCTTTTCGGCGGCGGTGAGGTCGGAAGTGGTCATAAAAGTCCGTTGCTCCAGGCAACGAACTGGTAATACTAGCTCCGATTGAAGGCCCTCGCACTCATTTTTTCAGAGCGCATGGCTAGAGATAGCTCCATTGGAACTAAGGTGTGTCAGTATTGAGTCGGGTGATCGTAGCTGTTTCAGCAAAATTATGGCGAACGAGAAGCCGCTTGATAATGGGTAAAATTTTACTCACATCACGACGAAGTATTTTGCGCACATAAAAGCTAGTGGTAGACCGGTCAATTTCGTCCAGATCAACCACACTAAAATCCTTAAGTGCCTTCCAGATATCTTCTCCAAAATTTCGAAACCGGTTAACTAGTCCTGGAGTAGGTTCCTCAGAAACTTCAATTTTTAGAGTTACTCTCATGCCCGATGTCGACTATTCGGATAGCCTTTACGGATGGAACGTGGTGCCGTGGGGCTCGCCCTGGCAAATGGAAACGAGGACGTTTTTCTGGCGTCCGTGGGCGATCTGCATCGGGATGCCCGCTTCGTTGGCGATGCGGGCGGCCTTGAGTTTGGCGGCCATGCCGCCGACGGAGGTCTGGCTTTGCGTGCCACCCGCGAGTTTCTGGATGCGGGCGTCGATTTTGCGGACGTCGCGGATAAGACGTCCCGTGCCATCGGGATGGGTGGCGAGGCCGCGCACGTTGGAGAGGATGACGAGGCGTTCGGCGCGGGCGAGGATGGCGATATGGGCGGAGAGCTGGTCGTTGTCGCCGAAGCGGGGCCCGATGAGTTCCTCGTAGGAGACAACGTCGTTTTCGTTGAAGATGGGGACGATGTTGTCGTGGGTGAGGAGATGTTCGACGCTGCGCTGAATGTTGCGGTAGAGGGAGCGGCTGTCGAGGTCGAGATACGTGAGAAGGACCTGGGCAACGCGGACGTCGGAGCGCCCGAAGACTTCGTCGTAGAGGCTCATGAGGCGGGGCTGGCCGAGGGCGGCGCAGGCCTGGAGCTCGGCCATTGCGGTGGGGCGCTTGGCGAGCCCAAGCAGGGACATGCCGCAACCGACAGCGCCGGAACTGACGAGGAGGACCTGGTGGCCGAGGCGGCGGAGTTCGATCACTTGCGCGGCGAGGTGTCTGATTTGGTTAAGGTCGACTCGGCCGCGGGGATCGCTGAGAATGCCGGTTCCAAGTTTGATGACCCAGCGTTTGGGAACCGGGCCGAGACGCGATTTGCTCATGGAAAATAGGACCGGATGCGGCGGTAGAGTTGAAAGAGGCGCCAGCCGTGGCCGGCCCAAGTGACGACGGTTTTTTTAAGGCCGGTTGGTTCAGGAGCCGTTGCCTGGGATTCGGAAGGGGACTTTTTCTTTTTCGGCGCGCTTCCCCAGAGGGTTTTGATGATGCCTACGGTGGCGGGCACGGCGGCAATAATCCAAGGGTTGCTGCGAATAAAGCCGAAGCCGCGCAGGCCGTACTCGGTGTAGCGGATCGGTTTTTCGAGCTGGGTATAGGCTTCGGAAAACTCGGTGCGCTGGCGGGCGATCTGGGAGGTGAGTCGGAGGCGGCGCGTGGCGAAATCTTCCCCCGGCGGATTCATGGCTTGACCTCGCTCGGTTTGGGAGCGGCCGGCGCGGGGCGGAGGCTTTCGACGTCGCGGCGTAATTCGGCCAGGGTTTGGGCCAGGAATTTGGGGCGTTCAAGGATCAAGTGGCGGGCGACGAGGACAAGGGCGGTACTGGCGAGAACGCAAATGATAGAAACGATGCCCAGGATAAGGGCGGCATGAGTCCAGAAGGCAACAATAAGGAAGAAGAATAAAAAGAAAAACGTCATGACGACGACCAGAACGGCGGCGAGGCTGACAACGATGAGCTGGACGACGTGGGTGCCGCTTTCCTCGAGCTCGGTGGTGGCGAGGTCGAGGCGTGTATAGAGGATGGCGACAAGAACGCCCCAAAATGAGCGCAGATTGGAAAACAGACCCGGGCTTGGGCCCGGGTCCAGGTTTTCGGGGACCGGCATGGGACGAAAGGGCCTTAGTCGCGGCGGCGCAGGAAGGTGCCGGCGGCGAATCCGAGGCCGAGAAGGAAGCCGACTCCGGCGGCGATGCCGACGGCGCTCCAGGGGTTGTCGCGGACATATTCATCCGTTACCGCGGCAGCCTCGCGGCCCTTGGCCTTGACGCTGTCCTGTACGACAGAGAGTTTGTCCTGCGCAACCTTGAGGCTTTCCTCGACTTTGACGCGCGCTTCGGCGGCTTTTTCACCAACAACGGTGGCGGTGGCTTTAAGAAGATCCTGAACGTCCTTGGTGAGGACTTTCACATCTTCGACGAGTTTTTCCCGAGTGACGGCGGCGGCTTGATTGGAATTGGTTGACATAAAGTATTTCCCTTTCACCCCACTAAAGCCCAGGTGAGGCCGAAAGCAAGTACCGATTCGCCCGAAAGATCAGTTCTGGGAAGAGGGTGTGCTGTCGCTGTCCGGTGTGGGCTTGCTGTCGTTGCCCTGCTTGGGGCCGAGAACGATGAAGAGTTCGTCGAGGTGGTTGAGGTCGGCGGTCGGCTCGACGATGGCTTCGCGGTAAAGGCCGAAGGTCGGGTAGGTTTTGGCCAGGGGTGGAACTTCCTTGATTGTGCCGAGGCGCAGGCCGGCCGGGAAATAGGGGCCCAGTCCGCTGGTGACGATGAACTGGCCGACTTCGACTTGGGAATCCTTGGGCAGGTAGCTGATTTTGATGAGCGGGGTGCCTTCCTCGAAATTACCTTCGCCTTGGACGATGCCATGGTCATGGTTGCCGGAAAGGTCGGTGGGAGCTCCGGCGGCCTGGGGATCTTCGACCAAGGCTGTGATGCTGCAGTTTTTATCGACCATGAGAATGACGTCGGTGACGTAGCGGGTGACCGTTCCGGTTTTGCCGACGACGCCTCGCGGGGAAACGACCGGCTGGTCGGGTTTGAGATCCGGTTCATCCTGCCAGCCGATGTTAACCTGGACGGTGGTCCACCAATTGGAAGGTTCGCGGCTGACCACCTGACAAGCGCGGAGGCGGTACTGGGAGGCTTCGCGGTAACCAAGCATTTCGCGCAGGCGTGCATTTTCGGCCGCCTTGTTGGCGAGGAGCTGATTTTGCAGCTGGAGTTCGGCGATCTGTTGGTGGAGGAACGCGGCTTCGGCCTGGGCCTGGTCGAGTGTCTTGAGCCGGGCGTCCATGTGGGTGAAGAAGTGGATCGGTTTTTCGGCCACGCGCACCACGGGACCGAAGAGCTGCTTTGTGCCCTTGCGCAAATCCTGCGACAACTGCTCGGGCAAGAGAAAGCAGGCCAGGAGGAGGATGCAGCCGAAGCCCAGAAGCAGGAGTTGATAGGTGCTTTTCATCACCGCTCGGGGTCGATTACGAAATCGAGGTGGGGCGCGCCTCGTTGCATGACCATCAAACGCGACGCTCGGATTCGGCGGCGCGCTTCATGTACTCAAATTCCTGGAGGACTTTGCCGGTGCCTTCGGCGACGGCGCTGAGGGGATCCTCGGCGACGTGGACGGGGAGTCCGGTTTCCTCGGCCAGCAATTTGTCGAGGCCACGCAGGAGGGCGCCACCCCCGGCGAGAACAATGCCGCGCTCAACGAGATCGGCGGAAAGTTCGGGCGGGCAGCGCTCAAGGGTGATGCGGATCGATTCGACGATGACCTGGATGGGCTCGGCCATCGCTTCGCGCACTTCCTGCGAGGTGATGGTGAGGGTCTTGGGCAGGCCGGCGACGAGGTCGCGGCCCTTCACTTCCATGGAGGTCTCCTTTTCCACGGCATAGGCGGAGCCGATCTTGATCTTGATGTCCTCGGCGGTCCGTTCGCCGATCATGAGATTGTAGGCGCGGCGCATGTAGTTGATGATGCTTTCGTCGAGTTCATCGCCGGCGACGCGGACGCTGCGGCAGAAGACGATGCCGCCGAGGGAAATGACGGCGACTTCCGTCGTGCCGCCGCCGATGTCGACGATCATGTTGCCGGCCGCCTCCTGCACGGGAAGGCCCACGCCGATGGCGGCGGCCATCGGTTCTTCCATGAGGTAGACATCGCGCGCGCCGGCGTTGAGGGCGGAATCCTTGACCGCGCGCTTTTCGACTTCGGTGATGCCGGTGGGCACGGCGATGACGATGCGGGGACGGCGCTGAAAGCGGCGCTGGTTGCTGACTTTGTGGATGAAGGATTTAAGCATCGCCTCGGTGATTTCAAAGTCTGCGATGACACCGTCCTTCATCGGGCGGACGGCGATGATGTCGCCGGGCGTGCGGCCAAGCATGCGCTTGGCTTCGTCGCCGACGGCAAGGACTTTTTTGGAACCTGCTTTGATGGCGACGACGGAAGGCTCGCGCAGAACGATGCCGCGGTCGCGGACGTAGACGAGGGTGTTGGCGGTGCCGAGGTCAATGCCGATATCGTTGGAAAAAAGGCCGGAGAAGAAATTCATGAAAATCAGGGTTGGAAAAATGTTGGAAAGGGTTTGGGGGAGTGATCGAAGTTAAAGAGTGGCATCTTACAGAAATGTTTGTCCGGCTGGTTTTTGGGCACAAAGCCCGCAGCCGTACCCTTTGTGTCTAGGGAGTGTCCGGGGATTAGGCAAGGGCGATTGCCGGGGAACGACAATTACTTCTGGTCTTCGGTATGGAAGGGAAAGGCATGAAAGCTCTCTTGGTTGTCGAGGGAGGGGCATCCCGGTTTTTGGCAGGACGGACGCGAAATCGGACCGGCGAGATTTGAACTCGCGACCTCTTCCACCCCAAGGAAGCGCGCTACCAAACTGCGCTACGGCCCGCATCGCCGAAAAATCGGACAGGAAGGGTCAGTTTGCCATATCCAGTGGGGGCGGCAAGCTTGAAAGCAGATGCTTAAGCGGGAAAAGATGCCTGGCCCCTTTTCTTGCGCTTGGATAATTGCTCTGTAAATATGATGGCAGTTGCTGCGAATGAAGCCAAACCGGAGACTAACCAATGAAACCGCGATACGTGGTGGAAGATACTGAACCGACACCGCCGAGCATTGGAACTGCGTTTGTCGCGAATTGGTGGCCGGGAAGTTACTATGTCGTGTCCACTATTGACTGCGCTCCTGAAAAAGAAATGGCAGAAATTTTCAGTTTCCTTTCTAACTCGGGTTTTCTCACGCAAGTTTTGAAAGCAGACCGTCATGGAATGGCGAGGGATTTTAATCAGCCATTTTATCATGCCGAACATTCAACCACGGAAGAGGCGCTAAAAGACCATGCAAGGGTTGTCGCGGGCGAAAAATGGGACAGGCATCTTTTCATGTCTGAGAGCCAATGATTATAAAAAAACTTCCGACCTGACGTGGAGGTGCCGGGCGAACTTTTTGATGTGACGAGTGCGTGTTATTTTAATAAAAACCGGTCCATCGACTCCAACTCAAGATATGGAATTCGATTGAACTCTTTTTTATTCAAAGTAGCTACAGAGTGTTTATGGGCCAAAGCCGTTGAGGCGATGATCAAATCGTGTGGGCCAATTTTTTGGCCCTTTTCTTCCAAGCGCGCCCAAATCTGAGCATGGACAAGAGCTTCTCTGGAGGCGAACGCCAGCACGGGAATAAGAGACTCCACCTGTCCAATAAATTTCAATCTGTTTCGCAGTACGGCGCCTGTGGCGCGATGACAGCCGTGCCAAAGCTCTGAAAGCGTAATGGAGGCCATAAAGAGAGATTCCGTTTCCAAGTGCTTCATGAACTCGTTCCAAGCGAGCTTTTTTCGTTCCGCCGCAATCAACACGGAGGAGTCGAGGATTACTCCCATGGCGAAGCGGGGAACTTAAAGAAGCGGCGCCTCTTTTCGATGTCGCGAGCAAAATCGTCGGCTTCCTTGGGAGAGAGAAATGATCCCGGTTTCCATCGTTTGGCCAATTCCGCTCCGGTAATCAGTGGGGGCTCCACCGGAACGAGGCGCGCCACCGCCCGCCCGTTTTTGGTGAGGGTGGCCGATTCGCCGCGATAGCGAACACGGTTGACCAAGTCAGAGAAGCCGCGTGCGGCTTCCGTGACGCTAAGGGTTTGCTCTTTCACGTGAATACAATAAAATCAGATTCTCTGATTATCAAGAAATTAGCTTCATTTCTTGCGGTAATCACAAATCACAGAAACACCTCCGGCCCAACGTGGAAGCGCCGGGCCAACTTGATATGCTTGGTGGTTTTGAACACGCCCCAAGAAATAAGCATGACAGCAAGGCTTCACTTCGCAATGGTGGCGATCATGCGCATTACAACTTTGCTCCTGCTCGTGTCCGTTGCGGTTTTTCCGGTTTCCGCCGGGGCGGACGTCGCACTCCCAAAAATTTTTGGCGATCACATGGTGCTCCAGCGCGATGGCACCGTTCCGATCTGGGGCACGGCCGCGCCCGGTGAAGCTGTTACCGTCACCGCCGGGACGGTCCAAGGCACGGCCACCGCCGGGGCCGATGGAAAATGGATGGTCAAGCTCGCGGGTCTTCCCGCTTCAACCGTTCCCATCAACGTCACGGTTGTGGGCAAGAATACGATCACGTTTCACGATGTTCTCGTTGGCGATGTCTGGATCTGTTCGGGGCAATCGAATATGGAATTCCCCGTTCCCAAAGAGATTTCCTCCACGAACGATTTGCCTCAGGCCAACCAGCCCCAGATTCGGCTCTTCTTCGTTCCGAAGTTGACGCCAAGAACCCCAGTCGACGAGATGGGGCCGGCGCCAGCCAACGCGCCGCTCGAAGGTTCCTGGCAGCTTTGCACGCCGGATACGCTGACCAAGGATGGGGATTGGGGCGGTTTTAGCGCCGTTGGCTACGCATTTGGGCACGAAATAAACACGTTCACGCATGCGCCGGTTGGGCTCATCACCAACTATTGGGGAGGCCAGACCGCGCAATCGTTCACCAGTTTGGAGGCGCTCCAGGCCGATCCGCTCTTGAAGCATTATGCTGACGATGCGCTGACCTTTCAAAAAAATTACGACAACCTCGTGACCGCCTATCAAACCGCTCTTCCGCTTTACCCGGCGATGTTGGCAAAATGGAAAGTGGACAACAAAGCCGCCCTCGATGCCTATGCGGCTGCTTTTAAGCAGTGGGCGCCGGCGGCAGCGGATACCGCGGCCAAAAATCTGCCCATCCCACCCCAACCTCCTCGTCCGAAGCTCCCCAACGCTCCGATTGATCCGGCGAAGAATCCAACGGTCCCGACCGTTCTCTACAACGGCATGGTCCACCCGATCATTCCTTATGGCATTAAAGGCGTCATCTGGTACCAGGGCGAATCGAATACTGGCAGGCCGGTGGAATACCGCACCCTTTTCCCGGCGATGATCCAGGATTGGCGCGCGCGTTGGGGCGAGGGGGACTTCCCCTTTCTTTTCGTTCAGTTGGCCAACCATATGTCGCGTTATCCCGATCCGTGCGAAAGCAACTGGGCCGCCTTGCGTGAAGCTCAGGCCAAAACGACTTCCCTGCCGAATACGGGGATGGCGGTGACGATCGACATCGGCGAGGCGATGGATATTCATCCGAGGGACAAGGACGACGTGGGGCATCGTCTTGCGCTCGTGGCGCAGAAAGTGGCTTACGGGCAGCAGATCGTGGCCTCGGGTCCCGTCTATCGCGCCATGACGGTGGAGGGCGGAAAAATACGCGTCAGCTTTGACGAGATTGGCCAGGGGTTGGTCACGAATGTTCCTCCACCCCATTTTCATCCCGGTGAAGCGCGCACGGTCGACCCCAATCTCGAGGGTTTCGCGATTGCCGGGGCCGACCATAAATTCGTCTGGGCTCAGGCTGTCATCGACGGCGACACGGTGGTGGTTTCGAACGCCGCTGTTCCAACGCCCGTTGCCGTCCGCTATGCCTGGGCCGACAATCCGGCCTGCAACCTCTATAACAAGGACGGTCTGCCTGCTGTTCCGTTCCGGACGGACGATTGGCCCGTGGGAGAACAACTCCAGACCGCGGCGAAGAAGTAGGCGTCACCGATCGGATAAAGCTGAAAAAAGATTTAGCCAAAATATAGTTTTACATCATACTATTTAATGTAATGGTAATGGCATGGAACGCAAGCCCGAACCGCACGATCTTCTCGTCGCCCTTCTTCTCGTGCAAAGTTTATTGGAACGCCGCAGCGAGGCTTACTTTCAGCCTTTTGGTCTTAGCGGGGCCCAGTTCAACATCCTCAATCTTCTGGGCTATCATGAAGGCAAAATGGACCAGGCGGAGTTGGTTGATCTACTCCTGGTGGGCAAATCGAGCATTTCGATTGTGCTGAATCGCATGGTCCGCGACGGACTCGTGAAGCGAGAGGAACATCCCAAGGACCGGCGTCAGGTCGTGCTGATCCTGACGCCGAAGGGTCGGGCCTTGTGGCGGAAGATTTCGCCGCGTTACGAAGCCAGCGTGGAAAAAATCTTCGGAACATTGCCGGTTTCCCGTCGCCAGCGGTTTTTTGACGATCTGAAAGTGCTTCACGACGCCTTTCTTTCCGAAGAGGGAAGCCTCGAATCGGATAACCGTTGGCAGTCGCATTTTTCCACGGGGAAGGGAACCCCATGATACGTTTTCACCGGGTCACGATTAATTATCGCGCAGAATTCTATTAGAGGTCGCTCATCTTCCCCATTATGAACACACTTCCCTCTCCCTTGGATCGTCCCGCTTCAATTCCGGTCCTGCGGCGGCTTCTTGCGGCCAAGGTACTCTCCCTGCAGGAAGTTGAAGCCATGGAGTTGCGGGTACGACAGGACCTCCCATGGAAACCGTGGCTCGACCGGGGCTTACTGAGCCTTGGGGTCGTGCTTATTCTCGCCGGCATCGGTTATTTCTTTGCCCATAACTGGAACGGCCTGACCAATGCAGACAAGTTGGGGCTCTCCGCCGGCGCCGTTCTGGTCAGTCTGGCGGGGGCGACTTGGGCGGGGCTGGATCGATTTTCGGGCAAACTCCTGTTGCTGGCGGCAAGTGCCTTGGTTGGAGTTTATATCGCGGTCTTCGGCCAGATTTATCAGACCGGCGCCGATAGCTATGAACTCTTCACCGCCTGGGCCTTCCTGATTTTTCCCTGGGTGGCTTTAGGCCGTTTCATGCCGCTTTGGATTTTCTGGCTGGGTTTGCTCAATCTCGCCTGTGGCTTTTACTGGACTGTTTCTCCCTTTATTTCGGATCTTGAGAACTGGGACATCTTTCGCAGTGAAACCATCAGCCTCACGGCTTTGAATGGAATCGCCCTCTTGTTCCGTGAAGGCGTGGGACGATGGCCCCTTGCCTGGTTGGATCGGGGTTGGAGCACCCTCGTTCTGCTAGCCGCAACGATCATCCCGGCTGCCATGGAGACGATTGGAGAAATTCTCTACACGTGGGACCCCAGCTCATCAAGCCGCAGTGTTTTTATCGCATGCGGGCTCTATGCGGTGTTTGTCATCGGCCTGGGTTTTTACTACAGCCGGTGGCGGTACTCGTTGCCGGCCCTGGCGATCATCACGCTCGGCACCTGCACCGTCCTGACCTTTTTGGCCATCCGTGTCTTGGACTTCGACCAACCAAATCTCAACGCCGGAACCTGGCTGGTCGCGGGCCTGATTGTGTTGGCCATCTTCGGCGGCGGAGTTCTCTTCCTTCGCACTCAGCGGCTTTCCCATCAACAACCCTGATGCCATGAAATCACTCAAGGAACTTTGCCTCAGCACGGAAGGCGCAGAAAACTTCGGTCCAGAGCGCCTGCAGCGACTCGAAGAGGCACTCATCCAGGACCACCGATCGGACATGCCCTGGTACCTCCGCGTCATTGTGGGTATTGGGGCGTGGCTGGCCTCCTGCTTCTTTCTGGGCTTCACTTTTGTCCTCATCGGCTGGGAGGACAAAGACCAGACTACGATTGGGTGCGTCGGCGTGGCGCTTCTGATCATCGCCGTTGTCGTTGGCCGTCAGCCTTGGGGTATTTTTGCCGGCCAATGCGTCCTGGCCGTCAGTCTGGCCGCACAGGCCATGATTTATTATGGCTTCGTGAATGAAGATCATCACCCGCTTGGCACCGCCACCCTTTTCTCCATTGGGCTGGCAGTCTTGCTCTACATCGCCTATCCCGTTTTTTTGTCGCGGCTAATGACTTGTTTTGCGGCACTGCAAATGACGCTGCTCTGGATTTATACGGGGGATAGTGGCGAACCCTTTTCCGGAATCACTCGCACCGAATCTGATCTCTTCCCGCTTGTCCTTTTCTATTGGGTCTTTCATCTCGCAGCCATCACTTGGTGCTTTTTAAGGCCCCGCCATTCGGTTCTTCTCGCTCCGTTCGGTTATGCGCTTGTCGCCTCGCTTGCGGCGTGGCAGGTGGAAAATCTCACCAACATTTGGTCGCTTACCTCCGCGAGCAACTATGGCTCGGTGGTGTTTGAGCTGGCGCTTTTTCGGTTCAGAATCGCGTTGATCGCCCTGACCATCTTCGGTGTTTCCATCTGGGCCGCCGGCGGAATTTCCATCCTGCGTCAAAAGGCCCTGTTATTTATCGGACTGGCGCTGGGACTCGCGGCCTTGGTCGTGCTCGGTTCCGGCGGCGTGCTGCTCGCGCTTCTCTTCATGCTGCTGGGCTTTTCGTTGCAAAACCGGGTGATCCTTGGTCTCGGTCTCATTCTTTTTCCCATCTTTCTGACCGACTATTACTACACTCTTAACCTGGATCTGCTCGCGAAGTCGGGCGTCTTGATCGGTTCCGGCCTGGTGTTGCTTTGGCTGCGGGCCGGTCTGGCGCGAGGGGTATTCGCAGACCTCAAGGAGACGACATGAGAGTCCTGCTTATTTGGATCGCGGCGGCTTTTGTCTTCGGAAACTTTTACACGATGGTGGCGCAGAAGGAGGAGTTGCTGAGAAGTGGCCAGACCGTCTATCTGGCTTTGGCTCCGGTCGATCCCCGGTCGATCATGCAGGGCGACTACATGGCGCTCAATTACGAGATCATGAATAAACTCAATCATGATCGATTTGATTCTACGCTGCCTGAGCAACCGAGCTCGGGTGTCCTCGTCATTCAGATCGACGGGCAGAATGTGGGAAAGTTCCTCCGCTACGATCACTCGGGCGTATTGGCATCCGGCGAGCACCTGCTCAAGTTTCATCATGTTGACGGAGGGGCGGTCATCGGGGCCGAGAGTTATTTTATCCCCGAAGGTTCCGGGCCAAGTTTCGCCCACGCCGCTTACGGCGAATTAAAAGTGGAACCGGATGGCACGCCTTTGCTCGTCGCGCTTTGTGACAAAGATCGGCATCGCTTGGTTGCGGCGCCTGTTCAGCTAGCACGCTGAGCCGTTCGGATTGATCGCAGCATTTTGCTGCCGATCTCGGCAAGGCGGGAATAAAGAAGCTACGCCCGATTCCCCGCGCGGGCGGCTTGTAGCCACTATCCAAACTTAATTTTAGGAGGTTTTTGCTGGCAGTCTTGGCGCGATATGATGGCTGGGCTTGATACTGGGCTGGCTGCCTGTAAGGCATGAAGCCAATATAAGGTTGAGATCGTGGCCCACGCGGTGGGCTATGAAAACGCCTTCGCTTTTGCCTCCGCCTTCAAACGAATTATGCGTCGTACCCCATCGGAATTCCGTCAGGGAGCGTTTCGGAGCAAAAAGGGAACAGACCCAATTAAGGATTGAAAATAAGCAGCGAAAACATGCCCTGCCCAATTTTGAAAACACGCTTCAGGATTTCATTTCAAATTTATCAGGGCGAACTTCCCGGTGTGTTGGGTACGGCTAGGCCCTTGAGGCATTCGAGATAGGCTGCCTTGGCGGCGTCGTAGCTTGGTGGACCGGTTATCCCGACCTCAAGTGTCTCGACGCCGACGCCGCGATTACCTTCCAAGACGTCGGCCAGGTGGGTCCGGAATTTTGAGGCAATAGGTGCCTCTGGGTGATTAGTGAAGACCGGCGGCAGATTGCCACTGAGCGGGTAGATGACCCAGAAGAGATAGATCGTCTGGTCAGAGGTCGAAAATCTTTTAGGTTGAACGTAGAGGTCAAGCCCGTTCAGGTTCGCCGTGAAGTTGGGGTAGTCTTCGTCCTTCTTCAGGCCGACCGAGGGAAGGCAGCTGTCGGGATTGTGCCAGCCGAGGACGATCTTGTTGGACGGCTTCGGATTGTAGCGGAACCAGAACACGGTCCAACTCCAAGCCTTGTCATCCTGCCAGCTTCCGGCTTTGTAGGCATCGCAGAAAAGCGCTTCGCGCGCGGTTTTCGCCAGAGCCTCGGCCTTGAAGCTTCCAGTTTGGGGCATCTGCGCCGTCCATTCGGGATGATGCGGGATTTTCGCCTCCCTCAAGCCGAACCAGGTCTGGGTGCCCACTTCCGAAAGCGCGGCTGCCGCGAAAATCGATACGGCCAAAAACTGTGCGGGGCGCCACGGCTCAGGAAAATCGTGTTCCGCGCTTGCGGGCGCAGCGGCCACGGCTTGCGGCGTGACACCATCGCGGAGATAGAGGCAGGCGAGCCAAGCACCTGCTCCGGTGAGCAGGAGAATTGAGTAACCGGCCGTGTCGTGCCAAGCCGTCACCGCCTCGTTGCCGTGAAAAGCGGCCAGCAGCGCCAGAAGAAGTGTCCGCCCATAGTTTCCCACCAGCGCCAGTCCAATCGTCAGTAGCACCAGGGCAACGCGGCGGCATACGCCGAGACGGTAAATTTCACCGAGCAGGCAACCCAGCATGATTGACGACTGCAGGGAAAGAATCCCGCTGCAGGCCTCCTCGACGCCGAGCCGTCCATTGGCCAACTCGATGACGTTACCCTCCGCGATGGCGGGAATGGCCAGCAACCGCAACGAGCCTGACGCCAGAGAGGCGTTCCAGCGCATCAGTCCCTGCGTAATCGGAAGTTCGATGGCGAAAAGCCACGGCAGGCTCAAAAGCAAAAAACAGACGGGAAAGACAAAGTGGCGCAACCAGCTTTTCCCGCCGTAGAGCCCTAGCCAGCCCAGCAGCGCGGCGAGGTAAAGTCCCGTGAGTACCCAAAGCCCGGGCCGCCAGTTGGGATCGGCTTCTGCAGCCAACCGAAAGGCGAAGAAGACCATGCCCCAGAGGACGACCAGCGGTGCGAAGTGCGTCCGCAGGCCGGACGGTTCGCGGGGCGGACGCGCTGGCCACTGCTCGGAAAACAAAAACAGGCAGATCAGCGGAATCCACCAGCCGTAGGAATAATTAGAGTTGGAGTGCCACGTGATCGAGACTGGACGGAACGCAAGAATCCCGGCGCCGATCAAGAAGGCCCAGTCCATCCAAGGCAGTCTCGTGCGCCGCACGGTCGCGGCTTCGCCTGGCGTAGAAATGGTTTCGGGAGTGGCGGTCACAAAAGTAAGTTACCCGATTTCTGGAGGGCATTCGAGCTGTGTCACCGATTTTTCCGCTTGGAGAAATCAAGTGCGACGCTGCCCTGACAGGTTAAGACCTTAAAAATAATGCTGTTGACCTCTTGCATATATAGGGCGCCGATAATAGCATATACTACTTATGGTGGGCTTTTGACGAAGAAAGATTCCTGTGGCTGCCAACGACGACTACATTCTTGAGCTTTTGATCAAACATGGTTTGATCCGCCCAACAGACGTTGAAGATGCGCGACAAGCCTCCGCCAAGAATGGCCACGGCCCCCTGGAGGAACTGGTCCTCACCGGCCTCATCACGCGCCACGACATCCTTCGCACCACCGCCGACGAAGCTGGCGTCGATCTTATTGAAAAAATTGACGCCGTTCCTGAGGAAGCGGTCAGGGCCATTCCGAAGCAACTTGCCTACCGCCTCTCCGTCATGCCGCTGCACCTCGATGGAAAGCATCTTCGGGTCGCTCTTACCGACCCCTTCAACTTTGATGCCATCGATACGCTGACCAAGGAACTCCAGCGTTACGACATCGATCCCGTCGTGGCACCGGCCGATCAGATCGAAACCGCCATCTCGCGCCACTATGGCAACGCGGCCGAAATGGTCCACTCCCTCATCGGCCACTACAGCGGCGATGAATTGACCGTGCGCGACGGATCCAAAGTTGAAGGCGCGGAAGAGACCGATGACGACGCCCACATTATCCGCCTCGTCAATCTCATCATCCTTGAGGCTCACCGTCTCCGCGCCAGCGACATTCACATCGAGCCCTTGGAAAAACGGCTTCGCCTGCGCTATCGCATTGACGGTGTGCTCCAAGTCATGACCGACCCGCCCAAGAAACTTCAGGCCGCCATCATCAGCCGCCTCAAGATTATGTCCGACTTGAGCATCGCGGAAAAACGCCTGCCCCAGGACGGCCGCATCCAGATTCAACTCGGCGATGGTCGCAATTCTATCGATTTGCGTGTCTCCACCATCCCCACCAATCATGGCGAATCCATCGTCATGCGAATTCTCGACAAGACCAGCCTTACCCTCGGTTTGCCCGAACTCGGCTTCCTCTCCGACGACCAAGCTGTCATCGACCGCATCCTCGGCCTACCCGACGGCATTTTTCTCGTCACCGGCCCCACCGGTTCCGGCAAGAGCACGACGCTCTACGCCTGCCTCAACATGATCAACAAGCCCGACCGCAAGATCATCACCGTTGAGGATCCGGTCGAGTATCAGCTCAACGGCATCAACCAAGTCCCGGTTAACGTCGACATCGGCATGACCTTCCCCGCCGCCTTGCGCGCGATGCTGCGCCAGGCCCCCAACATTATCATGATCGGGGAAATTCGTGATCTTGAAACCGCCTCCATCGCCATCAACGCCTCGCTTACCGGCCACCTCGTCTTCAGTACCCTCCACACCAACGATGCCCCCAGCGCCGTCACCCGGCTCGTCGATATTGGAGTCAAGCAGTTCCTCGTGGCCTCGTCGGTCCGCGCCATCATGGCTCAGCGGCTCGTCCGCCGCGTCTGTCCGAACTGCTCCCAGCCCTATGTGCCCACCGAGACTGAATTGCGCGCCCTCAATCTCAAGCCCGAACAACTTGAAAATGCCAATTTTCGCAAGGGCCACGGTTGTGACAGATGCCGGGGTGTCGGTTACAAGGGCCGGATGGGCATCTTTGAAATTTGTGTTCTCGACGATGAGATTCGCCGCATGGTCAACGAAAAGATGGGCGTCACCGTCATCCGCCAGCGTGCCCGTGATCTCGGTATGCGCACCCTTCGTGAGGACGGCATTCGCAAGGTGCTCGCCGGCATGACCACTCCTGATGAGGTGATTTCCGCCACCATGGGAGACAAGGAATGACGCCATGAATCCCGAAATGCTCCTTGCCTTCCTTCGGGATAACAACCTCATCTCGGATCTTCAGAGGGGCGAACTGCTCGAAGAGCAATCCCGCAGCGGCAAGACGATCGAAGAGGTCATCGGTAACAGCGGTATTATCCAGATGACCGACCTTTACCAGATGATCGCCCAGGCCCTCGGCACCGAGGTTATCGATGTCTCGACCATGGAATTTCCGCCCGAGCTTCTCACTCTTGTTCCACCACAAACCGCCCGCATTCAAGGTGTCTTGCCCCTCGAATTTGACGGCCAAGTTCTTCGCGTGGCCGTCATCAATCCGCTCGATCCCAATGTCATTGACAATCTCCGGTTTGCCACCCAGAAAGACATTGCCATTTACGTCGCCCCGGCCGCTGTCATCCAGTCGATGATCGAGCGTTTCTACGGTTCGGAAGTCTCCGACATGGAAGATGTCCTCGCCAGCCTCGCCGGCGACGCCACTTTGAAGGATACCAATCCCGACGTTATCGACATCGAAGGGGCCTCCTCCGCGCCCATCGTCAAGTACGTCAACACGGTCCTGGCCCAGGCCATCCAGGCGCGTGCCAGTGACATCCATTTCGAGCCCTTCGAATACGATTTCAAGATCCGCTACCGCGTCGACGGCGCCCTCTACGAAATGTCGCCGCCGCCGCGCGCGCTGGCCACCGCCATCACCTCTCGCATCAAGGTCATGTCCAACCTGAACATCGCCGAGCGCCGCGTGCCCCAGGATGGTCGCATCCAGACCTCCATGGCCGGGCGTCAGGTCGACCTCCGTGTTTCCACGCTTCCCACCCAGTTTGGCGAAAGCGTCGTGCTGCGCGTGCTCGATCGTTCCACCGTCCGCCTCGATCTCGCCGCCATCGGAATGCCCAAGCGCATTTACGACTACATCTGTGAAGTCATCGAGAAGCCCAACGGCATCTTTATTGTCACCGGACCCACCGGCTCCGGCAAGACCACCACCCTTTACGCCTGTCTTAATCGCATCAACACCACCGACTCCAAACTTCTCACTGCTGAGGAACCGGTCGAATACGAAATCGAAGGCATCCAGCAGGTCCCCATCAACGAGGCCATCGGCCTCAGCTTTGCACGCGCCCTGCGCGCCTTTCTTCGCCAGGACCCCGACCGCATCATGGTCGGTGAAACCCGCGACCTCGAGACCGCCCAGATCGCCATCCAGGCTTCCCTGACCGGCCACCTCGTTTTTACCACCCTCCACACCAACGACGCCCCTGGCGCCGTTGCCCGCCTCATCGACATGGGCGTCGAACCCTTTCTCATCGCTTCCAGCCTCGAAGGTGTCTTAGGCCAGCGCCTTGTCCGCAAAATCTGCACCGCTTGCAAGACTCCCTACGAACCCAGTGAAGCCATCCTGCGCCAGATTGGTCTCTCCATCCACGACGTTGGCGACAAGAATTTTTATTATGGAACCGGCTGCGACCAGTGCAATCGCACCGGTTACAAGGGCCGCAAGGGCATCTACGAGCTGCTCGACATCACCGAGCCCATCCGTGAACTGATCACCCAGCGCGCACCCTCCGTCGTCATCCGGCAAAAGGCCATCGAACTCGGTATGACCACCCTCCGCTCCGACGGCCTGCGCAGTATCTTTGAAGGCGAAACCACCATTGAGGAAGTGTTGAGGTACACCTGATCGAAAAAAACTATGCCCAAATTCTCCTACACCGCAGTTGATGCCCGCGGCAAACAAGCCAACGGCATGGTCGAAGCCGCAGATCAGACCGAAGCTATCGCGCAGATCCGTCAGCTCGGCTTTTATCCGCAGCGCCTGGACGAAACCAAGGAAAGCGTTGCCAGTTCGGACAGCAAAAAACCCAAATTCAAGCGGAAGACCGGACGTGTCAAGATGCGCATCCTCACCACGTTCACCCGCCAGCTCGCCACCCTCATCGACGCGGGACTCCCTCTCCTGCGGAGTCTTAACACCCTCGCCAAGCAGGAGCGCAACCCCGTCATGCGCACCACTATGGCCAATCTTGCCGAGGCCGTCGAAAGCGGTAGCACCTTTTCCGAGGCCCTTACCCAGCATCCCTTCATCTTCAACAAGCTTTACATCAACATGGTTAAGGCCGGCGAATTGGGCGGCGTTCTCGAAATCGTCCTCGCCCGTCTGGCCGAATTCCAAGAAAAGGCGCAGAAGATCAAGGGCAAGGTCGTTTCCGCCATGGTCTATCCGCTCGTTGTGCTGTGCATCGCCATGATCATCATGAGCGGCCTGCTCATTTTCATCGTCCCCAAGTTCCAGCAGATCTTTCATGACGCGTTGCCTGGCCAGGATTTGCCGGGCATCACCCTCTTCGTCATCGGCATCAGCAATGTTTTTGTTCACCAATGGTATCTCATCTTCGGCGGGATCGCCGCGATTGTCGTCGGCTACAAGGTATTCTCGGCCACGCCGATGGGCCAGGCCATTATTGATCGGATCTCCCTGCGCTTGCCCGTTTTTGGCGACTTAATCCAAAAGACCGCCATCGCCCGGTTCAGCCGCACCCTCGGCACCCTCATCAGTAGCGGCGTCCCCATCCTCCAGGCGCTCAACATCACCCGCGAGACCGCAGGCAACAACGTCGTGGCCAACGCCATCGCCAAGATTCATGACAGCGTGAAGGAGGGTGAATCGGTCGTCGGCCCGATGGAGAGCTCTAACGTTTTTCCGCCCATGGTCACCAGTATGGTCCAGGTTGGCGAGGAAACGGGTCAGTTGCCAGACATGCTCGTCAAGGTAGCCGATGTCTACGAAGGGGAGATTGACAATGTCGTTACGGCTCTCACCAGCATCCTGGAGCCGATCATGATTGTTATGCTTGCCGTTATCGTTGGCACCATCGTCATCGCGCTTTTCTTGCCCATGATCAAGCTGATCACCGGCCTGAGCAATCAGTAAAGGGTCGGAATTGGCCGCCGGTCCATCTCAGATGGACCGGCGTCTCCTGAAGTGGAGATCGGAGAGACCGTCGTTGGCTGTGCACTACATTTCCAGGTTCAACTGCCTTGCCGCACTCGGGTCCTGCTGCTGCACCAGGTCCACAATCTGGTCCACCTGCACGTGGTCCTGAATCAGTTTTTGAATCAGGCCGATCTTGTCGCGGTCGCCGATCTCGGTCTTTACTGTCATACGCGCAATGGTTGTCGTGGCGCTTGATACATCCGCCCGTGTCGACACGAACGGAAGCGTCCGCTGCCGGATCAGTTCCATCACGCTCTCGTGCGGCAGAATCCCATCCGTCAGGATCACGCCGGCCAGGTATCCGCGCGTTGCCGCTTTGGAGTCCTCGTTCAGCACCATCATGATCAAGTCTTCCCGGTCTCCCGGTGTCACCACCAGCGTTCCCGGGATGAGCAGGTGCTCCGCGTGCCGCGACGACATCGCCCCGATCCCGATCCGCCCCACTCGCCGCCGCTTGTGCTGGCTGCCCGCAATAAACTCGCCGCGCAGTTGCTGGCAGACTTGGTTCACCGTCGGTTTGTAGAGTTCCGTGTGGAGCGGGATCATCCCGAGAAGAGGCAGTCCCAGTTTCGCCAGGCCCAGGGTGGTGTATTCCTTGAGCATGGCCATTTTTTCCGGCACCACCTTGTTGATGATTGCCCCGATCACCTCCACGCCCAACTTTTCAAAGAGCGCCAAATTCAGGCAAATCTCGTCGATCGGCCGCCCGATACCGGCCCGGCTCACGATAATCACCTTTGCCTGGAGCAGCTTGGCCACCGTCGCGTTGGAAAGATCGAAAACGCTCCCCACGCCGGCGTGCCCGGTGCCTTCGATGATCACGAAATCCTTTTCCCAGGCCGCCTCATCGAAGGCCGCCCGGACCCGGTCGTGCAACTGATGGGTGATGCCGCCCGAAAGATAGCGCCTGGTGAAATCGGGCTCCACCGCGATCGGGCTCATCGCCCGTAACGGTGTATGGGGGTGGTAGGTGTCGTTGATCAGCACCGTGTCCTCGTCAATCTTCGCTCCCTCGATCTCCACAAAACGCTGCCCCACCGGCTTGATAAAGCCGATTCGGGGGAAACGGTGTTGCAGTGCGGAGAAAAGCCCCACCGATGTTGTCGTCTTGCCGTCGTCCATCCGCGTGGCCGCCACGAAAATCCGCGGCGTGATCGTGTTACGCAGCACCAACTCGGGGCGATGGGCGGGGGGCTCGATAAAAACCGAATTGGCCATAAGTTCCGAGGTTTTGGCCCGGTATTCTACGGGATCGAAGGCATCGGCCCCGTCTCGTAGCGTCCTGCTCCTTGCTCGGGGTAGAGTCGGCGGTATTCGATCGCCTGCAGACTCACAATGGCAGCCACGCCCACGATTTCGTGGATGCTCGCGCCGCGAGAAAGATCGGCCGCTGGTTTGTCCAGCCCCAGCAAAATCTGTCCGTAGGCTTCTCCGCCCGCCAACCGGTGCACCAGCTTCACCGCGATATTGCCCGAGTTGAGGTCGGGAAAAACCAGCACGTTCGCCTGTCCGGCCACCTGACTGCCGGGGGCCTTGATCTCGGCGATCTCCTTGATCAGAGCCGTGTCGACCTGCATTTCACCGTCGATTTCGCCTGGTTGGTTCTTCTCGAAAAGCGCCTGCTTGGCCAGCGCTGTCGCCGCCACGATTTTTTCCGTGTCCTGCGTTTGCGCCGAGCCCTTTGTCGAGTAGGAAAGCATCGCCACGCGCGGCACGCCGCCGGTCAGTTGCCGAAACAGCCGTGCTGATTCCAAAGCGATTATGGAAAGCTGATCCACGTTTGGGTTGGGGATCACCCCGCAGTCGGCGAACGCAAAAACGCCTTTTTCGCCATAAAGATGATTGGGCACCTGCAGGACTACGCACGAGGAAATTGACTTGATTCCGGCCAGCGGTTTAATCAACTGGAAGAGCGGCCGCAAGATGCTGCCGGAGTTTGACGTTGCGCCGCCGATCAGGCCGTCTGCCTGCCCGTTTTGCAGCATCATCGCCGCGAAGTAATTCGGATTGGTCATGATCTTGCGGGCATCGGGCTCCGCGATCCCCTTGTAACGACTCAGGCTTTCCAGCCGGTTTACGAACAGCGGCAAATCCTCCGCTTTCTCCGGATCGATGATGTGAATTTTATTGAGCGAAACCTTCGCTTTCTTGGCCGCCGCCTCGACCTCCTCCTTGTTGCCGAGAAGGATCGAGACGCCAAGTTGCAAGTGAACAAATTCGGCCGCCGCCGCGAGGATGCGCGGTTCGGTCCCTTCGGGAAAAACCACCCGTTTCGGGTGTTTCCGAAGCTTCTGGTAGACACTTTCGATGAATTTCATGGGTAAAAGAGTAAAAACGGCTTAAGCGTCGTTTTGAGATGGGCCGGAAAATCAAAACCATCACACGATCAATCGTGACTTCATGCCATTTAAGGGACAAAGCCTACGCTTTTTGGTTTGTGCTGTCGAGGAATCTTGAGTTGAGCGTTCCATACTATTAATAGCGTTTCATCGTCGGATCGATCTGGAGTGCCCAGGCATCGATTCCACCGGTCAGGTTAAGGATGTTTTTATAGCCCTGTCCCTTCAAATAGTCCTGCGCCCGCGCCGAGCGCATGCCGTGATGGCAATAGAGCACGATCATTTCGTCCGGGTCGAGTTGCGGCATCGCCAGTTGCTGAAAACGGCTCAGCGGAATCAACTCCGCCTGCGGCAGGCGTGCGATGGCCCATTCGTCGGCTTCCCGCACATCGATTACCCGAATGTCTTCGCCCTTGTCCAATCGCGCCTTGAGTTCAATCGGTGTAATGGTCATGAATTCTCACAGGATGTTCTCCCCATCCGGCGGAGGCAAGGCCTGATATCTCCTGCCGCCATCGAAATGTAACAAATCGCGGGCTTGCCCGGCCTTGCTTGTCGGCTAGATGTCGAGAGAGTCCTCAACCATCGGCCCTTGTCCCTTTCCGTCTATGCAACATAAAATTCTTGTCGTCGAAGACGAAGCCGATGTCATCGACATGCTCGGCATCAACCTCCGCGCCGCCGGCTTCAACGTTGTCACCGTCGGTGACGGCGCCACAGCCCTGGCCAGGATTCGCAGCGAAGCGCCCTCTCTTATCATCCTCGATCTCATGCTCCCGCAGATGTCGGGCCTCGAAATCTGCAAAGTCCTCAAAAGCGACATCGCCACCCGCCACATCCCCGTCATCATGCTCACAGCCAAGGCCGAGGAGGTCGACAAGATCGTCGGCCTTGAGCTCGGTGCCGACGACTATGTCACCAAGCCTTTCAGCCCGCGCGAGCTCGTCCTGCGTATTAACCGCTCCCTGCGCCGCGGCAAGGACAAAGTTCCCAGCGTCGAGAAACTGATCATCGGCCAGCTCACTCTGGACCATGCGCGGCATGAAGTCCTCGTCAATAACCAGTCCGTTGAACTCACCGCCACCGAGTTCAAGCTTCTCGCCCTCCTGATGGACCGCCGAGGGCGCGTCCAGGGCCGCGATCGTCTCCTTAACGACGTCTGGGGCTACGAAAGCGTCATCGACACCCGCACCGTCGACACGCATGTCCGTCGTCTTCGCGAAAAGCTCGGCTCTCTTGCCTCCTATATCGAAACTGTCCGCGGCGTTGGTTATCGCATCGGCGACGGGGAACCCGAGTAGAGGCTGTCCGAAAATCCTCCCGGCACTGCCACGGGGGATTTTCGGACAGCTTCTGGGCTCAAATCTCGATCTCGCCTTGGAGATAGGTCGTCGCGCGGCCCGCGATTCCCACACGTTCGCCCCGCGCCTCGCAGATGATCTCGCCGCCCCGTGCCGAGACCTGCCGGGCCCGCAGTGATTTCTTTCCCAGCCGCTCTGACCAAAAGGGAATTAGAGTGCAGTGCGCCGAACCGGTCACCGGATCTTCGGGGATCCCCGCGCGCGGCGCAAAAAAGCGCGAGACAAAATCGACTTCCCGCCCCGGTGCCGTCACGATCACTCCGAGCACATCGTTCCACGCCGCCAGCCGCGCCATATTGGGCTGCAGCGTCCGGACCGTCTCCTCGTCCTTGAACTCAAAAAGATAATCCCGCGCCTGCCAGCAAGAGAGAGGGAGGGCGGAAAGGATTTCCTGTGCTCCCGGCGGCGGTTCGATCCGGCGGGCCGGTTGCGCCGGAAAATTCATCGTGATGAGACTGCCGTTCCAGGTCACGGTGAGGGGACCGCTCCGCGTGATGAAGGTCAACTCATGGGCCGATTCATAACCGTATTGCCAGAGCACATGAGCCGCGGCCAACGTCGCGTGTCCGCAAAGATCGACCTCCATGGTCGGGGTGAACCACCGCAGCGCGTAGCTGCCTTCCGATTCCTTCACCGTGAACGCCGTTTCGGCATGCTTATGCTCCGCTGCCATCCGCTGCAGCGTTTCGTCCGGCAGCCACGCTTCCAGCGGGCATATTCCAGCCGGATTGCCGCCGAAGGCCAGCTCTGTGAAGGCGTCGACATGAAAGTAGGGAATTCGCATGCTCTTCCCCAAACTGCCCATCATCCGGCGCTTGTCGACAGGGCAATCTGCGTTGACACTGGAGTCTATCTCATAAATAGGCGCAGCCTCGCCTATTTATGAGATAGACTCAACCCTCCCTATGCCCAACCCAGCGCACGGTTCGCGTGCAGGCATCATTTGTGCCCTGCTCCTTCTCTACTTCCTCTGGGGTGCCACCTATCTCGGCATGCGCTGGTCCGTTGAAGTCATCCCGCCCTTCCTCATGTCGGCCTTCCGCTTTTTTGTCGCGGGACTTCCCCTCTACGCAGCCTTGCGCCTTGGCGGAGCCTCCCGCCCGAAGGCGTCCGACTGGCGGCAGACCAGCGTCATCTCCCTCTTCCTCATCATCGGTGGGAATGCCGGTGTCGCCTATGCCGAGCAGTATATCTCCTCCGGGCTCGCCGCCCTGCTCATCTGTACCACGCCTCTTTGGATCATTGTCCTGGCCTGGCTCACCGGCACCGGAGCGCGGCCTACTTCCTGGATACTTGCCGGACTCTGCTTTGGTTTCCTCGGCATGTTTCTTCTCGTCGGGAACAGCCTCCATGGGGAACACGATTTTTCCGGGCGCGGCATGACGGGCATCGGGGTGACCCTGGGAGCTTCGCTCGCCTGGTCGATAGGTTCACTCTATGCCCGGCACGTCCATCTTTCGTGCCCGGCTTTGCTCGGCGTGGCGATGCAGATGCTGCAGGCTTCCCTCATCCTCTTTCTCATCGCATGGTTTACCCACGAAACTTCTTCCTTTGACTGGCGCCAGCTCACGCCCCGCGCCATTGGCGCCTTTCTCTTCCTCGTCGTCGCCGCGCCGGTTGGCTTTGGCGCTTATCTCTGGCTGCTCAAAGTCTGTGCCCCGTCGATCGTCACCACCTACGCCTTTGTGAATCCGGTCGTAGCCATGGGCCTCGGTTGGGCGTTGGCCGGCGAATCGATCACCGCGTCCATGCTCGTCGGAGCTGCCATACTCGTGGTCGGCGTCGCCATGGTTGTTCTCGGCCAGCCCGCCAAAACTCCGGCGAAGGAATTGACCGAGGAACAAGCACCGCTTTAAATAGAGAACAGTGGAAACTCCCGCAATCAACGCCTTGGCCGTCGAGACTATCGGCCTGACCAAGCGTTATCCGCTCACCTGGAAGCGCAAGGTCCTGGTCGCCCTCGACCATCTCGATCTCCAGATCCGCCCCGGAGAGGTCTTCGGCCTGCTCGGTCCCAATGGCTCAGGCAAAAGCACCACTCTCAAGATGCTTCTCGGTCTGGTTGTTCCCAATGAAGGAGTGGCCCGCATCTTCGGCCTGCCGCCGGACAGTCTCGCCGCCCGCCGCCGCGTCGGGTTTCTCCCCGAGAACCCTTACTTCTACTCATTTCTCAACGGCGACGAGACCCTCCGCTTCTACGGCAAGCTCTGCGGCGTCACCGGGACGGCGCTTGAAAAGCGGATCGAGGAACTCATCGACCTCGTCGGGCTCCAAAACGGGCGCGAGCGTCCGCTACGCTCCTACTCAAAGGGAATGCTTCAGCGCATCGGGCTTGCCCAGGCCCTTATCCACGATCCCGATCTTCTTTTTCTCGACGAACCCACCGCCGGCGTCGATCCCCTCGGCTCCGCGCAGATTCGGGATCTCATCCTCCGCTTGAAAAAAATGGGCAAGACCGTCGTTTTCTCCTCCCACTTGCTCGAGCAAGTGCAGGAAGTCGCCGACCGCGTTGCCATATTCTCCCTCGGCAAAAAAATTCTCGAGGGCTCGCTCGATTTGCTTTTGACCGAGAGCCGGGATACCCAGGTCCAGATTCCCGGTGAACTTGACTCCGTCCGTCAGGAACAGGTCTGCCGTCTCCTCGGCCAGGCTGGAATTGATCCCGCCGGCGTTCGCTTTTCCCGTCCGCGTCTCTCTCTCGAGCAACTCTACCTCCGCACCGTCCAGACCCAGCCGGGTGTTTCCCTGCGGGATTCCCAGCCACGTCCATGATCACATCGCTGCATCGCATCATGGTCATCGGTCGAAATACTCTTACCGAGGCCGTGCGCCGGAAAGTCCTCAACGTTCTGCTCGTTTTCGCCCTCGCCCTCGTCGCCTCTTCCGTTCTCGTCTCGCAACTCGCCACTCCGGATCTCGACAACGCCGGACTCTTCGACCCGCAGATCAAGTTTGTGAAGGACTTTGGCTGCGGCGCCATCGGGCTTTTCGGCTTTGCCATTGCGCTTCTGTCCACCGCACAACTTATCCCTGATGAACTCGAAAAACGCACCATCTACACTATTCTGGCCAAGCCGGTCCGCCGCTCCGAATTTCTTCTCGGAAAATTTCTCGGCATCGTCTTCCTTGTCGTCCTGGCCGTTGCGCTCATGTCCATCGCCTTCTCCCTCTCGCTTTACTGGCAGGAGGTGAGGGCCATGGCCTACGCCGACTCGATTTACGATGTGGGGTTTTCCAACTTTCCAGAGGTTGTGGACAAGGTCCACCGCTACGAGGCCGAGGAGGCGCAGATTCAGGCTCGGGGCGGCGATGCCGCGATGCAGACACAGGCCATTCGAGCCCTCGACGAAAAATATCGCCGGGAAGAGGCCGGAGGGGGCGCCGCCAAAAATAGCGTCGAAGAAGAGACCAATTGGGAACGCAGCAAAGATACGGTGGAAGCTTACGACCGCGATGTCCGCCAGATTCATGATCAAATCCGTGATCCCCAGCTTATCGAAGCGATCCTCCTCATTTTCGCCAAGCTTATCATGAGCGCCGGGATCGCCCTGTTCATCTCCACCTTTGCCACTTCGTCGATCTTCACCATCGTCACCACCTTCCTGATCTATTTGATTGGTCACTTGGAAAGCGTTGCCCGCGACGTCTGGCTCCAGCGCGGCGCCGAGGTCACCATTTGGCAAAGCGGCCTCCTTGGTCTCCTCTCCCTTCTCATTCCCGACATGAACTCCTTTACCATCGTCGATGAAATCCTTGCCGGCAATCACGTTCCATGGACGCATACGTTCGACCTTCTCGGCTATGCCGGCGTCTACCTTGTCGTCCTCCTGGCCGTGAGCATCGTCATCTTTGATTACCGGGAGATTTGAGCTTATGACCGGTCTTCCACTCCGCCTCCGGCTCCGCCGCGCGCTTCTCGTCGCTCTTATCCTCGGGCTTTGGGCGCCGGCCAAGATTGTCTGGGAGTTGCGCATCGCCCGAGCGCAGAACCAACTCCGCTACCAGGGCGTCACCCTCACGCGTCAACTCCGCGACCAACTCGGCCAGGGGCTCAGCATCGGCGTCTTGAGTGGTATGGGTAACGTCGTAGCCGACTTGGTCTGGCTCGAAGTTACCATCGCCTGGGAAAATCAGGAATGGTTCCGCATGGGCGGCCTGATCAATCTCTGCACGGCTCTTCAGCCCCGCTTCATTACCTATTGGGACATGGGCGCGTGGCAACTCGCCTGGAATGCCTCTGTTGCTGCGACCAAGGATCTCAGCCTGCCCAATCCACTCCGGCGTGAGAAGGCCTCCCGCTTTTGGATCAACCAGGGCCTCGCCATTTACAAGCGTGGCATCGAGAATAATCCCGAAAGCTGGCGTCTCTGGGCCGATACCGGCTTGCTTTATGAGCAACGACTCGGCGATTACCGCACCGCGGCCTATTATTATGGCGAGGCTGCCAAGCGCCCCAACTGTCTGACCTTCTACGAACGCTTTCCCGCCATCATGTATGGCTTAGCGGGCGACGACTGGAATTCTTACGAGGCTTGGAAGGCCCTTTGGGAGCGCCTGACCCCCGCTCAGCGCGCCGAACCAAGGCACGAAGGCGACCGAATTGAGAAGGAAATCAGGCATTTTGAACAAAAACTTTCTATCCCTACAGAAAAAAGAGTCTTTCCCAATTAAGCACACCTCATTAAGTTGAAGTGCCGGGCTTTTGCAACCGGCACGATACGCATGAGATTTGGCATTTTTGGAGATATACACAGTAACCTCGAGGCCCTCGAAGCTGTCCTCGAGGACATGCAGGCTCAAGCGGTCACTCATACAGTTTGCATTGGGGACATCGTCGGCTACAACGCCAATCCCCGGGAATGCCTCGAAATCGTCCGCGCCCTCGGCTGTCCCATCGTCAAGGGCAACCACGACGAGGAAGCCTCTGAAGCTCGCGAGGTCGAGCACTTCAACGACATGGCCCTCTCCGCCATACGCTACACCCGCACCCAACTTACCAAGGAGCAGCGCGAATTTCTCCGCGCGCTGCCGCTACAGCGTCCCGTCAACGCCTTCACGGTTGTTCATTCGACCCTCGACCAGCCCAACCGGTGGGGTTACGTCTTCTCCTGCCTCGAAGCGGAAAGCAGCTTCCAATACCAGAAAACCACCCTCTGCTTTTTCGGACACACGCACGTCCCCCATGTCTTCATCCGCGACAGCAAGGTGCACGAATTTTTCTACAAGAAAATCGACATTCAGCCGGAGAAAAAATATTTCATCAACGTCGGCAGTGTCGGTCAACCCCGCGACGGCGACTGGCGCGCCGCCTACGTCATCTACGATTCCGGTGCCAACAGCATCGAACTGCGGCGTCTCCCCTACGATCTCGCCAAGGCCCAGGCCAAGATCATGAACGCCGGACTCCCCGCCCGTCTGGCCGAACGCCTCGCCAACGCCGTGTGACTTTTCGGTAACAGCTGTAGCCATACTTGCCCTCCGCCACGCTTCTTCTAAGGTAAAAGAAGGGCGTTCTTTTGCCTTCTTCCCTTTACCCATGCAACTTTTCATCGATCTCCACTGCCACTCCCGCTTTTCCGCCGATGGCGTCGCCGAGCCCGAAGCGCTCGTCTCCGAGGCCCGCGCCAAGGGCCTCCACGGTTTCGCCATCACCGACCATAACACCTGCGCCTGCGTCGATTACTTCGAGCAGCACGGCTTCCTTAATAAGCAGGGCCTGCCGGTCAATGGCCTTCTTATCATTCCCGGTCAGGAAATTACCACGGCCGAAGGCCATCTCCTTGCCCTCGGCATCCGCCTCCCCGATCTCAAGGGTATTCCCGCCCTCGAGGCCGTTGAACTTATCCACAAAGCCGGTGGTCTTGCCATCCCGCCCCATCCCTACGACTTCTTCCGGGCTGGCATTCGTGGACCGGTGCTCGAAACCCTTGATATCGACGCGATCGAAGTCTTCAACGCTGCCACCACCCTCAGGCGCTACAACCGCCAGGCCTTCACCTATGCCCAGGAACGAGGGCTTCCCATGACTGCGGCCAGCGATGCCCACGACAGCGCCGCCCTTGGCACCGCCTACAGTATTCTCGAAGCCGAAACTTTTTCTCTCGCCGGCGTCCTCGAAGCCATCCGCAAGGGGCCGGCCCTCCGCCAGCGCTACCTCACCCCCACCAACGCTCTCAAGAAAACGTGGAACAACGTCTTTCGCCTCCGTCGTCAACGCCGTCCCCGGCCCGAAAAAGTAGCGTAAACCTCAACTTTCACCCGTGCCAAGTGCCATTGGTTAAATAGGGACCGGGAATTAAATCTTTGTTAGTTGTCATTCAGAAGCTTGCGCAATGCCGGTGTAAAAAGGATATTCAGGCTCCCATTGCCATGCTGGACATCCGCAAAATCCGCGAGAACCCCGATTATTACCGGGAACGCGTTGCCCGCCGCCACACCGGCGACGACAAGCTTATCAACCAGGTTGTTCATCTCGACGAGCAGCGCCGCAAGCTTCTCCAGGAAAGCGAAGCCCTCAAAAGTGAACGCAACCGCGCCAGCAAGGAAATTGGCGCCCTCAAGGCCAAGGGCGCCGACATTGCCGAGAAATCGGCCGCTGTCAAAACCATCAACGAGCAAGTCGCCCGCATCGAACAGGAACTCAACGGGATCGCCGGGACGGGTGGGATCGAAGCCGAGCTGAACGACCTTCTCCTTCGCATCCCCAACGTCTGCCACGATTCGGTCCCGGTCGGGGAAACACCCGCCGACAATCGCGTCGAGCGCGTTATCGGCAAGGCTGTCCAGTTCGACTTCACACCCCGGCCCCACTGGGAAATCGCAACGCAACTCGGACTCATCGACTTCGAAGCGGCCACAAAAATCTCGGGCAGCGGCTTCATCGTCTTCAAAGGACCCGGCGCCCGCCTCCAGCGCGCGCTCATCAATTACCTTCTCGACGTCCACACCACCCACCACGGCTACACCGAGATTTCACCGCCCTTTCTTGTCCGCGGTGAAAGCATGGTCGGCACCTCGCAACTCCCCAAGTTTGCCGAGGATATGTATCGCGTCGAGGAACAGCCGCCGCTCTATCTCATCCCCACCGCCGAAGTCCCCGTCACCAATCTCCACCGTGAGGAAATTCTTTCCGCAGACCGTCTCCCCATCCGTTATGCTGCTTACACGCCCTGCTTCCGGCGCGAAGCCGGCAGCGCGGGCAAGGACACCCGAGGCATCATTCGCGTCCATCAATTCGACAAGGTCGAGCTCGTCCACATCGTCGCGCCGGAGGAATCGTACACGGCCCTCGAAAATCTCGTCAGTCACCCCGAACGCATTCTACGCGATCTCGGTCTCCATTACCGCGTCGTTTCCCTCTGCACAGCCGACGTTGGTTTTGGCGCGGCGAAGTGTTATGATATCGAGGTCTGGGCGCCCGGCGTCGGCGCCTGGCTCGAGGTTTCCTCCTGCAGCAACTTCGAGGACTTTCAGGCCCGCCGCATGAATCTCCGCTACAAGAACAACGACGGAAAAAACATCTTCTGCCACACGCTTAACGGCTCTGGTCCGGCGCTGCCCCGCCTCTACATCGCGCTTTTGGAAACCTTCCAGCAGGCCGACGGCCACGTCCTCATCCCCGAACCGCTGCAGCCCTACCTCGGCGGTCAAAAGCAGCTATAAAATTTATGTCATCCCGATCAAAGTACACCCCTCTCCGCCAAGCACTCCTCCTGGCGGTCCTCTGCTTCACCTTTACCTTTACCGGCCAGGCCGACACCGCCGAGCCGTCGGTCGCCGCTTCCGCTCCGGCTCCCGCAGTCACACCCGACGCCGTTAAATCGGGAGACCAGTCCGCTTCCGATGACCTGACGCTTCCGCCGGTCCAGCCGATCACCGTCCATGCCGACCGCGACTACGAGATCAGCCGCATGGTGGCCCGTGATATCGAGGAAGGTCACTATTTGCAGACGCAAATCACGCCGGAAATGTCGCAGCGCTGGCTCAAAAATTATTTGAAGACGCTCGATCCCACCCACCTCTTCTTCCTCCAGAGCGATATTGACGAATTTACCGCCAAGTATGGCAACACCCTCGGCGACTTGGTCCATGGCGATAACACCGATGCCGCTGTTTCACCCGCCTTCGACATCTTCAATCGTTATATGGAGCGCCTCTACGACAACATCTCCCTGGCCGAAAAGCTTCTTCATCAAAACTTTGATTTCACCAAGGATGAAACCTTCACCATCCGCACGGACAAATCTTCCTGGATAACCGACGAGGCCGCCGCCCAGGCCATCTGGCGCGGCCAAGTCAAGTCCGACCTTCTCAACGGCCTTCTTGACAAGCAGGCTCCCGAGAAGACCATCAAGCGTCTCGCCAAGCGTTACCGTGCTCTTCTCCGCGACCGCGAGGAAAAGGAGGAGATGGACATTGTCGAATACTATCTCGATTCCCTGGCCCGCGCCTACGATCCCCACTCCGATTATTTCCAGCCCGATGAGGCGGAAAACTTCGCCATCCAATCCATTGACCTCGCGGTCAAGGGCATTGGTGCCGTCCTCCGTACCGACGACGATGGTTACGCCGCCATCGAGCAGGTTATCCCCGGCGGTCCCGCTGATCTCGACAAGCGCCTTCAGCCCGGCGACCGCATCATTGCCGTCGGCCAGGGCAACGCCGAGCCGGTCGACACGGTCGACTTGGAACTTAACAAAGTCGTCGACATGATCCGCGGCCAAAAGGGCACGATGGTCCATCTTGTCGTCCTCCCGGCTGGTTCAGCCGATTCCTCCGTCCACAAGGACATCTTCCTCAAGCGCGACGTGGTCAGCATCAAGGAAAGTCACGCCAAGGCCGACATCATCGAGCACAAACTGCCCGGCGGTGGCATCGAAAAGGTCGGTGTCATCACCCTCCCGGGTTTCTACAAGGAGACCACCACCGACATCGCCAAACTCATCCAACGACTGACACAGGAAGGTGTTGTCGGCATTATCCTCGACCTGCGCAACAACGGTGGCGGTCTTCTCGACCAGGCTGTCGATCTCACCGGACTCTTTATCAAGCACGACGTCAAGAATGAACCGGTTGTCCAGATTCGCCGCTCTGACAACTACATCGACCAGCTCGGCCCTGAAGACACGGCCCAGATTTACAACGGCCCTCTCCTCGTCATGGTCAACAAGGCCAGTGCCTCCGCCACCGAAATCGTCGCAGGCGCCCTGCAGGACTATGGCCGCGCCGTCATCGTTGGTGATCAGAGCACTCACGGCAAAGGTACCGTCCAGACGATCGTTCAACTCAAGGACAGCGCCCCACTCGGCTTCGAAGGTGACCCAGGCAGCGTCAAGATCACTTTCCAGAAATTCTATCGCGTGGCCGGCGGTTCCACCCAGCAAAAGGGAGTCGTTCCCGACATCATCCTACCCTCGGAATTCGATGCCCTCGAACTGGGTGAAACCACGCTCCCCTACTACCTTCCCTACGACACCGTTCCTCCCGCCAGTTTCGATTACCTCAATCTCACCTCCGGCGATCTTCCCACCCTCCGTGCCAACTCCGCCGCCCGCGTCAGCGCCTCTCCCGACTTCACCTACGTGCGCCAGGACATCTCCTACTACAAGAAAAAAATTAATGACCCCACCGTCTCCCTCAACCTTGCTGTCCGTCAGAAGGAGCAGGAAGACATTAAGGCCCGTCTCGCTGAGCGCAAAAAAGACCTCGCCGCGCGCGCTTCAACCCGCGACAAGGTGCTCGAGATTACGCTCGACATGGTCGACCAGAACCTCCCCGCCGCGCCTCCCGTCGTCAAGAAGCCCAAAACCGCTGATGACGATGATTCCGATGACGGACCTGATATCGACGATGCTATCGACAATCCTACCGATGACCCGCAGCTCGACGAAGCCGTCAATGTCATGACCGACTACACCGACCTGCTCCGCAACGCCGGCTCCAAGATTGTCCAAGCCGCACCGGCGAAAAATTAACCGTTGGAAAACTGGTCGAGGTGCGGCTGCAAGTGCTCGAAGAGCACCTGCAACGGAAACGGCTTTGATAGGCACGGACAATTGAGCGAGCTCACAAAACTCTGTGTGCTCTCGCGAACCATGTCCCCGCTCATGAAAAGAAAACGCCTCCGGTAGTCCGGATTCAGTTCCGCCGCCTTTTCGTAAAGCTGCGGCCCGTCCAGACCCGGCATGCGGATATCACTGATGATCGCGTCATAGCGATGCTTAGCCAGGAGCCGCAATGCCTCGTGTCCATCGTTGGCCTTGTCCGCGGTGATGTTCTGCAGGTCCAGAAACTCGCACAGGGCATCGACAATCGATGACTCGTCGTCGACCACCAGCACCCGCCCCAGCCGCTTCGATAGCCGCGGTGGCTTGGGCAGTGGCTGCGTTTCTTTTGCGTCCTGCATTATCATCGGGCTTCGGGCCAGCGGCAGATCGATAGTGAAAATGGTCTTGCCCGGCTCACTTTTCGCGTGAATCGTGCCCCCGTGATTTTCGATCAAGGTATGTGCGATCGATAATCCCAAACCCGTTCCTTCGCCCAGGTTCTTCGTCGTGAAGAACGGATCGAAGATGAACGGCATGATGTGCTGCGGAATTCCGGGTCCGTTGTCTGTGACCGTGATGAAAACCCGGTCCCTTTTGCGTCCCGCCTCCACCCGGATGATTCCCTGATGCTCCGATTTTGACAGCGACTGCTCAGCATTGTTCAGCAGGTTAAGCAGCACCTGCTGCAGCTGCTGTGCCGTTACCAGTACCGGATAGGAGGTCTCGCACGGTTCCGAGATGAGCTGGATATTGTTGACGCGAAGCTGGTAGCGCTTCAGGTTCACCGCTTGTTTGACCAACTCGTTTACGCCGATTACTTCCCGCTGCTTCGACTCCTTGCGGCTGAATGCCAGCAGGTTTTTCACCAGGTCAGCCGTTCGTTTTGACTCGATCACGATTGAGTTGATTGAGGCCTCGTCCGCCGGTCCACCCCGGTGCAGGTTGAGCAATTGGGCGTTGGTCAGTATCGACGTCAGGGGATTATTGATTTCGTGCGCGATGCCCGCAATCGTCTCGCCCAGCGATGCCAGCTTTTCCGATTGGATCAGGTGGCGCTGCAGCCGCTCCTGTTCGGTCAGATCAATCCTGAGCTTGATCGCAAAGGACGCCAGTTCGGCCAGCAGGCTGACCGTTGACTGCGTCGAATCGTCAAAGGCGTTCGGTTCCAACCCGTCGAGGTTGATCAGTCCCCATACTTTTTCTTCAACGGTGATCGGTATGACCAGTTCGGATCGTACGTTGCTAAAAAGCGGATAGTAATTCGGATCGACGCTCGTGTCGCAGCAGAGGTAGGGCTTGCCTGTCAGGGCGACGTGACCTGTCAGTCCTTCGCCCAGCGCCAACTGGCACATCTGTTTCTCCAGCGTCCAGTCTTCCCCGCGTGTCGAGGTAATGATCAGCTTTTGTGTATTGTGGTCCAGCGTCACGACCGAGCCGTGCATCGCCTTGCCCAAGTCGGAGGCGTAACTTAGCACCATCTCGAGCACTTCATCGACCCGCTTGCGCTGGCGGATGGCTGTTAGTACTTCGCGAACCGCGATGGCGACCGGATTGGAATCCATAAATACTTGCTAAGTAAGATGAGCACTGAACATGCCAGTGGTCTATGTATCAATTACTTAGCTGAAAACTCCTTTAAAGAAAGCCTAGAGTTTTGAGCACCGTAGTTACATTGGGTTCCACCACAAGGGTTTCAGATTGTTGTTGAGTCATTGCTGTATCCGGGTCCTTCAACCCGTGTCCTGTCAGGGTCAGGGTTACTACGCTTCCTTTCGGAATACGCCCCTGACGTCCCATCCGCAGCAGACCCGCCACTGGCGCAGCGGAGGCCGGCTCGGCAAAGAGCCCTTCCAGCCGAGCCGTCAACGCATAGGCCGCCAGAATCTCCCCGTCCGTTACGCTCTCGATCATGCCATGGGATTCCTTCACCGCGTTGCTGGCACCCTCCCAGCTTGCAGGATTGCCGATCCGGATTGCCGTGGCAATCGTCTGCGGGTCCGAAACCGGATGTCCCTCGACAATCGGAGCGGCGCCCGCTGCCTGGAAACCGCACATGCGCGGCAGGGTCGGGATCACCCCGAGCCGCCGATATTCCTGAAAGCCGCGCCAGTAGGCCGTGATGTTTCCCGCGTTGCCGACCGGCAGAAAGTGGAAATCGGGTGCGCGGCCCAGCACATCGCAAATTTCGAACGAGGCTGTTTTCTGACCCTCAATCCGGACCGGGTTGATCGAGTTAACCACCTCCACGCCTGGTCGCGCCCCCAGTTCACGCACAAGCCGTAGCGCGTCGTCAAAATTTCCCCGTAGTGCGATTATTTCCGCGCCGTACATCCGCGCCTGCGCCAGTTTCCCCAGTGCGATTTTGCCGTGGGGCAGCAACACCACGCACCGCAGGCCGGCGCGACCCGCGTAGGCTGCCGCCGAAGCCGACGTGTTACCCGTGCTGGCGCAAATAACCAGCTTCGATCCGCGCGCCAGTGCCAGCGTCATCGCCGCTGTCATGCCCCGGTCCTTGAACGACGCCGTCGGGTTCATCCCCTCGTACTTGAGGTAGAGTTCGAAATCACCGCCCGCTTCCGCAGCCAGGCGCGGTGCCGGTATAAGCGGCGTGTTGCCCTCCTGAAGCGAGACGATTCGCGCGCCTTCCGGCAGCCAGTCCATGTAGCCGCGGTAGTGTTCGATCACACCCGGCCAGGCAGAGAGGGTCTTGCGGTGCATCATAAGGTGAAGGATGAGGGGATTGAAAGAAGCCGGTTAGGATAAGGAGATGGATCCCGGGTTCCACTTAAAACTATCAAATAAAATCCTCCACCCGCAGGCTCACCGGCGGCGCTTTCACCGCCCCAATCTTAGCGATTTCCTGCACCGCGGCCCGGAATTGTGATTCGGGCGCGTCGTGCAGCATCACCACCAGCGGCGTGGTTTCTCCGGCGTGCGCCTCGGGCTGGATTACCGACGAAATCCCGATCTGCCGCGACGCCAGCACCCGCGCCACATCGGCCAGTACGCCCGGCTTGTCCTCCACCATCAACCGCAAATAGTAGCGTGAGACGATCTCGTCCATCGTCTTGAGCCGCGAATGGAGCGCCTCGTGCCCCACGTTGCGCGCCTTTTGCTCCTGCGGAAAGTGACTCGCGATTTGCGCCAGGTCGCTTAGCACCGCGCTGGCCGTTGGGTCGCCGCCGGCGCCGCGTCCGTAGTAGAGCGTGTCGCCCACCACATCGCCGCGTACGAGCACCGCGTTGAATACGCCGCTGATCGATGCCAGCACGTGCGACTGCGGAATGAGCGTCGGGTGCACCCGCACTTCCGCGGCGCCGTCCGGGTCCGTCTTGATGATCGCCAGCAGTTTCAGCCCGTAGCCGAGTTTGCGCGCGTAAACGATGTCCTGCTTTTCCACCCCGCGTAATCCTTCCGTGTAAAGCCGGCCCGGAGGCACCCAGAACCCATAGGCCAGCGCTGCGAGCACGGCGGCTTTATGGGCGGTATCGTGACCGTCGACATCGAGGCTGTCGTCGGCTTCCGCGTAACCTTCCCGCTTGGCTTCGGCCAGCGCGTCTTCGAACTCCAGACCCGCCTCGTTCATTCGGGTCAGGATATAATTGCACGTGCCGTTGATGATCCCGTGGATCGAAACAATCCGGTTGGCCACCAACCCCTCGCGCAGGGCACGGATAATCGGGATACCGCCGGCCACGCTCGCTTCAAAGAGCAGATGCCGCTGATGCTTCGTTGCGAGTTGGAAAAGTTCCGCGCCCCGTTCGGCCAACAGAGCCTTGTTTGCGGTGATGACGTGTTTGCCGTTTTGCAGCGCCGTCCGGATCAATTCGAAGGCCTCGGTCGTGCCTCCGATCAACTCCACGATCACATCCAGTTCCGGGTTGGCGGCCAGGCTGTGCCAGTTGGGCGTGACCAGTTTTTCCGGCACCCCGCATTCCCGGGCGCGTTCCGGTCGTCGCACCGCCACTTGGTCGACGCGGATTTCCGTTCCCGTCCGCTGGCGGAGCAAATCTTTTTGCGAGGCGAGCCGCCGCCACACACTGGCGCCGACCGTCCCGAGTCCGGCCAAACCAATACGAAGAATAGGAGTCGTCACATTCACAGAAACGCACAGTCTAGGGTCTATCTCATAAATTGGCGAGAACCTCGTTGCGAGTCGATTTCGAACTGCACCGGGGCACGAACGATGAGCATACCCGGAGCACCATTGCCGAAAAGAAATGGAAGAAATTCTTCTCAAAACCGCCCGCCCGCCATACTTATCGTTATGCACGCAACCGCTGAAGGTTTTCTCGCCCCTTTTCTCAACTCCTACATCCCCTGGCTTTATTGGGAGTCGGGCTGGTGGACTGTCTTTGGGTTGCTGGCCAACTTGACTTTCAGCGGACGCTTCGTCCTCCAGTGGCTCTCGTCGGAAATGGCTAAAAAAGTCGTCGTTCCCGCCATCTTCTGGCACTTGAGTTTCTGGGGCAGCGTGATGAATTTCATCTACTGCGTTCATCTCGACAAGGCTCCTCTGATTTTCGGCGTCTGTTTCCTCCCGTTCCTCTATGGGCGTAATCTTTACCTGCTTTACCGGCACCAGCCCATCGTCAGTCCCGGCGACAGCCGCGCGGGGTGATAAGAGTTTTAGTTCGTCACGATCCCTGGGGTGTTCGGGGCGGCCTTCTGTTCCTCCACGGAGGTCACGCCGCCGTTGTCAAAGGTCACAGTCAACTGCCCGATCGGAATCTTCACGTAATAGGTCTGGAGCACCGCACGCCCAAACCGATCGAATGCGTAGGTATATTGCGGTTCCTTGCGATAGGTCGTGAAGATCCAGGTCAGCTGGTTTCCGCTCGCATCGGTTCGCGAGAAGGTCTGGGTCGGCTTGCCCAGCGCCTGCGTCACCTCGTCGGGCTTCATGCCCTGGATCACGCTCTTGTTCGCAATCGCCACCGCCACGGCATCGTTCCGCTCCTGGTTTTTCTTCGCTATCGCGAAAAGCGCCGGATCGATTCCAGAAGGCAAATCTTGGGGCTTGATCCAGCCCGTCACCGTGTTGTTGCGGAAATTCCCTTTTACGAGGTACCCATCGGGACTCATGCCCACAAGTTCCACCTGCTGCCCGGGGGTTAAATAAGCCACGGCCATCTGGAAATTACGCTGCGAGTAAACCGTCATGGGCGTTTTCAGCTGCGCCGTGATCGGGTTCGGTAGATTATCCTCGAAATAAAGCACCCCGTCTTCCTTCAATCCTGAGGCGATCTGGGCCTGCGCGCCCGAAAGCGACAGCAGCAGCAGCATAGCCGCGCCCATGGGAAGAAGGATACCTCTCACGAGGCAAACCTAGCATGATTCCCTCTCAATAGCCAGAGATAGGAAAGTGGGTGATGGGTCAGTTTAAATTAACTACTTTTGTGAGCGTCTTTTCCAGAGTACCCTAACAGGTTCATATAGGACACCACCCAAAAAGAGCGCCACACACACGTCCTGTACAACGAAATAGTAACCACCCATGTCAAACCAGAAGGCGATGGCCCAGCCAACCGCCCCCACCGAAACTAAAACAATTGGAACAAGCCCAGAGGCCGTCCAATTCGCTGGGCGCCTCATGCCTTCAATCTAACAGCGCAACCACCTCTTCCAAGCCCCAAACGTGATCAGTAACCCCTCCGTCATCCCGAGGTTGCGCCTTCAGCGCTCGGCAAAATGTGGAGGAAAATAATTGCGCTATCGCGCAGGCCGTGTCGAGGGATCAGACTCATATCCAAAGCTCCTTGGGATGTGGCTGGAATCCCTCATTTCTTGAATGAATTATCGAGCGGGACCCCGGCTCAAATTCGCAGAGCATTGAGCTCGGTCGCGAGATGGCTTCACGACGCTCTGCCTGAAGCAAGTGCGTCTGATCCTTCGACAAGCTCAGGATGACGGATTTCTAAAAGGTATCCTAACCCGCCCAAAATCTATTTTTTCGGTTTCTTCTTTTTCACCGGCGCGGACGGCTTCGATTCATTGGCCGATTTTGACGCTAGGGCTTCCAGCAAGGTCCGCCGGAGTTGCGCTTCGGTCAGGTTTGCCCCGATGGTTCCCTGACTCAGCACGATCTCGACCTTGTGTCCCTCCAGCGTCTTTGTGGCCTTGGAAACCAGATGTCCCGCCGGGTCCAATACCAGGGCGTAACCGCGGTCGAGCGTGGCCTGGGGACCGAGTGCCCGTAATCGTGCGGCCATCTGGGTGAGGTGTTCACGTCGTCGTTCCAACTCCCGTGCCGGATGATGGGACACCAGCCGGGTTGCCATCAGGCGCAATTTGCTCTTCCGCTCATAAACCGTGTTCAGGGTCAGCGCGTAGAGATTTTCCCGAAGATCGTCAAGCCGCTGCGCCCATTGCCGCACCACCCGGCGTGGCTCCCTCAGCGCGTAACTCGAGACCAGATGTTCGAGGCTTTGCCGATGACGGGCCAGCGCCTGTCGCGTGGAACGTCCCAGCCGGACGGCAAGTTCCCCGACCGATTCGCGCCACTCGCTCCAGTCGCGCGTGAGCAACTCCGCCGCGGCGCTGGGGGTTGGCGCCCGCACATCGGCGACAAAGTCGGCGATGGTGAAATCGGTTTCGTGCCCCACCGCCGAAATCGTCGGCACGGAGCAAGCCGCCAGCGCCCGCGCCACCGGCTCCTCGTTGAACGCCCACAAATCCTCGAGACTTCCGCCTCCGCGCGCGACCACCAGCAGGTCGACATCGCCCTCCGCGCTGAACGCGCCGATGGCCTCGGCGATTTCTTCCGCCGCGCCAGCCCCCTGCACGCGCACGCCGCGCACCTTGATCCGGATTCCCGGCCCGCGTCGCTGCAAGATCTGCAGCATGTCCTGCAGGACCGCCCCCTGCAGTGACGTGACGATACCGATCACTTCAGGAAAGACGGGAAGGGGACGCTTCCGGTCGAGATCGAACAGATGCTCCGCCTGGAGCTTCCGCTTCAGCTCCTCGAACCGCTGCTGCAGGCTGCCCTGGCCCCGCGTCTGAATTTCCGCCACCTGCAACTGGTACTGTCCGCGCACTTCGTAAACCGTGATCGATCCCCGCGCCAGGACCGCCATCCCGTCCTCCAGCGTGAAGCCAACCCGCCGCGCGTCGGGCCGGAACATCACCGCTTGGAGCGTTGCCGTTTCGTCCTTCAGCGTGAAATAGAGATGGCCCGATCCGGGCGCGCGATAATTTGAAATTTCCCCCGTCACCCACACCTCGCCCAGGTTCGACTCGAGCAAATCGCGGATCGTACCCGTCAGGTCGGTGATCGAAATCGGATTCTGTGCCGATTCGCCCGGCGCTTCGGAGATCAAGCCGAGGTCCAATTCATCGCCACTGCTCTTTTCTTCGCGCTTTCTCTTCATGGTCGCGTCTTGAAGCTCACAACTTGACCTTCTCCTGGAACCGTTCGATCCGCACCGCGCGTCCGCTGGCGTCGTCCGCCTCGACGAAAACGCCATCGGCCTGCAGGCCCTCGCGCGCGATGTAAAATTTGTTCGGCAGCAGCGTGCGGTACTTTTGCAGCACGCTGGCGATGTCCCGCCCGATGACCGATTCGTGCGATCCGCAAAAGCCGGCATCGGTCAGGTAGGCGGTCCCGCCGGGGAAAATCTGGTCGTCGGCGGTCTGGACGTGCGTGTGCGTTCCCACGACCAGCGTCGCCAGTCCGTCAAGCGTGCGACCGAGGGCGATCTTCTCCGAGGTCGCCTCGGCGTGGAAGTCGATCAGGATATGGGGCGTTTCCTGTTTCAGCTTTTCGATTTCCGGCTCGATCAACAAAAACGGATTGTCCACCTGCGGTCCCATGAACGTCCGGCCCAGCGCGTTGATCACACCCAGTTTTTTCCCGTTCCCGGTCACGACGACCGAGCCGTAGCCCGGCGTCCCCGCCGGGAAATTAAGCGGGCGCAGCAGTCGCGGTTCGGTCGAGA
>Ga0206881_10051_pt1 | contig 42882 bp, 33 predicted proteins | sample Alteio_BWOrgCont_3_FD_152867 | JGI IMG/M metagenome (GOLD analysis project Ga0206881, IMG submission 152867) | Enriched cells from forest soil in Barre Woods Harvard Forest LTER site, Petersham, Massachusetts, United States -... | ecosystem: Environmental > Terrestrial > Soil > Temperate forest >...
CTTGCGAGCGACGGGCGAGAGGCCATCCTCTCTGCTGCCAACAACACGATAGGAGCATCGGCGCGTTGCTCGTGCGGGGCCCAGCCAGTGCCTCCACCGGCTGCCGTTCTTTGCCCTTCAGGTGATCGATGTCGCTGTGGGAACCCTTTGCGTGCCTACCGCGAAACATAAAGAACGCCTAGCCAATGTGGGTATTGGTACTTAAACGACGATGTAGCGCGGCAACTCGCCTGTCCATGGGACCAGGGCCGGAAGATTTTTTGGCTTGATTTCGAAAGAGATGAACGAACCAGTTGCTTCCGCCTATTTGCCGTGCCGAAGAGGCGCGGATCACTGAAACGGATTTGCTTGAGTGTCCATTCTGACGATGCAAAAACTGGCTGCGGTAGAGGCGTCTTGCGCTGTCTCTCCGAACTCTCCAAACCTGGCAGTGCGATAAGTCGTTTGAAGTGCAACTAAAATCTACCAAATTGCAGCCGGAAGCAGCTCAATGAAGTTCCTTCTGGATGCTGTAGGCAAGCGGACCGATTTGGATGGGTTTCACGATGGGTATTTTCCGCTCTAAGGCGTCAAGATCAAGGGCCACTTTGGGGCGATAAGACCCGACCATGATCCGACCATGATCCGACACTGATACTGATACTGATACTGATACTGATACTGAGCCATCGATACGCTGATGCTTACCGGGGACGTAGGCTGATCGCCCAACTGGCCTCCGATACCTTGTGATGCTCTCGGTTCTAGAGTATGAAGTTTTCGAATATGATGACGATCTTGGTAATCCTGCGCTTCCCGTGCCCTTAATCGTGGACCAAAACCGTTGCAAAGCAGGGCTAACCTGTCGATATCTTCTTAACCAGACTGGGTGAAGCTCGTACAAAAGATTCCGTGCAATCGCTTGATCGCGCGGATTAGATGCGCCCCTCCGAGGGGGGCGAGGATTTTTGTACGCGAAGGATCGCTCTGCTCTACGATATATGTATGCTGAATCAGGTGTGAAGGATCGAGCTGACCTTGCACACGGTGTGGGCTGCCCGCAGGATTATTGCACCAGTTGGCAAAACGCTACGCCGGTTAAATCGGACAGAACGCATCTGACGCATGCCCGATTGGTCGATTGCATGACGAATGGCTTAACGAGCACGTCATTGATGGTTTGTCCGCGGCGCGGTAGATCATCGAAGTTTGGCCACCGGCCACAATACGTGCCAGCAAGCCACTCAGGAGCCCACTAGCGCCCGCCCGACACGAGCTTCCAGCTCGCTCCAGGACTGACCACCACTAGAGCGCTCCAATTATGAACGAGGGCATGCTGAGGTCAAAATCATAAGCGAGCCAGATTGGTTGGTTTGGACCCGCATCGAGTCTCCGCGTCTTTTGTGTTAACGGAGACCTCCCATATTCATGAGAGAACGTCAGCATCTAGAGAGGCACTTTTGCCGCGCATCGAAAACACAACCTGGGCACTCCTCGCAGGACGTTCAATCGTCTGCTCTGTTACACGTGCAAGAAGCCTATTGCGTGACATTCCGGTACGATCGGCGAACAAAACACGCGAGTGGGGCGGTCGCCCGGTTCAGAGTCTTTCGGAAAAGATGCGCTGCGGCGCGCGTCACTCGTAAGAAGAACCGGGATTGTGATCGCGTAAGCTCTCACTACTAACCCGAGGGGAACTGTCCGTTGTCTAACGTGGCTACCAACGTTGATCTCCGTCTTGATGTCCTCCAGAGCGAGGCGTCTTCTCCTATTGTCGATCATGACCACGTGTCGCTATCGGAGCGTATCGCCATTCTGGTGACGGCCGATGTCGCTGGTGTAACCTTGATAGGACTAGTCATATTCCGCTTGTACGCGAGACCGCTCAACTACGATGAGAGCCAAATGTGGGCTGGCATCGCCAGTTTTTTTGTTGGGTGGATAGTGGCGTCCTGGACGCAGAATCTCTATGGTCGAAAAGTATTGCTTTCCGGAGCTCGAATGCACAGCCAGCATGGGCTGGTCGCATGCGCGCTCACCTTTGGCATTGTCCTGCTGCTCGAGTTTGCTCTGAAGTTTATTGGTGGCGTTTCTCGCGTCTGGCTACTCGCATGGGCTATAAGTGATTTCGTATGGCTCGGTGGCCTGCGGTCACTGTGGGCTTATTGCCTGCATCGGTCGCTACGTCGAGGAAAGTGTGTCGATCGAGCTTTAGTTCTCGTCGGGTCCAGTAGGCACGCACGTCACTTGAGTGTTGACATTGAGCGCGAAAGTCGCGGCCAAATTGCGGTGGTTTCCGTGATGGGAATTCCCGGCACGCCGGGCGGCGTGCCAATAGACCGGCTCGACGAGGTTGTTCGCGCGGGCATGGTCGACCGTGTGATCATTGCCAATTTCGAAGGGGCAATAGAGCAGTCTAGAGTGCTTTTGGCTCGATTGATGCGGGTTGCAGTGGATGTAACGCTGATTCCGGATCTCGCTGAGCTACAGACGCCAGTGCTGAGCGTCGATCGGATTGGCATGTTGGCAGCGATCGACCTTGCTTCTCGTCCACTCACCGCGATTGAGGTAGCGTTGAAGCGGGCGGAGGATCTGTCACTGAGCTGCTTGATCATGCTCCTGACGGCGCCATTGTTTATCGTCACTGCACTTGCCATTAAATTCGACAGCCCTGGCCCAGTGCTGTTCGGCCAATTGCGGGAAGGCTATCACAATAAGGTATTCAAAGTCTGGAAATTCCGTACCATGTACCATGAGGCCCGCGACGAGCAAGCAGTGCAACAGACCTCGCGGAACGACCGTCGCGTGACGAGAGTGGGGCGCATTCTAAGGCGCTTGAGCCTCGATGAACTTCCGCAACTCATTAACGTAGTCCGGGGCGAAATGTCGATTGTCGGGCCGCGTCCACATGCGCTGGGAATGACCTCCGTTGGATTGCCGATGACACAGGTGCTTGAAGGGTACGCGGCCCGGCACCGTCTTAAGCCCGGAATTACAGGCTGGGCACAGGTTAGCGGCTGTCGTGGGGAGGTAGATTCGCACGAAAAGCTCCGTCGTCGCGTCTCACTCGATTGCTACTACATAGACCATTGGTCCCTATCTTTAGATCTGTGGATCATCGTTCGTACCGTCGCTCTCTTCGTGTTTGACTCGGATGCCTACTAGCACCAGCCCGCGACAAGGGCGAACCTCGTTTAGAGCTTGCTTCTAGACCTTCTCAACAGCATAGGCCATGCTACGATGTTCAGTGATTTCCGGGATGGGTATAAGACCATGTTTTGGATCGCGAGATCCCAGTCGGAAAATAGTTTGTGCAAACGAGCAGGCCCGATGGCACGCCGGCAGGCCGGGCAGATCTAACATCCCGAGGTTTAATCGACGCCGATCATGCGACTGCGCCTTCACCTAGAGAATTGGACCCAATCATTGCATCCGATACAGCGCATCCCAGCTACTATCATCGCGTGTTGTGTCGTCGCGACTGCTTTGGTCGGCTGCACAACCGTTCCAACCGCCGGCCCTACGGCCTCCCAAGTTATGGACCAAGCTGCAAGGGAGCCACGACACTTTGACTTTGTCGAGATCGACAGCGCGGTTGTTTCGGCCTTGGCGTCACAATCGAAGGCTGATCTGCGTAACCGCATTGAATCCGATGGTAAGCCTCCGAGCCCTACCATCGGTGTTGGCGATACGGTTGCGGTCTCGATCTGGCAGGCAAGCAACGGGCAAGTGTTCGCGGTGCAGCCAGGGCCCGGTCAGGGTGGCGGGAGCGTGATCATCCCAGATCAGGTGGTTGGTGCGGACGGGGCGATTACTGTTCCCTATGCCGGACGGGTTCCCGTAGCGGGCCACACGCCACTCCAGGTCCAGCAGGCGATCGAGCAACGCCTGACGGAACAGGTTATCCAACCTCAGGTGATCGTCACCATCACGAAGGCCGTGTCAAATTCCGCGACGGTTTTTGGAGAGGAAGCCACCGCAGCGCGCGTTCCTCTTTCCCCGGCCGGCGATCGCTTGTTGGATGTGATTGCTGCCGCGGGTGGGAGCAAGTTACCGTTCTATAACACCTCAATCCGCCTCACCCGCAATGGTCAGACAGCGACAATTCCGATAACAGCTCTCGTGTCGGACCCGCAGCAAGATATTTTCGCTTGGCCGGGCGACATCATCACACTGGTGCAGTCGCCGGAGAAGTTTTCGGTGTTTGGTGCAACGTCCAACAACACGCAAGTGCCATTTGACGCTGAACGACTCGACCTGGCTCAGGCCATTGCCAAGGCGGGTGGGCTGCAAGATCTGCGCGCCGATCCGGAAGGAGTGTTTTTGTTGCGCTTCGAATCTTCCGCGGTGGTTAGGGCGCTTGGGGTCCCTGAGTTGGCAAATGCACCGGGGGAGAAGTCGCCGGTGTTGTACCATCTCAATCTACGACAGATTGACGGCTATTTTCTAGCGGAGCGCTTTGCGGTTGCTAATAACGATCTGCTCTACGTCGCCAACGCTCGGATGACCGAACTGCAAAAATTCTTTACACTGGTCGGCACCATCACGGGTCCGGTGATCGCAGGGGCCGTGGTAACCACCGGTCACTGAAATCTCTTGGGTTAGCGCTGAGCCACCTATATGTACTGGTGTCCGCACCCGACTGCTGACTAATGGCAGTCGGTGTGACTGAAGGTCAATGATTGGACCTGCGAATATCTTTGCAGCCAAAAGATGCGTATCACCTGCGAGGTGTTTGTTGTGAATAGCATGAAGTTATGCTCTAACCTGGCGATATCCCGAGATGAGGTACTTGACCAACAGACTAGTGGTGGCTGGCGGTAGCCTGCTCCCGAGGCGCCTTACTGCCTGAGGCGGGAACGTTCCGGGCATACGGTCAGCGTCTCGTATGCCGGCGTGGCGTTTTAGGGACGCAGTAACAGCGGCCACGAAGGCAAGGAGTTACAAATCCATTGCAACAAGAAATATTCGCAGCGCCACTCGAGTACGCAGAAGATATGGGCGGTGCGCAAGCTCCGTCGATAGATCTTTTCGCTATCGTTGCGGCCGCCGTGCGGCGTTGGAAGCTCATTACCGCAATAACGCTGTTCGCAACCATTGCGACATACGGTGTGGTGAAGCTTGTGCCATCGCGTTACAAATCAACTGTTGAGATACTTGTCTACGACCCGCAACAACAGATCAATGCGGAGGTCCAGAAACCCATCTCCCCCTTCGTAGACGCCGTAGGGAACGATGCTATGACCACCGAAATCGACGTCCTCAAGTCGAAATCTGTTGCGTTGCGCGTTGCGCGCGAACTCGGCCTAGACGGAGATCCGGAGTTCGAGCCCCATAATCTACCTGCGGAATTGGCGGAACGGCTCGGTTTTTCCGGCCTGGGCCGGGTCTTTAGAGACAGTGGCCAAAACATCGGCGGCGCGGAAGACGAGACGGCCGAACGACTGGACCAGATAGCCGATGCCTTGCTGGAGAACCTGCAGGTCTGGCAAGAGGCCTACGTTCTATTTGTTTCTACTACATCGCATAGCCCAATCATGGCGCAGCGTCTGGCGTCGACCTTCGCGAAGGACTATTTGACCAGCCAGCAGGAGGCGCGGCACGATGCGTTGCAGCGGGTCGCTAGCTGGCTGAAGGGCCGGGTCGACAATCTGCAATCTCGTGTGCTGGAGACTGAAGCTTCAATAGAGAAATTAAAGTCCGAAAGTGACGTCCACGATCCAGAATTCAATAATTATAAAGTGCAGCAGATCAGCGAATTCAACGCGCAACTTATGAAGGCCCGCAGCGAGGTCGAGGAGAAGCGTGCTCGCCTCGAACAGGTGCGTAGCGTAATCGATGCTAATGGCGATATCGAGAGTATCTCAGAGTTAACCGCGTCCACTACGCTGACAGAGCTGCGGCAGAAACAGGCAGAATTGAATTCTCGCGCAACGGACCTGCAAAATAAATTGGGTCCGCGACACCTCCAGGTTATCGCGATCCGAGCGGAGCTGGCCGCCATCAACCAGCAGATAAACGCTGAGGCTGAGCATGTCCTCGGCAACATGAAGAATTCGTATGATATTGCTGTGAGGCAAGAGCAATCGCTAGAGGCAAACCTGCAAAACCTCACCGTGCATATCAACTCGGAAGCTTACGTAAAATTGCAGCAGCTTCAACGCGTTGCGGACGCAGATCGTGGTTTATACAACGGCTATCTTTCACAATATAACGATATCTCCGAGCGACGTACATTGCAGGACGCAAGCGCGCGGATCATCTCACCGGCCACGTTGCCACGGTCGCCCAGTTCGCCACGTCGCAAGCTGTTCTATGTACTAGGGGGGGCATTTGGTCTCGGTGGAGGTTTTCTCTTCGCGTTCCTGCTGGAATATCTTCGGCCCGGTGTCAGGACTGGCGCAGAAATCGAGCAATCCTACGGCCGACCGGTCGTCGGAATCATTCCTTTCGTGCGAGACGACCGTAGGGTCCGCGGCCCTTCCGATGCCAGAAGATTGCATAGGATGGTCGTTGAGCCTCTCTCGTCCTTAGGCGAGGCTGTGCGTGCGATGCGAATCAGCCTTGAGCTTTCGAGCACCAATTCAAAGGTCGTCTTAGTTACCTCGGCACTTCCCGCCGAAGGCAAATCGACTGCCGCGATGTTACTTGCAGCATCGAGCGCAAGCTCAGGTAAGAAAACGATTCTGATAGACTGTGACCTGCACCACCAGGCGACTTCGCAGGTGCTTCAAGATACGCGCCGACCGGGCCTGTCCGATTTACTCCGCGGCACGGCCGAACTCGAGGACGTACTCATCAAAGACCCAGTAACGTCTACTTATGTAATCCCCACTGGATCCAGGGTACCGAATGCTGCCGACTTGCTGATGTCTCCACGAATGCGGAATCTCATTGCCGCGCTGCGGGAGGAGTTCGATTACATTGTGATCGACACGGCGCCTTTGCTGCCGGTCGTCGACGCACTTGTCCTCACGAGCCTCACAGATAGAGTTTTGATGATTGTTGAGTGGAACCAGACTCCGCGCGCCAGCATCACCGAAGCTCTCAAGCTTTTGCGGCCAGAGGCGCATCGCATTGCCGGTATCGTCCTTAACAAGGTCGATCTCAATCAAATGCCCAGGTATAGTTATCGCGGCGGCTATGGCTACGGCTTCGATGATAAGCATTCTAGTGACGGCTGAAATCCCACGTCGACGTTTCACGCCGCCGCTAGCGCTAAGACCGCCTTCAGTGAAGGCGCCGAGCGGGATCCACTCCGGCCGATGCGCTTGGCGCTCCGAGGCTTGCGACGATGCAAAAATGCTCGGTCATAGACACAATTCGTCCCGACCGAACTTCAATATCGCTGGAGTGGCGACCAGCAAGTCGGTTTCATCAATGACTGCCACTCCGGCCAGGATCTCTTACCGTTCGTTCTCTCCGCTCTCGTTCCCGACACGGCAGAGTTCACTAGGGTGGTCTAATACCAAGCCACGCTACCGGTCAGGGGCAATGGGATCGGTCAAATCAGTCCGGTCCTTGTGCAGCGACCAGGCACGGACTGATGGCCGAATAGACCAGCTCATGGGCCGCGTATCCAGAATCGTGTTGCGGTGGTCGACCGGCAAAGATCGTGGGATGCGAGCGGTGTGATCGGAATTGCAATGAGAAATACCCCATTTGTAGAGTGTGGCGCCCCTCTTGGCCAAGCGAATTCGCCACGAATATGTATGCCAACTTGGAGAAATTTCAGAAAACACGCTTACCGGTGCGGCCTTTACGAGGCTCAGGACGTGCTCGTAGAGATCGATGATGTCGATTTGATTCCTCTTGAGCGGACCTGGGGAGCGTGGGTTGATGAGTATTGGTTGAGAACGCCACTCTATCATGATATCTCTGGAAAACTGATATTTGCTAATCCGGGATTGAAGAAGGTCAGGCTTAATAAGAGTTATGACGTATTCATCGCGGTCTGCGCTACGCTTTGGGATCTTCCGTACATCAATGCCATCGAACGATGGAAAGATCACTGTAAAATCAGCGTGTGTTGGCTTGACGAATTGTGGGTGTCCGATATACCAAACTACAAATATTGGCTTCCTGCCCTCAGGCAGTTTGATTATGTGTTCGTAGGTTACAGGGGCACTGTGTCCCCATTGTCGCAGGCCGCCGATCGAACTTGCTTTTGGCTACCAGGTGGTGTCGACGCGCTTCGATTTGGGCCAACTTCTGATCCGGCAGATCGTGCCGTTGACGTTTACAGTATCGGACGCAGATATGAGGGCATCCACCACGAACTGCTCACCGCCGCAGCACGGGGTGATATCTTTTATGTGTACGATAGCCACGCGAGCGGTGGTTTGACAGACGTATTCGATTATCGGCAGCATCGGGAACTTTTCGCAAATATAGCTAAGCGCAGTCGGTATTTTGTGGTGGCTACGGCAAAAACGGATCAACCCGCGTATAGACAGGGCCAAGTAGAGGTTGGCTATCGCTATTATGAAGGCGCGGCGGCAGGCGCTGTGATGATCGGAGATGCGCCGGATTGCGACGCGTACAGGGAACTGATTGGATGGCCGGAGGCGGTTATAAAGATTGAGCCCGACGGCTCCGATGCGATCGCCATTCTTGATGAACTCGGTTCGGATCCGGAGCGGATGTCCGCGATCAGCAGACGAAACACGAAGGAAGCGCTGCTACGTCACGACTGGTCTCACCGGTGGAACGAAATGTTTCGAGTCGTTGGCATCGATCCATCGCCGCGTAAGGCAGGACGTGACCGGCGTCTGAAACGCTTGGCGGAACATTTTGCCAGCGCTGATCAGCGGCTGACTGTGCCGTAATCCAAGAGGCTTGGAATTGGGAGGGTCCAGCGAAGTATTTGTCACCACCCCGAATCGCACCGCGTCGGGTGACGACTTAAGCTCCGACTGCCGGCCGGTTTTAATTGAAAGGAATCACAACTTCGTATTGAAACGCCCGAACGTCTGCTTCGTATCCACCCGGGGAGAACGGCCTTGCCCACTCGGGTAAGGCTTTGATCTAAAGGTCGCTCACACGAGCGCCGCTAAGATTAGAGGCAAGGGTGGGACGGACATTAGTACCGGGATTTGTATGCCGGTGGACGTGGTGATTTTCAACGAGGATACATACAACTTCGTCGATTTTCGGCGCCACCTCGTGGCCGAGGGGCAGACTCGATATTGTCGGCTCAATCAGGCCCGTACGTGCCCGTCGGGTTCATCTTGTCATAGGATCAAGTGCTTTGAATTCCCTAAGTCGCCGCCTTTGCCTGCCAGCGTACAGAGCTTCATGAGTGCCGCCACTGCCTGCCACTATGATGCGCCGCCCGATGCTGCACTGGCAGTCGTCCGAGCGCACGTGGGTCCGGTTCTCGTTGATCTCGACGAGACCTTGTACCTGCGCAATTCGACCGAAGATTTCGTCGATTGCGTTTGGCCCGGCGTACTGGGATTGCTGCTCCTGCGCGTGCTTGACGTGCTCAAGCCGTGGCGCCTGACTGGCGGCATCGGTACCCGGGACGTTTGGCGGGTATGCGCAATTTCCACCGTCTTCCCGTGGACTCACCGGCGCTGGCGCACAAAGGTTCAGTCGTATGCTGAACGTTATGTCAATCAAGAACTTAGGGCAGCGCTGGAGGCCCGGGCACAGTCGCCGGTGATCCTGACCATGGGCTTCAAGCCCATCGTCACACCCTTATTAGCTGCAATGGGCTTCGCGGACGCGCAATTGATTGCAGCACGAATGTACTCGTTTGCTGACCGACGTAACGGGAAGCTGCGGATGGTGGCGCGGGAGCTCGGTGCCGAAACGGTGAGCGGCTGTCTGATGGTTACCGACTCAGTCGACGATCTGGAAGTGCTGGAGATCTGCGCTCAGCCGCTGCGAACCGTCTGGCCTCGGGCGCGCTATCGCCGGGCGCTCAGCCGGGTCTATCTGCCAGGTGAGTATATCACCCAGATCAAACGTCCGGGGGAGCGCTACATTTATCGTGGCATACTTCAGGAGGATTTCGCCTTTTGGCTGCTGAGTTCGATCGGCCTGGCGGTCCACCCCGCGATGCACCTCGTCGGCGTGCTGTTGCTGTTACTGTCGTTCTGGGTGATTTACGAGCACGGGTATGTCGATAATGATCTAGTCGCCTCCCGCTACGAGGCCAATCCGAAGCTTAGTGCAAGTTTTGGTCGCGCGCAGGTCGCAACGCCGGCCCTGCAGCCGTGGATCTGGGCACTACTGGCGGGAATAGCGGCCGTCGCGGTTCTCCACCCCGGCAGGACGGACTTCACCTTATATTCCACGCGCTGGATAGCGGTGTTGATCTGCACGCACGCCTGTTTTATGTTTTACAATCGACTCGACAAGATGACGCGTGTCTGGCTCTATCCGTTGCTGCAACTCACGCGCAGCGCCGCATTCACGGTCATCGTGCCCATCACACCTGCGGGCGTCGCCGCGTTGGGCGCACTCGTGCTGTCTCGATGGGTGCCGTACCAGGTCTACCGTCTGACATCCAGGCATTGGCCCGTCGTGCGGCCCGAGTTGGTACGCACGATCTCGTTTGTGCTACTGTCGCTACTGACCGTCTGCTCGTTCGGCCTCTCGCCCCTGCTCAAGTGGAGCACATTGGCATTGCTGCTATGGAACATATTCAGAGCACGCAGCGACATTTACGCAGTATTCAATTCCGCCCGACGCATCGACCGAGATTCTCGGTGCGCAATGATCCAGCGCAGAGAACGCGATCCAGCGTCGATCCGCGAAACAGCTACGTAAGCTGGCGCGGCCAAGGGCCTGCGGAGGAATGAACGCGTCAATCGCGCGATGCAGCGGCCTTCGTTGCGTCACGGTGCGCGAGCGCCACCGTCCACGACGTGGCCGTAGCCCTCGAAGGAAAGATGTGGGTGGCGAACGGTTGCGCGGCATGACGCAAATGCGGTCCGCGACGCTCCGTCGACGCGCTCGCTTCTCCACGGTTCTTGAGGGCGGCTCGATGAGCATGACGTCTTTGAGTTGGCCGATGGCCGGCGTCCAGCTTGTTCTAGGGAACTAATCGATGTGTGGCATCGCCGGAATCATCGGGCAACTGGACGACCGCAATCTCGCTGCGCTCAAGCGGATGAGCGACGCCATGATCCACCGTGGCCCGGACGCCGGCGCGACGTGGGTCTCCACGCCGGACTCCCGCGGTTGGGGCGCGCTGCTCGCTCACCGCAGACTGTCCATTCTCGACCTGTCCCCGGGCGGCGCCCAGCCCATGATTGATCCGGTGACTGGGCACGTGATCGTTTCTAACAACGAGATTTACAATTATCTCGAATTGCGGCGACGTCTGGCGGCCGAGGGACAGGAGCTGCGCTCCACCGGCGACACCGCCGTGATGCTTCGCGCCCTTGCTCTGCATGGACCGCGCGCGGTAAGTTGGTTCCGCGGTATGTTCGCCTTCGCCTGCTGGGATCCCGCGAATCGCCGGCTCCTGCTGACCAGGGATTCCCTGGGAATCAAGCCGCTCTACCTGGCACAGTCGTCGGATCCGGATGCGGGCTGGTCGATAGCCTTTGCCTCGGAGCTTCGCGCCCTTCTGGCCTCCGGGCTGCTTGGCGTGCCTCGCCTGGATCCGCAGGCCGTGGCGAGCAGCGTGTGGAACGGCTTTGTGGTCGGCCCTGGTACCGCTGTGAAAGGCGTCGAGTTGCTATGGCCCGGTCGCTTGCTTGAATTCGACGGTGCCGGCAAGGAGTTCTGTCAGGAGGACTTCTGGCAGATCCCCGCGCGCGCCCCGGATCCGACCATGGAAGAGGGCGATTTGGCAGCTATCCTGGAAGAGGGACTGAGGCTACATCTCGCCAGCGATGTACCCCTGGCGGTCCTGCTTTCAGGAGGTGTGGACTCGTCGGTCGTGGCCAACCTGGCACAACGGGCTGCCCGGAGCCCAATCCACACCTTCACCTTGGCCTTCGAGGAGGAAGAGCTCAACGAGGGGCCCATCGCGAGGCAGATTGCCGCGGCCATTGGGACCCAGCACCACGAGGTCGTGCTGACGGAACAGCACTTCGTGGATAACCTCGATGCAGCGCTGGACAGCCTGGACCAGCCGACTTTTGACGGGCTGAACGCCTACTACATTTCGCAAGCCATCCGCACCGCCGGGTTCACCGTAGCATTGTCGGGCACGGGCGGCGATGAACTCTTCGGAGGCTATACCTCGTACCGCGATCTGCCAGCACTACAGCGCGGCTCCCGGCGCACCGCCTGGGTGCCGCGCGGCTTGCGGGTCGCTGCGGCCACCCTGGCGACTTGGCCGCTGCGACGCTCAGGCGGGACAATTCCGCCTCAGACCCGTTGGGCGAAACTTCCTGAAATGGTCCGTCACGGTGATGACCTGCTGTCACTCTACCAGTTGGCGTACGCGCTCTTCCTGCCTGGGTTCCAGCGGGAACTCCTGGCGCCCGATTTCGCCGAAGCTCTGACCGATGGCCTGCCGGTGGCAATGCGACAGCGAATCGTCGCCGAGAGCCGGGACCGTACGCCGCTCTCGGCCATTAGCGTCATGGAGCAGCGGCTATTCCTGGGCGAGAGGCTGCTGCGTGATAACGACGTTGCCAGTATGGCCGCGTCGTTGGAGCAGCGAGTACCACTGGTCGACCAAGTCCTCTTCGACAGCGTGGACCGTCTTCCGGATCCGACACGCTACCGGCCGTTGGGCCGGAAGGCCATACTGCGGCGCATCGGTCTCCGCGGCCTTGACCCCGCGCTGTTCGAGCGGCCCAAGAGCGGGTTTGTACTGCCATTTGATCGCTGGATCCGGCGCGGGTTGAAGAATGCAATGGACCAGACCTTGCGGGATCCGCAGGCTATCGCTCCTGTCGGGCTCGACCCCGTAGCGGTGGGGCGGCTGTGGCGGGCCTTCCTCGATGGCGCACCCGGCATGTATTGGTCGAGAGTTTGGTCGGTATATGTCCTGATTCGGTGGTGCCATCGCAATCGCGTCTTCCGTTGAGGCGGCTGTCCCGGCGCATAGGACGCGTCAGCCCAATCATCAGGATCGCCGGCTTAGTGGGCTGTTGGTGTTGGCGAGGGCCACAGTAAATCAGGCTCCGATCAGACACCCCGCCGTGCGCGAACCGTTACCTGTGCCGACTAATCAGCCGCTTTGGGGCAGTTTTGGCCCCGCGGGAACGGCGGCAATCCATGAGTGAAGAGATATGTTAGCCAGCCGTACCTTCACGGTCGCCGACCAGCACAGATTTGCTAGCATTTCCGGCGATCGCAATCCGATGCACCTCGACGCTGTCCAGGCGCGCCGTACCCAGGCCGCCGTTCCGGCGGTGCATGGCATGCATTTGCTGCTCTGGTCGTTAGATGTGCTGGCGCAAGCCGATTTCGGACGAGCGCCGATACGGCGCCTGACCGCGCGCTTCAACCGTTTCGTCGCGGTTGACGAGATGGTGACGCTGGTGTTGGCCAAGCGAAACGAGGCGAACGCGCGGTTTGGCTTGGTGCTGAATTTGGTGATGGCCGGACTGACAGTGGCGCAGATCACGGTGGAATTCGGCGCGCCCGCCTGTAGGACCAACACTGCGGATCTCTGCAAGGCCGTTGCCGCCCCGATTGAGCCGTGCAATTTGACGTTCGAGCAGATGGAAGGGGTGTCTGGGGCGCTCGCCTTCGCGAGCACACCTGAGTCGGTCTCTGCGATGTTCCCGGCGGCGTCCGGCTGGCTGGGATCCCGTCGCGTTGCTGCACTTGCGGCTAGCTCCTTGCTGGTTGGCATGGTGTGCCCGGGGCTGCATTCCATCTATCGCAGCCTGGCCGTGGACACTTGCGACGAGCAGGATCCGCGAGATGTGCTCGACTTTCAGGTGATGCCTGCTGACCCGCGGTTCCGCCTGGTGCAGCTAGCCATTGTGGGTGGTGGGCTGACCGGTACGGTCGAGAGTTTATTGCGCGTGCCGCCAGTGTCTCAGGCGTCGCCACATGAACTGATCGGACTGGTCGGGCCCGGGGAGTTCGCAGGTAGCACGGCGCTGGTGATCGGCGGATCACGTGGGCTGGGCGAGGTGACTGCGAAGCTGCTGGCGGCAGGCGGAGCAAAGGTGGTGATCACCTACCGCGTCGGCAGTGCCGAGGCCGACGTGGTAGCTCGCGACATTTGTGCTGCAGGAGGAATTTGCAAAGCAACGGCGTATGATGTGGGCAAGGCGGTTGAACCGCAACTGTCGGCGATCGAGGACGCACCGACGCATGCGTACTACTTCGCTACTCCAACCATCTTCCGCGAACAGTCAGCGCTGTTTGCACGCACGAGGCTGGACGCGTTCCTCGACTTCTACGTGGACGGATTTCTGCGCCTGGCTCAGGCCCTGCGAGGGCGCCGTAGCGATGTGTCGCTCTTCTACCCATCATCGGTGTTCGTGGCCGAGCGGCCACGCGGCATGATCGAGTACGCCATGGCCAAAGCCGCCGGCGAAACCCTTTGCAGTGAAATGAATCAGGCATGGGCGCCGTTGCATGTCACCGTTGAGCGCCTGCCACGCCTGCTCACCGACCAGACTGCGTCGATCATTGGGACTCGGCTCGAGCCTCCGACAGCGCGCTTGCTGTCAGTGGTGCGAAAGGTGCAGTCCTGGCCGCTACAAGCCGCCGCCTGAGATCACGCCCACAGCAACACCAAGCCGACCAGCAGTTCCAGCGACGGGAGGCATCCTAACTCAAGTCACAGTGACCTGCTTGCGGCAGGATAGGGGTTGGTATTCGGAGGGTTCGGAGATGTGCTTTCGCCCTTGATGCCGATAACGGGCAGGAAATTTGGCGTCTTCCGCTCGAGCGGACCACCGAACGCCCGCTGATTCATTTGCAATTGACGGACACCAGTTGATTGCCGTAGCCGCCGGACGGTCACTGTTCGTGCTAGGGCTATAGGGGAACCGCGAGATGATGAACCCGCAATCTGTGCAGCAGCCAAGACAGCCTCAGATAAAAGCCGCCTTGGCGGTCGCTCCGTTATCCAGCACATGGATCAAGGGATGGCAGGGTGTTTTTTCCCATCGTCTTATGATTTACATATGCATGCTTTTGATCGCTTCGATCGGCGCTTGGGGATATGGCATTCGGACACGTACGATCTTTGCCTGCCAGGCAGGCGGATACAGCGCTGACCGATACGTGGCGAGTTGCAACGGTGCCAACTATGGCGACTACGAGCACGGGGCGTTCCAGTTCAATTTGGAGCCTTCCGTACAGGATTCGGTCAAAAATGCCGACGTACTGTTTCTCGGAAACAGTCGACTTCAGTTGGCATTCTCCGCGGTTCCGACCGAACAGTGGTTTTCGACGAATTCAGCCCGATATTACCTGATGGGGTTTACTTACTTCGAGAATGAACTCTTTGCGAGCGAGCTGCTGAACAGCATCCGTCCCCGTCCTAAAGTTTATATTATTAACGTAGATGATTTCTTCGAAAAATTCGAAACCGCTCCAGTTAAAATGATCTTGCACGATCCGAATGCACGAAGCGAGTACGCGGCGAAGCGCTTTTGGCAACGAGTCCACGAACGGATTTGCGGAACCTTCAAGGTGCTTTGCGGAAATAAATTTGTCATCTTCCGCTCGCGTAATACCGGAGCGTACTATACGCAAGGATCGGTAGGACGCACAGAACCAGTGCCCGTCTCATACGACCCGGTCGTTGACCAGAACGCGGCTAACGCCAACATCACTGCCGCGGTTGACTTCCTATCCCGCTTTACCCAAAAGAAATGTGTCATCCTGACGATGGTCCCCTACGTCGGTACGAAAATCGGCACCGCGAAGGCCATCGCGAGCGGTATTGGTTTGAAGCTCATGACGCCAGACACCGTGCAGGGACTCCGGACGTTTGACGGGTACCACTTGGATCAACCAAGTGCGCAACGCTGGTCTCAGGCGTTTTTTCAGGCGGCGGGACCGGAAATCCGGTCATGCCTGGACAGCCGGAATGCGGCGGACCGCCAGGGCACGTCTTCCACTGGCGCGGCCGCTTCGGTGCAAAGCGCCACCACCAGCACGGTCCGATAACAGCATGACTCTGTCACCGAGGCGATTTCTACACTGACCCAGGCACCTGACCCTACCAATTGATGACGGAGTACCACTGTGACCAACCAGAACATTCTGTCTGATTTCACTGACATTATCCGCGATCTGCTGCTCGACGACTCGATAGAACTCACGATGGAGAGTCGCCGTGAGGACATTCCCGGGTGGGACTCATTTAACTACATCAACTTTACCGTGGCGGTCGAGAGGCGGTTCGGCGTGAAGTTCAAGATAGCCGACATTGAGTCGTTCCCGGATGTCGGTGCCATCGTCACGAAGGTCGCAGAGATGTTGGCGACAAGGCAGCCTGCTCGGAACGCACTCTGAGGAGAACCGCCCATGCTGTTTAACTCCGCCGAGTTCCTCTTCGGTTTCGTGCCAGTAACCGTGCTGGGATTCTACATACTCGGCAAGTACTCCCGTGTATCAGCAATCCGGTGGCTGATCATCGCATCACTCGTGTTCTACGGGTGGTGGCGACCGCTGAACGTGCTGATCATCAGCCCCTCGATCCTCGTCAACTTTGGTCTGGCACGGATTCTCTTGCGGTTGAATCAGAATGAGGATTCGCGCCGCGCGTCACAAGCGGTTCTTCTGTTGGGGATTCTGTTCAACGTAGTATTTTTGGGTGTCTTCAAGTATACCGATTTCATAACCGGTACGATCAATGATGTGTTTGGTGAGAACCTTGTATTGAGGCACATCATCCTGCCGCTTGGCATATCGTTTATCACCTTCCAGAAGATCGCCTTCCTGATCGACATACAGGCAGGGCGTATCAAGTCCTTCACTTTCCAGGACTACTGCACGTTCGTGCTGTTCTTTCCCCAGCTTGTTGCCGGTCCGATCGTCCACTATCGCGAGATGATACCGCAGTTCCAGGCTGCTTCGTGCCGCTTTGACCAGCAGAATGTCGCCGTCGGTCTGACATTGTTGCTGTTTGGCTTGTTCAAGAAGGTCGTACTCGCCGACAACATCGCGCTGCTGGTCACACCAATCTATGAGCACGCTGCCTCGGGCGCGAGTATGTCGTTTTTGATGGCATGGATTGCGGCAATCGGGTTCACCTTGCAAATCTATTTCGACTTTTCCGGCTATACCGATATGGCGCTTGGTTTGGCCAGACTCTTCGGAATTAAGCTGCCGCCAAACTTCAACTCACCGCTTCGCGCTTCGAGCATAATCGACTTTTGGCTTCGCTGGCACATGACACTGACACGCTTCCTGACAGCATACATCTACAACCCACTTGCACTATCGCTGACCAGACGTCGTATGGCAAAAGGACGCCCCGGCCTCGGCGGACGGAATACGACGGCGGGCGCGTTCGTCTCTCTGCTGATGGTTCCCACCATCCTCACGATGTTCATCTCAGGGCTTTGGCACGGTGCGGGTTACGGTTTCGTCGTTTGGGGCCTACTCAATGGCATTTACATAACCATCAACCACGCGTGGCGTCTGGTTGTCGCACGGATTTGGCCTAACAGGCGCACCTACGACCGCATTATGAAACCCGTTGGGCAGTTTGTGACCTTTATCACTGTCGCGGCGACGATGGTCTTCTTTCGAGCTCCGACAATAACAGCCGCCATTGGCCTGATGAAGGGCGTCTTCGGAATGAACGGTCTCGGGCTACCGCAGGATGTTCTTGGCAGACTGGGGCCACTCGCCGGAATCCTGCATGGCATAGGGGTTGTTGGCGAGGCCGGGAGCGGCCAGGATCTCTTAATTGCAGGTAGATTGATCTGCCTGCTGCTATTCATAGCTCTTGCCCTTCCTAACACATTGCAAATCCTGGATCGTTATGAGCCAGCGCTCGGAATAAGGTCGGGTTCAACCAGACTATCAATCGGGAAAATCGGGATCTTGAAATGGGATCCATCGCTTCCTTGGGCAATTGCAATGTCGGCCATTGCAGCGATCGCATTCGTTTTTATCGGCGGGCCAAGTGAGTTCTTATACTGGCAGTTTTAGTAGCCCAAGCAAAACCGCTGCATTTGTTATCCTCGCATTCGGGTCAGCCGATGCGTCTCAGCACGATCAGGAGAGCGATTTGTCCGATGCCGGAAATATTGTCGCGTTCGGGCATACCAACCGCAAGCATAGGAGGGTGGCCCAGACCAAGCCGATGAGCCCTGAGCGCCTTAATATCCTTTACGTTTCGCAGATGCCGCCTAGTCCTCCCCGCTCTGGCGCCCAGGCGCGAGTACATGGGCTGATGACCCAGTTGGCGCGACGCCACGATCTGACTGCGGCAATCGTCGTCGACGACGAGTTTGACGCTGACGAGTGCCGCCGGGCAATGGAGATCTACTGCCGCGAGGTGGTGCTGGTCCCGAACCCCTGGGGTCGGAAAGGCCTCGCGAAGAGGTTGCTGCAGGTCCGGTCCCTGGCCTCGATCCGGAGCTTCGACCGGCTGCGAGTTACGGTACCAGCACTGCAGCAGACCCTGGACAAGATCCTGCGCGCCAAGCGATTTGACGTCGTCAACCTGGAGTTCCCATATCTTGGCCACTACGACTTGCGCCGAGCGCCGCCTGGGCAGAAGCCACCACCACTGGTCGTAGACTCACACGAGATCGCCTACGACCTGGCCCGGCAGTTCGCCCGCGCCGACGCCAATCTCGGCCGCCGGCTCTACGCTGCGGCCAACTGGCGCAAGCTTCGGCGCGAGGAGCTGAAGACCTATCGCGACGCGGATGGGGTTTGCCTGTGCAGCGCCGCAGATGAGCGGCGCTTGCTCGACCACGTGCCCGGTGCCCGCACAGCGGTTGTCCCCAACGCCGCGGACGTCGAGTACTATCAGCCGCGCCACACCGACCCGCCGCCTGACGGCCGCACCGTGGTCTATTTCGGACTCCTCTCAACTGTCCCCAATATCGATGGCGTCACCCACTTCGCCCAGAATATCTGGCCCCGCGTCGCGGCGGTGCACCAAGAGGCGCGTTGGAAGATCATCGGCGGCCACCCGCCGCCGTCGCTCCAAGCACTGGCCGGCCCCGGGGTCGAGCTGACCGGCTTCGTTGAGGACCTACGCCCACACCTTGCGGCGGCGCAGGTGGTGGTGGTGCCGTTACGGTTGGGCGGCGGTACTCGCCTCAAGATTGTTGAGGCTATGGCGATGGGAAAAGCCATCGTCTCGACCACGCTGGGCGCGGAGGGGATCGAGGCGGTCCCCGGGCGCGACCTCCTAATTGCGGATGAGCCCGAGGCCTTTGCGGACGCGGTAAACCGACTGCTGTCGGGGCCCGGCCTAGCGGCCCGCATCGGCCAGTCGGCCAGGAAGCTGGCGGTCGACCGGTATGGCTGGGGTGCGGCGGCCCATACACTGGAGGGCTTCTACCACCGGATCCTGGAGAACGCGTCGTGAAAGCAGCCCTCATCGGAGCTGGGCAGATCGCTCGGCAACACCTCGCCTGCCTAAAGACGCTGCCGGGCGTCGATCTCGTGGCCATCTGCGACCTCTCACCGGCCACGTCGGAGGCTGCCGCTGATAGATACGGCATCCCGGCCTGGTTCACCGACCACCGGGCTATGTTGGCGAAGGTTCGACCGGACGTCATCCACGTCACCACGCCCCCGACATCGCATTTCCGGCTGGCTTTGGACTCGATCGACGCTGGCGCCCATGTGATCGTGGAGAAGCCGGTCACCCCGACCTTCGAGGAATTGAAGACGCTGGTCGGGCGCGCCCAGGATGCCGGGCTCCATCTCGTCGAGGACCACAACTACCTGTTGAACCATGCCCCGCAGGAGATCCTGCGGCGCATCAAGTCCGGCGAATTCGGGGCGGTGACACACGTCGAGGTCCTCATTTGCCTCGACATCCTTGGCCCGGACGGCTTCGCCGATCCCAACTCACCGCATCCTGCGCTCACCCTGGCCGGCGGCGCCATTGCCGACTTCCTGCCTCACCTTGCATCGCTCGCGCACCTGTACGTTGGCCCGCACCGTGCCGCCCGGACCATCTGGACCAAGCGCAAGTCATCCCCGCTGCCGTACGACGAGTTTCGTGCCGTGGTGGACGCCGAGCGTGGGACTGCCTCGCTCGGCTTCAGCGCCAGCTCGCAGCCGGACGCCTTCTGGTTGCGGGTCTACGGGGAGAAAATGCAGGCCACCACCAACTTGTTCGAGACGCGCCTCACCTTCGATGGGCCTCGCGCCGTGCCCAAGCCACTGCGCCCCTTGTTCAGCGGCCTGGAGGAGGGCAAGACCATTCGGCGCGCCGCATTGACGACTCTGCTCCGCAAGTTCAAAGGCCCTGGGGCATACGAAGGGCTCTGGGAGTTGCTTGCTCGCACCTACCGAGCGTTGGCAGACCGGTCGGCGCTGCCGATTACAGCTAGTGACGTCCTTGAGGTTAATCGGTTGGTTGATGCCCTCAAGCCCCAGGAGCAACGGCCATGAAGGCGCTCGTCACTGGCGCAAGCGGGTTCCTTGGCCGCCACGTGGTCCGCGCACTGCTTGCCCGTGGCATCGAAGTTCGTGCGATGGTCCGTCCAGCCACACGTTTGGAAGGGCTCGACTGGTCCCCCTGCGTGGAGGTCTTCAGGGCCGACTTACGCACGTCGCGCGACCTCGCTCGCGCCCTCGAGGGTGTCGACGTGTTGCTCCACCTGGCGGCGGTCGTCTCAGGCGGGGAGGACGCGCAATTCGCGGGAACCGTGGCCGGTACCGAGCGCTTGTTGGAAGCCATGGCCGCCAGCGCTTGCCAACGGTTGGTGCTGTGCAGCACCTTTTCAGTTTACAACTATAGCGCGATCAGTGGGACCTTACGCGAGGACTCACCGCTTCACCAAACGCCGGACCTCTATGACCGCGATGGCTATACGATCTCCAAATGGTGGCAAGAGCGGATCACCCGGCGTTTTGCCGAGAAGTACGGGTGGGATCTTATCGTGCTCCGGCCTGGATTCATCTGGGGACGCGATCAGGGCTACCTGGCCGCCCTGGGCCAGCAGTTCGGGCGGCACCACCTGGTTATCGGTCCGCTGACTCGCATACCGATGACCCATGTCGAGAACTGCGCCGACGTGTTTGCACTGGCGGCGGCGGATGGGCGCGCTTGCGGCCAAACCTTGAACGTGGTTGACGGTCCCGGCGAACGCATCTGGACTTACCTTTCCGACTACATGCGCGGCAGCGGCAACCGGGGCTGGCGCCTGCCGGTGCCCTATTGGCTTGCCATCATGATGGTGCGGTTGGGCTTCGCCACAGTGTTCCGGGCCGCGACCAAGGTACCCAGCATCCTCATCCCGCGCCGGTTCGAGTCACGACTCAAGCCGCTGCACTTCGAGAACCGCAAGCTGCGGGAAACGTTGGGATGGACCCCACCGCTCAACTACCAGGAGTGCCTGGTGCGGACCTACGGTCCCGCGGCACCCACCGCAGTCGGGCGCTTATACCGAGCCACACTGGTCGAAGCTGAATGAAGCCACCTCATTTTTCTTCCGATTGCGCAGATCATCCAACACGGCCGTCCGGCGGTTGTGCGGCGCTGGCTTGCAATTCGGGCGACCCATGCGAGCGGCGACCGGTGCTCGAGCGGTGTGGCCCCGCGTTCGCCTGCGCCCACCGATGAGCCGACCGTCGCGGCGGTGCAGCTACTGCATTTCTGGCGGCTCGGCCGATTTCAGTAGGATCAAGCGCATTGCCGGTCTTCGCTTCCCCGTGTGGAGGAAAGCATATGAGTCTTTTGCGGATATTGTTTCTGCTGTCGACCTTCCTCGCAATCCCGAACACTTCCCGCACCGCGAGCACGTTTGCAAATCCTTTGATTTATGTCACACACGCGCAGTCAATCCGCACAGCCATTCCTTCGCGCAGTACATTTCTGGCTGCGCAACCGGCGACTGTCGACGGCACTATCAGCGTTTCGGTGTCGCGCGCGTCGCTTGCATTTTCCAGGACGCAGACGCTTAACACAGGCCACGCTTCGAGCGCCCAACTGACTGGAACGAATCCCGCGGCGAACGGCGTTGCTCCGGTCGGAGTGTCTCCAAACAACATCGTCACTACCCAAGCGGCGGCAACCGGGGCGCCATCTGCGACCGCTGAGCCGACTACCGCGCCGAATCTTATGTCGAGCCAGAGCGGTATCGGTGGCCTCATGCCAGCCGATCGGAACGCGAGTGCCAACTGGCGAATGGCCGGACTGCTTTCCCTGGGTGGTATTCCCAACCGGACGACGATTTGCGCCACGGTTCGCCCTATGGGGAATCATCAGGACGATTCGAATAATATCCAGACTGCCATCAAGAATTGTCCCGTTGACCAAGTGGTTTCGCTTTCGGCAGGCACTTTTACGATTGCGGAAGGCAACTATGTGACACTCAATAAGGGGATAACTTTGCGCGGCGCCGGACCGGGTATCACGACGCTGCAGAGAACGGACGGGGCTACACTTGGTAGTTACCGGCCTGGCAGCAAACCCTCGCCGATGATTATCGTGGGCCCATTGCGGTGGAACAACAACACGTCGCCCACTGCGCTGACCGCCGATGTCGCCGCCGGAACAAATTCTGTCCAGGTGGCAAGCTCAGCCGGGTTCTCGGTCGGGCAGATTGTCTTGTTGGATGAAGATTCGGGCGCTGGCTGGCAGAACGACGTAGAGAGCTCTGGGCAGATTTGGGCTTCGCCGGACTATCGGGTCGTATGGCAGAAACATAACCCGTCGCGGACCGGGGACGACTTCAGCTCGACCGGTTATCCGTACCAGTCTGGCACTGCCGGCTGTTGGTTCAGCAACTGCGACCGGCCGCTCAGCGAAATCAAGCAAATATCAGCGATTTCCGGCAATACGATAACCTTCGACTCGCCGGTCACAATTTCTTATCGTGCCAGCCACAAGGCCCAACTCTATTACTGGCAGTCCTCGCATACACGAAATGCCGGCGTGGAAAACATGACACTCGAGGGCGGCGACGACGGCAATATGCGATTTGAGTGGGCAGCATATTGCTGGGCGCAAAATGTCGAGACCACGCTATGGCTTGGCGAGGGTTTTTCCGTTGATGGCTCCTTCCGCATTCAATTGGAGACATTCTACGCCCACGCACCCGTTTGGCCGATGCCCGGCGGGGGAGGCTACAACATCAGTCTCTCGCACGGCTCATCCGAAATACTGATCGAGAACGGTATTTCCGTTCTCACCAACAAGGTTATGGTGTCTCGCTCGGCGGGTGCAGGCTCTGTGGTTGCATACAATTACATGGACGACGGTTTCGTCGCTGGTCAAAGGGCTTGGCAAGAGATCGGGCTAAACGGCAGCCATATGGTCGGCTCTCACCACACGCTTTTCGAGGGCAATTACGCCTTCAACATGGATAGCGACACGACCCACGGCAACTCGATCTATCACACATTCTTCCGGAATTACGCAACCGGCTACCGGTCGCGGTTCAGCGACTATATAAGCAACGATTCTGTCGCTGACGATATTAACAATCTTCCGGGTAGGAATGCTCCGCTCCGTGCCGCCGGTGCGCAAGTCTATAGCTATTGGTTCTCCTTCATCGGCAATGTGCTCGGGATCTCGGGCCATACGAGCGGATGGTCCTACAGCGGCTGCCTAAGGAATGGTATGCCCTGCATCTGGCTATTAGGGTGGGATAATCTCCCTCATCAGTCCGACGATCCCAATATAGATGGCACCACGATCCGTGATGCCAACTTTGACTATGTCACCAATACGGTGGTTTGGGCTGCGAGCGACACCGCCCACACGCTTCCAAACTCGCTATATCTGAGACGAAAGCCGGCCTTCTTCGATGCAGGGAGGGGATACACCTGGCCGTGGGTTAATCCGACGGGATCGCCCCAGGTTTATGCGCTGCCGGCCAAGGTGCGTTACGACGCCGGAACACCATTCACGCAACCTTGAGGCGCTGATATGCCCGGCGCAGCGTCGATCGACAACCTGATACTGCCGCGCCGGCTACCTGCTATCAACGCAGGACCTGACCGGTCATAGGGTCTGGGGCCGACTGCGGCTCCACTGGCGCTGACTCACGAGGCCGTCGAAGTCCACGGACCAGAAGGCCAACGCGGTTACAAGGCTTGAACAGGCAGTCGGTCAGAGCCAGTCTGCTATTTGCCTTGCGCGATCGTGGTTTCGCGCGATCCCGGTTGGCACCCCATAGGCTGCTGTCAACGTGGACGCCAACGGAGTGCGTGAATGCCCAATCAATCGGTGGCTTCCTACGAAATGCGTCGACCCAGATTCTCTACTCCGACGATTGACACATGCGCAATTGTAGCATTTTCGGTATGTGCTTTCGCGTTGATTGTCGATCCAGTATTGATCTTTCTGACGACCGGTGGACAGAGGCCGCCAAACATAATGGCACCTCGTCTGGAGCCCAGACTTTTCTGGCCTCTCATGGCCACGGTTTCCGTCGCATTAGGAGTCCAAAACCGGAATCGCCTCAGCAAACTCACTTGGCCTCCCCACATAATATGTCTGTTCATCTATCTAGCGTTTGCTGGAGCAAGCGCTCTGTGGGCCTTCAGCCCGGACCGCTCGTTCGTGAGATATACCCAACAACTGATGGTTGTTACTTCTATTGTTCTACCTGCCACATTGACAGCTCGAACAGTCGACTTAATGCGCAGTCTGTTTCTGTGTTTTGCATGCTCTCTTGTCTTGAATCTTCTGTTCGTACTCGGCGGCTCCGTGACGATTGCCCAGTATGGTTCGAAGGCAGTGGATATAGGTTACCAAGGATATTTCGTGGGTAAGAATTACCTGGGCGAGTGTGCCGCGCCCGCCCTCCTGTTGGCGCTTGACGAAACGCGACACCGTGGGCGGCGGCGAGCGACTGGCGCCATTTTTGCTGTCCTCGCTATTTTTCTTGTCTACCTGAGCGATTCCAAAACAGCTCTTGGTCTTGCATTTATGGTTCCATTCCTGGCCTGGTTTACATTGATCGTCAGGAAAATAACGCGCATTTCTCCCGCTATAATTTTATTCTGTATCCCGCTTTGCTATGTCGTAGTTTCTAGCGTATCTCACTTCAACATGAACCGTGTGTCATATATGCTTTATGGTGATTCAACTTTGACAGGTCGTACCGTTATATGGGATTTCGTCCAGCATGAGATCGATCGTCGCTCACTGGTGGGATGGGGATATCAGTCCTTTTGGTTCGTCCCAGGCTCGCCTGCTCTCACTGAGGCTCCAGGGTGGGTCAAGCTGATGCCGAATGCCCACAACGGCTACTATGACACGACTCTGGAGATGGGGCACATCGGTCTTATTTTGCTCTTGCTCTTCATTCTCACAACCCTTCACGCCATTGGGCGCGTCGCAGACCGCGACCCAGCTCGGGCGAGACTCCTGCTCTCGCTTGTTTTGTTTATTATCTGCTATAACTATTTTGAAAGCTTGTGGATGCGCGGCTACGAATTCTTGTGGGTGCTGTTTGTTTTTGTCGCGGTTGAAATCGGTCGATACTGGCAGCCCTTGCCGTTGAGAAGGGCGGCGTCCAGCTCGAGGAGCCCAAGGCCGGGCGGTCCCGGTCCCTTATCAGGTGCTCTGGTCCATCGCCCGCGCGTGAGGCTGTCTTGATCTTACGCCTCGGAGTCTGGGCTGGCCCATTCTATCGGATCGCACGTGCGGGGGTGCTGTCAGCCACTCCGTTGCCTGCTGCGGCGCGCGCCAACCGGTTGCCCAATCTTCGTGGGCACCTGCCGGTGCTGGACGGGGTGCGGGGCCTCGCCATCCTGATGGTTCTGCTCTTCCACTTCATTGGTACCGTGCCCCCTAGCAACGCGCTAGAACGCGTCATCGTTGGCGTGACCAACTACGGAGCCTATGGCGTCGAGCTGTTCTTTATCCTGTCTGGCTTTCTCATCACCGGCATCCTCTATGACAGCCATGACCACCCCCGCTACTTTCAAAACTTCTACATGAGGCGCCTCCTCCGCATCTTTCCGCTCTACTATGGTGTGCTGGTTCTTCTATTTTTCGTGGTCCCGCACATCGCGATGTTTCGCGGGCCAACGCTGGACTACCTGGTAGGCCGCCAATCATGGGCGTGGCTCTACGGCGTCAACATATACATCGCCAAACAGGGAGAGTGGTCCTTCTCCTATCTCGACCACTTCTGGTCGCTCTCCATTGAGGAGCACTTCTACTTCTTCTGGCCACTGGTGGTATTCGCGCTGGCGCGTCGGCCACGTGCGCTTATTGCAGTGTGCCTGGCGACGGCGGCGTGTGCCATGCTCGCCCGCCTGATCGGATCGCTCATGGGGCTGAGCTGGTGGACCACCTACACGCTAACCCCGTTTCGGTTGGACGGCCTGGCCCTGGGCGCCTTCCTCGCGATAATGGCCCGTCAGCCCGGGGGCGTGGAGCGGCTAACTCGGGCCATGCCGCTAATCGTGATGGCGGCCGGATGGCTGCTGGCGGTCACTTTCGTCTGGACACGCTTCGTGGCGCAGGAGGGGCTTGAGCTTGTGCTACCAGTCCGGGCGGCGCTGATCCTCATGCTGCTAGCCTGCCTCTTAGTGTGGGTTCTCATCGCTCCAGAGCGGTCAGCCACCTCCCGCTTCTTCTGTAACCGCGTCATGGTCTTTCTGGGCACCTACAGTTATGGCCTATACGTGTACCATCACTTCATCTCGTATTATCTGACCTCCAACCGCACTGACCTGAAGCTGGCAGCCTGGATCGGCTCCCATGCGGCGGCGGTGGCGGTGCAGGCCACGCTCGGCATCGCCGCCTCTCTGGCATTGGCCTACTTGAGCTACGAGGTCTTCGAGCGGCCATTTCTATGTTTGAAACGACTTTTCGAGACCGCCAAGGAGCCCGCAGCCTAGCACCGGCAACCCATTACTGTAAGTATTGCCCACCCCTCAAAGACGAGATCTCAACAGCGAGTCAGGATCACCCTCCGTGCATCAATCGGACACAGCGAGCGCACCAAAGTTTACCATTCTTGGGAAATCGCCTATCGATATTCTGTTTAGACTCAACGAGATGTTATGGAGATACTTGCCCGGGCGGGCGATCAGGCTCAGTCCAGTACGCGCATATGGAAAAGGGCTGCACGCCATTGCCCGCATGCGACTTGACCGGACATTCTACTTTGGCACATTCTTTCTACGTAACCGGCCGCAACTTGCGCTTGCGTGCCGTGTCGCAGAACAACTCGATAGCGAATCAGGCTTAAGAATTACCGTCCTAGGATGCAGTATAGGTGCCGAAGTCTATTCAATTCTCTGGGCAATCCGTTCAAAGCGGCCCGCGCTGAAAATCATCGTCACCGCCAGCGACATCTCCAAGGAAGTGTTGGAATTCGCCCAGAAGGGAGTTTATCCGCTGGCGGGGTGTGAATTTACCGACGAGAAAATTTTTGCACGAGTGACCGAACAAGAAAGGCACGAACTATTTCACGACGAGGCGGCCGGAATGAGAATCAGGGACTGGCTCAGAGAGGGAATAATTTGGCGAGTTGCCGATGCGGTTGATCAGGATTTGGTTCATGCCATCGGACAGCAGGACATGGTATTCGCGAACAATCTTCTGTGCCATATGGTCCCGAAAGACGCAGAGAAATGCCTGCGCAATATCGCGAAACTGGTAAGGAGAGGGGGCTATCTTTTCGCCTCCGGGGTTGACCTGGAGGTGCGCACGAAAGTGGCGCGCGAGTTGAAGCTCGAACCGGTCACTGATTTGATAGAGGACATCCATAACGGTGATCCCGCTTTAACAAAGGATTGGCCGTTCAGATACTGGGGACTGGAGCCCTTCGATAAACACAGACCCGATTGGACATTCAGGTATTCGTCGGCCTTTCGAGTGAGTGAGTGAGTGAGTGAGTGAGTGAGTGAGTGAGTGAGCGCGACGCTGACGGCGTGGTCGCGTCTGAGGTGCAGGCGCTGTCCTGATCTCTCTGGTAGGGCTAGCGCCATCCTTGACCCGGCCTGTGCCCGACGTTTGGGGAGCGCCAGACGGGACGAAGAAACGGCCCCTTTCAGCCGTGCAAAGAAAACGGGTTAGCCGGGCGCGATGCTCGACCACGCAAGAGGCAGACGTTCCACCCCGAATGCCGCAGTGCGGTTGCAATAACTGCTGGCATCGCAATGTACCATATCGGTTATGAGATAATAATCTTGAGCTCTGACGATGGAATCGGCAATGTCGCTATTCTCACCGGCAACCCCGGCACCCGACTTTTCGAGGAGACCGAATTGCATCCGAACCCCATGGTGGAAATAGGGCGAGGGCGGCCGATCTCGTAGCACATCATTAAAATATGATCCTAATACGGATTAGATGAGTTCGTCGTGCACCTCGGCTATAAGGGCTACACGACCAAAAATACATTGCGGATCCCGGGATCCTTGAAGTGAATGCGCCGCAAGTGCACAAGATAATGTCGCCTGGTGCGGTAGAGGTGCATCGCAATAGTCTCATCTCTGATCATACCTGCACGTCGGTGTGCGGGCGCCGAATAGACCCGATGGGCATCGAGATTCGACTTCGCTCGGGTTACGTCGAAGGCGCTGGCCTCATGCCGGACGTGCAGACGAGAAAAATCCACGTGGCCCGATCCATGAAGTAGACGGCGCCAGGATCGGGTAGCAGCATATCGAGCGCATGAACATCCTGCAGCTTGCCGTCTGATATGTGGATGAAGCTTGGAATGTTGCCTCGCAGCTCGACCAGCGTGTGCATCTTCACCGCCGCCTTGGTCGAACGGAAATGGGCCCTCGGAAACACGGATAGGCACAGGTCGATAATCGTCGAGTGAGTGCGTATATGGTGCCGGGCAGATCCACGTCCAGATCGACGCCAGGATACAACCGCCTAGCCTGCGTAATCAACCGCTGGGCAAACTCGGCATAAATCCGCCAATCGCGGGCTTCGTTGGCGTCGGACAGCATTGCGCGGCGAACCGGCCACGGCAACACATGTGATAGAGCTTGGCCGATTGCGCTGACAGAGACGCCTCGATGTCGCGCAGGCTTTCCCAATAGGTGATCTGGGCAAATGCCATCACCTCAACTTGTGCAGCGCACGGCAGCGTCTGGGCTACCCGGGTGCCATTATAACGCGCAACAATTCGATCGAATGTGCTACGAGACAGAAAATCAATCAACTGCGCGAATAGTGTTTTCGGCAGTGCTCATAGCCTGGTCTCCCTGCCATATCGTCGGCGGGAGCCGTCACGGGATCAAATCCACCCCGGACACGAAGCGACAAAACCTCTTAAGTGGCTGCGAGATTCGCGAAATCCAGACTCAACGAACCGGGCAGCAGTGTGTCGCCATAGTGGTCTAAGTCGTTTAGCTGGCGGCCGTAGTCCGCACCCCCGGTTTGGTGTTGGTGCTGACGTGCAGCGGTCCGCCCGTTTGCTGGCGGACTTTCCTCGGCGTCCGGTCGTAGCCGCTGCGGGCCCTTCGGTTGCAGCGGCAGATGGAGTTACTATGTTATCGCAATGGCAAATTGGCGGATCTTAGCAAACCATGTCAATTCCTACCTGCTCACATTGTGGTGGCCCGCTCGACTCAGCGCGGTCCACGCGGAAGTACTGCTCGTACAAGTGCCGGCAGGCACGTTATCGTGGCAGCGGTCATACTCCGCTGTCCCACTTGGTCGCCGACCGCCTCGCCTTATCTCGCAGGACCGTTCAAAAGGCGGCTTTCGTTAAGCGTGCCGGCGAACTAGGCTTGGTTGAAACGCATGTGCTGGACGTACTAAACCGAGGCAAATACAAGCGTCAGGGCGGTATATCTCTCGAAGCGGCCTATAAGATCGCACGGTGTGCGTTAGAGGATAAGGTCTTCGGCATGCTGGAGCGCGCGGACATGAACAATCCGGAGGTCCGCGAGTTCGCGCGAGAGTTCGTCACTGCGACGCCACAGAAGCAGACGGCATTGAGTTGGCTAATGGTCACCCGGAACCAGAACCTTTAAACCACAAACCCGAGTATCATCGCAGATCATGAGCGCCGGTCAGGGGCGTTACTGTGTCAATCGGTAGCTTTGGCTAATGCGCTATGGCGGTGCGCCACTCATCGGCCCAGACCTACCGGTTGGCTGGCGTGCCATCCACCACGGCATTACGGGCGCCGGCATTGACGTAATCTCCTCGGTTCTGGTGCGAATAGACCGAATGACAGAGCTGGTTGTTTTTGTGTCCGACGTTGTCTGCTGTATCCCGTCGTCAGCAACGCATTCCGGATAGCGGGCGCACTTCTACCCTTGAGACGCGGCCGTCAGAGATTGAACCGTCCCTTGCGGATCTGGTGCGACAGTGTGATCCCGGCAATTGTGATCGCGGCGGTCTCAAACTGCTTAAATCCCAGCATTGGACCGATGCCGAACTTTACACCGAGATGCTCCCGTTCGACTTAGTTATTCCGATTTTGTGATGAGCGTAGCCTCGTGTCGGCTGGAAGTAGCCCACCAGCTTGCATATCGCGCACGGCATGATGCGAAGCGGTATAGCCATCCAATATAATGCTTCCCGAGCGGCGCTTGTTGCACCTTGATCGCTGTTAGCGCCGGTGCAGATCCGCAGCTTTTTGCCGAGGTGTAGGGGCAACCGGGGATCGGCGTAAGGGCGGTGACGGGCGCTTGCGACGGATTTCTTGAACGTGAAGAAGAGAACGGGGCCGATGGCCCCGTTTTGAGTTGATGGCTGTTCAAAAGGGCAACTCATCATTCAGGACGGCCACGCGCTCGACGACGGGATAGGGATTGTCAGGCAGCTGCAGCAGCATTGGTACTTCTTCGGCGAAGAACTCGCCAACGCTGCGACCCTGGTCTTCCGGACAGCGCCGCTCAGCGGCCAGACCGCGGCACCAGGCGTCGACCTGGGCATTGATATCATCCCGAACGGCGAATGTGCGGGCGGCAATGAATGCGTCTGGTACGTATCTTATTAACCTTCCCATAATAGTTGCCATGCATGCGAGTGGGTGCAACCCAATGTGCACGCATATTTGGCGGTCCACCGTATGGCAACTATTATGGGAAGGTTAATATGCTACGTTCCACGCGGCCTTTTTCTTTACCCCGCGCCACCGCCGCTGGGCGGGGTTCGAACCGGTAATGCGCGGCGAAGTCGAGCAAAGTCGAGTTGCAGCGGATCGCGTCGCCGTGCCGCTCCAGCACGGCGCTGCGCAGATTGTCGTACAGAACGACCCGCGGGATGCCGTCCTATGCAGCGAAGGTGCCGAGATGACCGCACAGGAAATTCCCCATGCGGGCATCGAGGAAAAAGCGCAGAAATATGTGCCGCGAGAAGCTGAGCACCATGACGAAGGCCATCAAGGGGCGATGGACTCGACCAATAATTATGTGATCAAAATGACCCCAGTCACATTGGGCCTGCTCCCCGGGGCAGTGTGCGCAGGAGCAGTAGGCTTCCGCCTTCGGGCGAGGCCGATGGCAGGCGATGATGGCGCGGAAGCTGCTTTTGCCGCGACGGTATCCGCGTTCCCAAACCATCGCGTGCAGGCGGCTGGCGGTCAGCGTCGGGAACTTGCCCAGCATGTCAAGGATGAACGGTAAATAGGGGTCGATCTTCGATGGCCGCTGCGGCGGGCCGACGCGCGGCAGGCCGGCCTGCGCCAGTACTCGGGCGACGATTTCCGCGCGCACGCGCAACTGCCTGGCGATCGTTCCGATGCACCACTTTTCGACGTGGTAATAGCGCAGGATCTTCGTCTCGCGATCAGGTGGAATAGTCATGCTCGGGTCCTCTTCGCCTGTTCCGACGGACCCGGCGTTGCAGGAAGCTTGGCCGCACATGTTCCGAACAACGACGACCACAATACAGACAACACCATTTCTGCCTGCGCAGAGGCTGTTGGCCGTCCATCGGCAATTGCTGTTCGACCCCCACCGCCGGATCCGTGCCAGCAGAGCATTCCTCCGATCCGGGAGTGTACTGGTACTTATGAGGTCACCGTAAATGAGCTGTCAGATATTTCCGTTGCGACCTGGTACTATTGGCCCAATTATCTGGCCTTCTACAAGTTGTTCCAGATATTTGACCACACAAGCTGCGGGGCGGTGCCAGTCAAGATGAATGGAGCTGGGCGCCAGCGGGCGAGCATGTCCTCGTTGCCAAGCGAATCGGCTGTATTCTATCGATTTCGTGCGTCACATTCATCTGATCTGATGCAGTGAGTTACCACGCCGCCATTCCGCCAGGGGCTCTGCGATGCCGCTGCTGGGCAGTTAGCGGCTCATGTTGCCGAGCTTTGAGTCCTGATCTTCCTGCGTATTACCGGGTCAGCCATGGCCAGCCCGTGTGCAAACAGGTGATCTTAAACTTTTTTGCAACCAGCGCCAGTTATGCTTCCATGAGCGGAAGGATGCGACTCGGCATCCAATCGACCCGAGCTTTCAGAGCAACGAGGATTCAGAGTCACTATGAGTATCGACCAAGAGATTACTATTTTCTTGAACGGATTCGTCGGCAAAAGTCATCCGCTCGGCGCGATCATCGCCCAGTTGTTGACGGCCACGAGCTTCGGTAACGCCATGCTCCCCATGGCGATTATCACTGGGTTATGGTTTTCACGCGGGTATCAAACCACCCGAGACCGTATGATACTTGGAGCGTGCGCTAGCCTTGGCATGACCGCCTTGAGTCGCAGCCTGGAGCTTTTAGTCCGAATTCAACCACGGCCGTACCTGGCCATGGACCTCAACTTGGCACCCGGATTTCAGCTTGACGTTAGCCGATTGAGCAGCTTCCCATCCGACCATGCAACTTTGGTTTTCGGACTTTGTGCGGTTATATTTCTCCGCCATAAAGGGCTTGGGATAGCAAGCTTCGCGTGGATGATGGTTATTTGCGCGGCTGGAGTCGCCCTTGGCCTTCACTGGCCATCAGATATTGTGGCTGGGTTAGTACTTGGCGTGGTAGCAGTCGTACTGTCGCAACGGCTTCGATATCCTGAGTGGGCCTGGAAATGGGTATGGGATTTTGAGGAGCTCCATAGTGGACCATTCTATGGTCTGATGCTACTTGGTGCATACGAGACTGCGACGTTTTTTGGCGACATCCAGACCTTGTGCAGACTGTTATGATAGAGTTCTTTTCTGCCACACCTGTGCATTGCGGGGTCGGCCACCCGAGCCACGTCGCGGGCTCTGGTGCAAATTGCCTTTCGTCGTAGCGTTCCAGCGACTGATGAGTTGAGGGCGGTGCGATGGCCAAGCTTCCGGGTGTGGACGAGCTGTTTGAGGTCGGCACTGTTTTCGCACAATGATTGTCTTGTCCATGAGGCGGTATCTGTGCTCCAAGCTCAGCTTCCGTAGTCTGGTTGAGATGGTGGCCGAGAGCGGGCTATCAATGGCTCACACCACCATCATACGTTGGGTGCATCATTACGGCCTTATGTAGGAGCCGCCACCGCGGTTGACCTTGGTCCCGATCTGGGTGATGAATTTCGATCTAATTCTAGCTTCCTCGCTGTTTCACGTGAGTAGAAATGTCTGCCTCTTGCCCTGCCGGGCCAAGCCGCCCAAGTAGTGACGTTTCTTTGTTCGGCTGAAAGGGGCCGTGTCTTTGTCCCGGCCGCTGTGTGACGCCATCCCCAAGCAGCGGCCGCTGGCCAGTGGAGAGTTCTCCACACTCCAGCTGCACTTGTTGAAGATCGCGGCGCGGGTCAAGGAAACCGCGAGCCGGGTCAGGCTGGCGTTTGCCGCCAATTGTCCAGATGCCGCGTTGTTCCGCAACCTGGTTGGCGCGCTCAGCCTGCGTCCGACATGAACGACGGGGTGTGTCCCCATTGAAACCCCGTCCAATCGACCACTTGGGCCTAACAGGTATGGATTCAAACGCGGATCAACCAGCCGACGGTGAACCTCGCTGGATGCCACCTCAATATCGATACGGAATCGCCAGTGCACGCCGCTACATTGATCGGCGCTATGACTCCGCACAATTGGACCCCGACATCGCCAGCGTTTCACGGTTGTGTAAACGGAGTCCCAGCATCGTACCGCGCCTTCGCCGGATTCGTGTAGAGTTGAGGTGACCCTGTGGGATTGACCCACGGCCAAGTGTAACCGCTCCCTGCGCTAAAGAATGCAGGCTTTTGAGTCAAATACATCGAGTTCGGCAAGGGGTGAGCGCTGCTGGTCCAATTAACCGAGTTGTTTAGATAGTCAAAGTTGCCGTCCCGAAATGCGGTTGCAGCGACATTCGGATCATTTGTATAAGGAGAGACGTCGTACCAGCCCAGCATCCATATGCTAGGCGTACTTTGAGATCCAGATTGGTACACCCACCCGCTCGTGTGCCCCGGCGTTCCCAAGACGTTGCCAACCCAACTCATCCAATAAGTATAAGCCATCGCGCCGGCGGCGCGCAGCGGGCCATTGCCCCCGGGCATGTTGTTGATATCGTCGACATCGACGCTGTTAAGGTAATCGGTGAACTGCCTCCTGTAGCCGGTTGCGTAGTTGCGGAAGAACGTGTGATATATGGCATTGCCGTGCGTGTCATCGCTGTCCATGTTGAAGCCGTAGTTGCCCTCGAACAGCATGTGGTGCGAACCGACCATGTGGCTGCCATTGATGCCGATCTCCTGCCAAGCATCAGCGCCGGCTTCCTCAGCACCAGAGATAAATCCGTCATCCATATAGTTGTAGGCAACAACCGACCCTGCCCCCGAGGAGCGGGCTACCATCACTTTGTTGGCTTGAACCGAGATACTGTTCTCAACCAAAATCTCAGACGATCCGTTCGCGAGGCTAATGGCGTAACCACCGCCGCCCGGGACCGGCCAGACGGCCCTATGAACATAAATCTCCTCAAGTTGGACTCGGAAAGAGTAGTTGATCCCAAACCCATCGTCGAGCCATGACGTATTCTCAACTTTATATGCCCAGCAATAGGCGCACCATGCAAACGTTATGTTGTTATCGTCGCCGCCGAACACGGTCATGCTCTCGACACCGGCATTTTCTGTCGGCTGGGTTGCCCAGTAGTAAAGCTGGGCCTGGTGACCGACTCGGTAGGAGATAGTCACCGGCGTGTCAAAGGTAATCGTGTTGCCGCTGATCGCCGAGATGCGCTTGATCTCGGCAGTAGGCCGGTCGCAGTTACTGAACCAGCACCCGGCGGTACCCGTTTGGTATGGGTACTCGCTGGCCGTGAAATCGTCAAAACCCTGGGCCGGGTTGTGCTTTATCCAAACCACCCGGAAGTCTGGCGAGGCCCAGATCTGCCCGTAGCCCTCGCGATCGGTCTGCCAGGCCGCTCCGGACGCCTCATCCAGATAGACGATTTGCCCAACCGAGAACCCGGACGTACTTGTCACCTGGACAGAGTATGAGCCACCGGCAACATCGGCCGTCAACGCAGTCGCGGTTTGATTGTTGTTGTACTCCTGTGGTCCGACAATAATTAAAGGCGATGGGTTTGAACCGGGGTTATCGTTGCCTAGCTGGGCGCCGGTGGTCCGTTGCAATATCGTGACCCCCGGGCCGGCGCCACGCAGAGTTATCCCCTTGTTGATTAGGATGAAATTTCCCTCAGCGACCGTGAAGGTCCCTGCTGAGAGCGTGACCGCTTGGCCAACCGGACAGGCATTGACGGCGTTCTGGATGTTTGTCGTGTCGTCCTGACCATTCCCCAGAGCGCTAACTGTGGCACACGCCGTGGTCCGGCTCGGGATTCCGCCCACGGAAAGCATCCCGGCAGAACTCCAGTTCGGGGACGCGTTCGAAGCGGACGGCAAGATGGCGTTGCCGACGAGCGCCTGGCATGAGGCCGTCCTGCCGCCGTTCGAACCGGCGCATGTCCACGTCCACGGTCCGGTGCCGGTGACCACCGACGCGGTGCCAGTGCTACAGAGATCAGCGGTAGGCGTGCTGGTCAAAGACGTCCCACTCACCGAGCCGCACGCACCACTGAGCGGCGTCCTCGCCGCCTCTGCCGATCCGCCGGCTAGTGCCGCAAGCAGCGGCAGAAGTAGCACCCCGCGAAATAAGGGCATTGGTTTCTCCGATTGGTAGGTACCACGACCAGTGTTTTTTACAAACGCCGCAATTCGAGAACTAGGCAAGAGAGTCATAGGCACGCAACAACCGCGAGGCTCCGTTGACGGGACACCGGATGCCGCTTTGGCTCGGCCGATCTTATTCCCATCGTTGCGCCATTGCCAATGTCGCGAGACACCTCGATCTCCGTCACGTCACCTCGCGTCACAACATCAGGCCCGATTCGAGCGTCGTGTCTCACATGGCACATCAGCCAGCTTGACGTTGAGTCATCAACTGCAGGCCGGCGCACGCCCGTTGTATCGCTCGCTAACATCGCGCCTCGTCACACTGATGTTGGGCAATTCCTCACGCCGCGCGCCGCGCACGGTGATCGGTGACATACCGGGTCGTGCCGCCTATGTGCAGCACCAGTTCAAGGGGACCAGTGAATCCGGCGAATAGCTCAGTGGGTATGACTGCGTCACCGTCAGTCCAGCGGAAGTCATTGTCAGCCTCGAATGCGTGGAAACCATCGAACAACCGGTCGTCATTGGCCTCGATCACCTTGAACCGGGTCCCCCTGCGCACCACAACACGTCGCAAAGCTGCACCAAGGACTCGCGGGTCGCGCGCCAGACCCAGTTCTGCTGGGACGGCAGCGCGTGAGACGATGCGCAACTCAACCGGCCGTGCCGGGACCATGAAGACGTAAGCCATGCCGTGGCACGAGGCAGCATCCAGCCGTTCCCCGTCCACCAGCAGGTGCAGGTCCGGATCATCTGTGAGCGGTATGCTCGGTCGCGCCCCCGCCCGCTCCAGCAGCCGACGCCACACGGCGTCCACGACCGGCCCGCCCGTCAGCACCGGCGCGCATGCCGCCTGCGGCAGCAAATCCCAACCGCTGTTGGCATTGCGGAACAACCAACGATTGCCGTCGTCGCGATAGCTCTCGGCCGGCGCACCGTCGGCCAGCAGCACATCGTGGGTTTCCAGTTCGATGTGGAAGATCTCCACCTCCTGCGCCCGGTCGTCCCAGAAAATCGAGCGGTGGTTGACCAGGAACTCCACCGGGATCAGCACATCGTCGACGTACAGCGAGTGGGCTTTGGTCACGCGCAGGTCGCGTGCCGGCACGTTGTCGTCCAGCGCGCCCTTGCGCACGATCACCGGCGTTGCCGCGTTGCGGCGCCCGCGCGTGGCCAGCACCTTGCCGGTGCCGATCCAGACGATGGGTCGCGCCACACCGCTATGGGTCGCCACCATGTCGCCGACGGCAAGATGCTGTACCGGGCGCTCGCCCGACGGCGTCTGGATTAGCGTGTTGACGCAGAAGCACAGCGGCGGGTCGATCTGCACCGCTGCTGCCATGGCGTCCGCCTCGTTCGCCAGGCCGGTCTTGCTGAAGAACGTCAGCGACCCAACCAGCGTGTCGCTGGCGTTGAACAACTCGACCGTGTTGCTGTTGACGACATCTGACGCCACCGTCAGGTTGTTGAACAGGATCTGGTCGCCGGCTTGATAGTTCCAGATTTGTGCGGCGAAGCCGCCCGCCTGGAGCAGGTTCTCGGCGCCTGCGGCGATCGTTGGCGGCACGTTGCTGATTCCAGCCGAACCGCCGTTCACAACCTGGCCGATGACCAGCGCATCGTTCGCCGCGTCCTCGAACACGATGGCTTGGCCTATGTCAATCGTGTTAGTATTGATGACTAGCGTGCCGCCATTGCTGATCTGCCACTCCCCCACGCCGCCGTCGATGCCGTTTGTCTCGATGTTGTTGTTGATGTTATTGGTCGCATCCGTCACCGACGTACCGCTCAGGATCATCGGCGTCGTATAGGTCCCGGTGCCGTTGTCGATCTGTGCCTGGTCGATGTTGCCGACCCAGAGGCTGTAGTCGTTCTCTCCCAGCCCACTGTTGTCCGAGGTGCTGTATTCGACCGCATCGGGGTCGACCAGGCCGCCATTGTTGTTGAATGAGGCGCGACCGGATTCGGTGATCGTGCCGGCGAAACTCAGTGTGGTGCCAGATCCGATCGACAGCTCGCCGCTACCGCCACCGGCTACGCCGATGTTCAACATGCCGCCGGCGCCGATCAGAAGCTCGCTGCCAGCGCCTTCGATATCGACGTTGCCCGAGGACAGCGTGCTGGCATTGCCGATCGTCATATCCAGCGCGCTTACCGTCGCGCCGCCCAGGATCGACAGCTCGCCCGCCCCTTGCGCACCTACCGTCAGGCTGCCGCTCAGGCCGAGCGACGAGCCCGTGCCGGCGACAGTGATCACGCCGTCGCCGCCGGCCTGTGCTGCTGCATCGAGCGAGGTGGCGGTGACATTGGCACCGGCACTGACCTCGAGCGCGCCGGATGTGGCGTCGCCGACGATCAGCGAGCCGCCCACCTTCCAGTTGGAGCCCGCCCCGTTGACCGTGACCGAGGAACCAGAGGCGCCGGTGGTATTGCCGATGATGGCGCCGGCCAAGCCGGTTGAGGGCGTGGTGACAACGGTGCCGCCGGACAGGACTGACAGGCTGCCGAGACCCAGGTCGCCAACGACAAATTCGCCGTCGTTGATGAGCAAAGATTTGGAACCCGTTACGATCGCGTTACCCGTTCCGCCTGCGGTCCCGGCAACGTCGAAGCCTTGGAGCCCACCGATCGCGGTGGTGCCCGTGGTAACGGTCGCCAGGTTCTCTACCAGCAGGCCGCCCATACCGGCCGGGTCGACATCGAGTACGCCTGCGGCGGCCAGCGAACCGCCGTTGACTGCGACCGTGCCGGCGCTGGCGCCGAGAGAGAGCAGGAGCGTCGCACCAGAATCAACCATCAGGGAGCCACTGCCAGCGACGCCTCCCGTGAGTTCCAGCGCGCCGCCGTTGGCGATGATAGTCCCTGCGTTCGTTACAGCTCCAGCAACGGTGCCAAATCCGCTGATATCGCCCTGCGCGGCGAGGGTAACTGCAGTGGCGTTCACCGTCTGGCCGGTCAGCAAGAGCGGCCCAGCGCTGACGTCAACTGTGCTAATCGAGATGACACCGCTGGTAGTCATCGTGCCGGGCCCATTCAGCACCAAAGCCTGAACGCTACTCGTCGACACGAAGTCCGAGTTGTTGATCACCTGGCTCAGCGATGCGGTCTGACCGCTTTGTACGGCGACGCTAAGGGTATTGTGCTGTTCGATCGCCGTAAAGTTGCTGCCGATCAACTCGATCGTTTCGGTGCTGGCAACCGAGCTCGTTACATCCAGCGTGCTGCCGGGTTCAATCGTCACCCAACCGGTGCCTATCAAGCTGCTGACAGTGACCGTACTGGAATTGAGCACGACGCTGCCGTTATTGATCAGGATACCGCCGCCGGCGAGCGTAGCATTGGTCGGAATTAGCGTGCCGGAATTGGTGATCGTGGCGCCGGCCGCTAAGGTATCCGCCCCGGCCAACTGCCACGTAGCGCCGCTGGCGATGGTGATTTGCGCGAAATCGACAAACTCCGTACCGAGCCCAGACAGCGTGCCGATGGACGCTGCCGACGCCAGATCCAACGTGTTGACGGCACCTGTCCCACCGATAGCAATGCCGGAAAGTCTATAGCCTGGATCTAGCACAAGCAGATTGCTGGCGGTGCCGCCAAAGACCACCGCCGTTCCAGTATTGCCAACGATCGTCCCCGCATTCGTCAGGGTGCCACCCTCAGACAGGTCAACGCCGAATACCTTGCCTGTAATCGAAGCGGAGGCCACATTGGTGATCGTACCGCCAGAACCCAGTATAATGCCGTCGCCGCCGATGCCAGTGCCCGCGATGTAGCCGTGATTGACCACATTCCCGGCGCCTCCAGAGATGCCGATACCCTCGTAAACGCCGATGATTGAAGCGGAGGCTGCATTGGTGACTGTGCCGCCAGACGTCAGATCGACGCCCGTATACGCGCTGATCGTGGCGCCGCTTTGGTTGGCAACGCTGCCACCGGCCCCCAAATAGACGCCTATGCCCGTCGGAGAGGATCCGGCAATGCTGCCGTTGTTGACGACCGTCCCAATGCCGCCTTTGATACTGACGCCGTCGAAGCCGCTGATCGAAGCCGAGGCTGCGTTGGTAACCGAGCCACCGGCACCAAGATAAACGCCACTGTATGAGGGGGCCACGATGATGCCATTGTTCGTGATCGTCCAGGCCCCGACAAACCCGTAGACACCGTTTGCACCGCTCGAGATCGTGACGCCTCGGTTGATCACGACAGGATTTATATATGACGGTGAGCTGAGATAAATCCCCGTAGTCGAACTTGCGCTTATCGTCGTCATGGTTCCCTCAATCGCTGCGGGTTGTTCCGGCGCGGCTGAGGCGAGCAGCCTCATTAGTTTTCCACATCGTCAGACCGTCATTTCGTCCAGCAGTGTCGAAATACCGCTCGTCACACAAGTGCAAAAATCGACTGATTCGCATTCACGCCCGAGTCAGTTGGATTGCCGGCGTAATAGTGTGTCGCGTCACCATGCGCTGTCTCTGCTAACCCAAAGCCAAATGCCGTGATGCATGCCGCCAGGGTGCACCACGGCGCCCGCCCGCACACCAATCTGCATGTCGGAAGGATCGACGCAAGATTGATCCAAGCCGCAAAAGTTGCATTCCGCAACTATCCTCAAGGAACTGACTTCCATTCGATTGGAATAGGACTATACTCCCAGTTCGTCGGACACCCGTCACATATAGGTTGAAAGTCACGTCATCATTACTCGCATTAGGTGCAGCAACTTTGTATGATAATGCATCATTCTGCGCAAGGACATCGAATAGCCGACCGGGAACGATCCCTTGGACACGCCCCTGACATGACTGGCTTCGTGCCGGGCTGAGACGGGCCCTCAAGGTCGGAACAAAACATGATTTCAGGCGCCCGATCCGGTTCGGAGGCCACCATGGGCCACCCGCCCCAGACGCCGACCCTTATGCCACACTTCGCGGCGCTGAATGACCCCAGCCAGCTTGTGAAGGTGCTCTGCCTGCGCCTTGAGATATTGTCGCCGACGCCGTGTGCCACCATCGCCTCGGCGGCGATTCGCCGAGATCAAGCGTTAGACCAGGGCGGCGCCCACATAGATTTTTCCGCACGCCGGACCGGACAAGGTGGCCAAGACAGTGCGGTACCGTACCGTCCGCGATCTCAATATTCGGCTGGAGTAAGATCAGCGGGGCATAAAGCGCCGTCATTCACCGATGCATGGGTTCAAATGTCCACGCGCCGCTCTCCGATTCTGCCAAGCCTATTATCGGCTGCGTAACTTCCTCCGCTACGGGTCCCTTCAACAAGAACAGGATCCCCCATCCAGCCGAAGACTTCGCTTCCATCGTCGTACCACCGCAATGCTGAACCTGCAGCAGGTTGCCGTCTGATTGCTCAGACCTGCTGTTCCATTGGCAGACCGTAACCCTCGGCGCGAACACTGACAAAAGCCAGTGGTGTCACTTCTGCACGACTAATCTGCCGACCTTCTCACACGCCTGGTGAGTGGTTGGCCGCAGAGCCGCATTGAATTGTTCATGCTCTATGGGCGACTCGACAGACAAATTGACCCGCCCTGGCGTCGCCAGGGCGCGGTATATCGCTTACCATCAAGGTAAGCGGAGATTGGTCTGCCGTCGCTCGCTCCGACTCACGAAATGGTTGACACAACGGCCCGGTGCCCCACCGACATGCCGATGAAAATCGGCATCCACGACGTTCGTTGTCACGCGCTGAAATGTCGTGGCGACCTTCGGCGACATGACGATGAAGCACGGCCGATGAGTCAGATCACTACGCTGCCTGGTAGTAGATCACAACCCGCAGCCCGCCCTCTAGCTCACCGTCGAGACAACGCGTTCTCGTTGGGGGACCACGACAGCGGTCAAAAGGAGTCCATCCCGCACCAGGAACCGGCCGGTGAGAAGTTCCGGACCACCACCAAACAACGCGGGCAACGGAACCAGCAGTCGGACCTGGAACGTGCATTCCGTCGGATGAAACGAGACAACCGCCTGCTCGAAGCCCAACCAATCGCGTCCGAGCGGAAACCATGCCTTGAATACGCTCTCTTTCGCGCTGAACAGCAGGCGATCCCAATGGACGCCGGAACGTGCTGTCGCCAACCAAGCCTGCTCCGGTGCGACGGCCACCTGCTCCAGGATGCCAGGCGGCAATTGTTCATTCGGTTCGGCATCGATCCCTACGGTCAGAATATCCCGTTGCTTTGCAACCGCGGCAGCACGATAGCCCCTGCAATGTGTGATGCTCCCGACAACGCCACGGGGCCAGATCGGTTCACGCCAGGCACCGCGCAGGATGGGAGCAATCGGCAATCCTAACTTGGCGATCGCCAATCGGGCGCAGGTGCGGGCGGTGGTGAATTCTCGCAGACGCGTGTCCACGGCCCCGTGCATCTGCGCCGCTTCATCCGGGAACAGCCAGGTCGTTCCATCATCGCCACGACTGGCGAAGCAAGCGACCTCAGGCGGTACGATATGCTCGATCACGTGCGTGCGGGTTGCCGGCGATGACCTTGGCTGAGTCCGACCAGTGTCATCGAGGGCCGCCGACCGGCCAGCCAATTCCGCCCAGCCTGGCGGCAACGAATTTCGCGATAAGCTCTGCAACGTTGCGGATTTCGCGGAACAGAGGGTGGCGCGTGAGCCACAAACCGGCCACCCAGCCAACTCCGCCAAGACCGGTTGCCATTGCCATCGGCAGCATCGAGAGACCGACAGTCCCGCGGGAAGCGATAATGACAAGTGGTCCCACCGCGCTCAATCCTGCAACCGCAGCGCTTTTCATGATCGCGCCGGTGAATTCGCGCCATGGGAACGGGATATGCGCACGCACGACCAGCACCGACAGG
>Ga0206881_10053_pt1 | contig 42601 bp, 40 predicted proteins | sample Alteio_BWOrgCont_3_FD_152867 | JGI IMG/M metagenome (GOLD analysis project Ga0206881, IMG submission 152867) | Enriched cells from forest soil in Barre Woods Harvard Forest LTER site, Petersham, Massachusetts, United States -... | ecosystem: Environmental > Terrestrial > Soil > Temperate forest >...
TTCGCGGGGTTAGCGGATCTGCTCTTGGGCCCCCTGGCAAACTGATCCGATCAAGCATGAATATGGAGTGGGGGCAGCGCAGTCGAGCGTGCGGATTACTCGTGCGTCTAGCTATTAGGGCTCTCCTGGATCGACAGCTTGAACCCTTTAAGCCGAGCATCTGCCAGATCGCCGATCGTGGGCCGGTGCAGCACCCTGCCATCCGCGAAGATCACTGCGGGAAGGAGGTATTCCTCCCGAGACGAGGCCTCCATCTCTGCATGCGCGAACTGCTCCGGCGTCGGCTCAAGCAGCCGGTGAGGATAGTTGTTGCGCGTGAGAAATCGTTGCAGCTGTTTTGTCTGTGCCGCGGTGCTGCGGCCAAGCAGAATAATGCTGGACGAGCGCTCAACAATTGCGAGCCTTCGCCAGATGGTAGCCTGCATGATCAGGTTCGCTATGTCGCCTTCGGCACGCAACAGGCGCTGCAACTCGGAACGATGAACACGGAGAAGCGCGCAGGCGGTCGCGGTGCAGCCGTCGACCAGAGTTTGCCGGGAGCTGAGCAGGTCGAGTTCACCTGAGAACTGCTTCTCGTGCAACGTCGCGACGACTTTGCTCTCCCCATTTTCCGCCTGGGCGTAGATCTCCACCATGCCATCAAGCACAACAAACTTGTCGACCTCGCGCTCGCCCCGGGTCCAGAGGGCTGCTCCAGCCTTCGAAGAATGGGCACCTAGAGAAGGCTACGACAGAGCCCCCGCCGTGTCTCCGTCCGACATCCGCTGCTATGCCGACAGGCAGACTCAAGCCGTATTCGAGGCGTGGAATGGTGGCGCGAGGAGTTTAGCCAAACTGCTTACCGAAGGCACACTGGAGACTGAGGCGCTAAGGAGAAGATTTTGACATCGGCAGAATCATGACGCATGCGGATCGACATCCCTATGCTGCGTCGTCATCAGCGGAAATCCGCTTAGTCTTCCGGGTGATCTTTACAGCACTCACCGGTTTCTTGCCAATCTTCTTAGACTGCTTGCGATCAGAAACATCGACGATGGCCTGGTCAACCGTCTGCGTTACCAGATCATTGTCTACGCCTTTTTTTAGGGCTTTCCGCACGGCCTTCTCGATTTTCTTAACTGCTTCCTTTTTTACCTTTTCCTTGGCCATTCTCGGTCTCCTTGGTCGCATAGGAATTGTATATCCGAGCACTTCTTCCGTTGTTGCCGCTTTATCCCCAAGCAGAATCCTTCCGCTCAAGGGCGCAGCCTCTGTGTGCATGACTTCCATTCACCGCCGTGCTCGGCCAGCCTTCTTTGCAGGCTTCTTCACGGATTTCTTGGCGGCCTTCTTAGGAGGGGCCTTCTTAACCGACTTCTTCGCAGCTTTCTTAGCCGAAGTCTTCTTAGTTGCGGCTTTCTTAGCGACCTTCTTCGCGGGTGTCTTTTTTGCGGCTTTCTTAGCGGGAGTCTTCTTCGCCGCCTTCTTTACGGCCTTCTTGGCAGGTTGCTTCTTCAAAACCCCGCTCACAGCTGTGACCGCCGAATCAAATACCGTCTTGATTGCGCCAGCCGCATCCTCCGCGGCCGCGATTCCGAATCCAACCGCAAATCCAGCCTTTTCGCCTATCGTTTCGTCTGCCATTTTCAGCCCCCTTAGTCATTGCGTTCACACGCCGTTACAGATTGTAGATGCGTTCAATCCTTTCAACGGTGTTGCCTCTATGCTGCCTAGCTTCGGCCCGCGCTCCTCTTGTCAAAGGTTGGAGAGCAGATCGTCGCGAAACGCCATAGAACCGCTCCTGTTCTTGGCCCGAATCATCATCGCTCAGCCCTTATCCGGACGACCGGTGACGGTGGAACAATAAATCCGCCCTAGGCAAAGGCCGACTATGCAAATGCGTCTTTACGCAGCTCTGTTAATTTCGACGTCGATAGCCTACGCCGAGAATGCTCCTCCCAAACACATGCGACTGTGCGTCAACTAGGCTGCACAATCTCGCCTGGACTGGAGATCACTACGACGGAACCGGAGACGGCCAAACGGCCATCGGGGCACGCTATTGGCTCAGGGCATGGAAGCCGGATCCGTCGAATTTTATGGGAGGACAACGGCCCTATTCAACGGCTTTCCCGCAGAAGGCATCTTCACCGGGAGAATTGCCGCGAACGGCAAGAACATCACAGATACGCAAGACATCTGGCATATCGGCAAAGCCGCGAAAGGAACCTTGCCGTTCACTTTGACATGGACCGACACGTCTAATCGATACAAAGGCGGTCTGCCAATCGAAAGAGATTCATCATGCCATGGTTGATATGGAGAACGAAGTGGTTGATGACCCCGGCGGTAAGCTGTTGGAAAAACTCCTTTGTGGCGAGAACGGTATATGCCTAGGTCCAAAAGATCCCACTCCAATCAAAGCGGCGCTGATTGATTCGAGGCCGTCCCAAGATGGTGGCGGCTTCACAACAGGAGACCCAGGATCATTTTTATGTCAGGGGTTATACGTACGCACAAAGCCGAGGCATCAAGAGAGCAGATTTTTGAAAGCAAGTTGAAAGCACAACCGGGCATTCTGTCACTTTGTATTTTCCTCATCATATGGAATTTGTAAGTTACAGATTTTAAAGGGTAAAAGAGACTCCGATCCCGTCTCTGGCCACCGAAAGGAAGCAAGGTTCTTTATCCGGCGGCGCAGCTGGTTCTCGACAAACAAGGCGAACTGCAATGGGACTTGAACCAGAATCCCTGGAGACAGTCGGACCTTATCGACTGGAAGGGCACGCAGGGCATTAACTAGGGCCTGTTGTATTGGGCTGACAGACCCTTTTGCTGACAAACCCTTTTTCTGACGCGAGGTAAGTTATCACCATTTATCGGCTTGTGATCAGAGGCGCGATGCTTGCGCTACCGCTCCTCCTGCTAATGCAGCATGCAGATGCCCAAGCTCAAAAGAACTCATACGCCTGCAAGGAGGCCGATCCGGCCGCTCTTTGTACCGTGGCTAACACTTGTAACGGGTTCGTGTTCTGTCGATGTGAAGCGGACTTCAAATGCTGCGTCCGCGTCTCCCAGCTTTCCCCAGAGCCAAGGGGAATTCCATCTTTTGCGTGAAGGTGGGGACACCTGTGACGTGGAAGAGTGACACGAAGCATCAGGGTTTTGTCGTGGATATGGGACCGCACTCCCCCTTTGACACTTTCGACATCATCGGCGGCTCCGACAAATCTGTCACAGTGACGGCAAAAACTCCCGGCTGTTATCGGCATTCCGCAGGAGCCTGTCTTTCAGGAGCAATCTATGGAATGTGCGGGAACGGTACTGCCGAAGTAGTCATACTCAAGTAAAACGACTTTAACAGTTAGCCTTCTGCGATCAATCCCTCCGTGCGACAGCTGGATCCCGAGGGGCAATCCGGCACGAGGGCGAACTTTTTTAGTGAACTGCCTGCTGTTATCGGAGAAGTCATGGCGAATCAAGCCTTTCGATCAGAAGGTGTTGCGCTTTTACCCGCTTCCTCAATTTTCGTTGCTCGGTTATCGCTGAATCGTCTACCGCTTCTTAAATCTTGGTGCTATATTCACTAGGCCCGCATTGGTCATTGCTTTTTCCCTTTTTGGTTCGCAGTGAATCAGCCGCTCTTTCCCGCAGAGAGCTCGGGAGCAAGTGAATGGGTCTCGCGATCGCTCGCACTCGCCCCAACGAGTGGTCAGGTCACGCAAGGGATCTTAATCCGAAGATTTTCACGCAGCCGAATTTTGTATGTCACTCCGCGTTTCTTCACCTTATCCTGTCCGTCGTGCTCGGTTCTGCATGTTGCTACAGCCAAACGGCGTCCACCGGCGCCCTGATTGGCGAAGTGTTGGATCCCTCCGGCAAGGCGATCATTCATGCTTCAGTCGAGGCCAGGGATCCGGATGCGGGGATCAGTCGTTCGGCTTTGACCAATGAGGAGGGTAGCTTTGCGCTGCCGCTGCTTCCGCCTGGAACCTACTGGTTAGTGGCCACAAAGGCTGACTATTCCCAGGCGCAATCGATCTCGGTGCAAGTCCTTGTCACCGAAAGCATTCGTATCTCGATCCTGATGAAGGTCGCGGGCATCACGCAGAGAATCGAAGTTCAGGCGAATGTCTCCCAACTCCAGAGCGATTCGGCCGCGCTTGGACGTGTCGTCGACAATCGCTCGATTCAGGCACTACCTCTCGCGACGCGCAATTTCACCCAGATTGTCGATCTATCGCCGGGCGTTCTGAGTGGTGTGAACAATGCCAGTGAACTCGGCGTTGGTAGTGGAGGGCTGGCGCAAATTGGTCCCAGCAATGATGGAATTTTCGTTCACGGATCGCGTTCCTATGACAACGGTTATGAATTCGATGGCGTACCAGTCACCGATCTTCAAGCCAGCAGCAATGCGAGTGGTGGAATTCCTATCCCCAACCCTGACTCAATTGAAGAATTCAAGGTCCAGACGGGCTTGTATGACGTTCCATTTGGTGAGCACGCGGGCGCCAACGTGAGCCTCGTAACGAAATCGGGCACCAACAACGTTCACGGAAGTGTTTTCGAATTCTTGCGTAATAATGTCCTAAACGCGAATGATTACTTCCTAAAAAGCGCAGGCCAACCGCGCCCGGACTTGAAACAAAATCAATTCGGATTCACGGCCGGAGGACCGATTCGCCGAAATCGCTTTTATTATTTCGGATCGTACCAGGGAACCCGGCAAATCAACGGTCTGGCGTCGGGGCAGGTGCGGATCGCATGCACTGCAGACGTTATCATGCCTCCCCTCACCAACGATCGCTCTGCGCAAGCGCTGGGCGCAATGTTTGCCGGCCAGAGCGGCGCTTTTGGAGGCGTGGCAGTCAAGGCGGACGGATCCAACATTAATCCTGTAGCACTGGAGGTTCTGAACTTTAAGTTGCCAAACGGGTCCTATCTAATTCCGACTCCTCAGATCGTCAATCCCTCATTGCCACTAGCAAGTCAGGGATCAAGCCTTACCAGTACTCCTTGCCACTTCGACGAAGATCAATTTCTCACAAATTTCGATGTCAACCTGTCGCAAAATTCCAGTCTCGCAATTCGCTTCATGTGGTCCAACGACGCAATGAACATATCTTTCCCCGGGAATCCCAACAATGGAACGGGCAATATTTCTGGCTTCAACAGCAACATCGACAATCACTTTCGCGTGTTCTCGGTTTCCTGGGTACGACTCATAGAACCACAATTGCTTAATGACCTGCGGTTCGGCTACACGAACACTCTCGGTGCTAGTACGGCTCGGGCACCGTTCCAATGGTCTGATCTCGGCGTTGCGGCTGGCACCATGAACGACGAGAATGGGCTGCCCAGCCTTGGAATCGTCGGCTCAATCAATCTGGCATCTGCGTTTCCTCGCACCTTCAATCAAAAGCGGTTCTATGTTTCCGACACGTTCACCTGGTCGCACTATGAGCATTTGATCGAGATGGGCGGTTCTCTCTCGCGAATTCTCGATGACGTGAACATCCCTGGTTTCGGAACATTTGTTGACTTTCTGAGCTGGCCGGATTTCTTGCTTGGGTTGAATGCGCAGCAGAATGGAACGAATCTCTTCAGCAATGTCTATCAATCGATAGACGTTTACGGATTGATGAACCGTGAATACCGTAGCTGGAACGGGTCGTTCTTCGTCGGGGACCACTTCCGTGCGACGGATACACTTACACTGGATTTCGGATTGCGATACGAACAAATCGGTCAGTTCGGTGATGCCCTCGGCCGCAACTCAAGTTTTGATATTAATAGGTCGAATCCAAACCCTCCTTCTACGGGGAGCGTGGCAGGATACATAGTTGCTGCAAATTACCCTTATGCTGTGCCGGCGGGCGTAATCCGCGCGGGTAATAATGCTGCGAATTTTGGACTTGGACAAAATGGACTAGCTCCTCGAATCGGCTTCTCATGGCAACCTGCACGCTGGACATCCAAGGTCGTTATCCGATCGGGCTACGGCATCTACTTCTCGCAGCCGACGGGACAGACGTTTTTTCAAACTGTCTTTGGAGCACCGTTTGCCCTCGTACGCCTCAATACTGGCCAAGACAACGCTGCTGCGACCTTTAGCAATCCATTTCCCCAACCGTTTCCGACGCCGAGCTTCTTTCCTCATTTCCCTTCATATTCGCCAACAAGCGGAATCTCCATCGACACCGTTTCTCCCGACTTTCGTCCTGCGGTCATTCAGCAATATGGCCTGAATTTTCAACTCGCGCTTGCCAGGAACTGGATGCTCGAAGTTGGGTATGTTGGAACGCTAGGCACCCACTTACTAAGGACCCGCTCTCTGAACCAAGCGCTTTCAGCCTCGCCGGCAAACCCGATCCGAGGCATCGTTTCCAATACGCTTGCAAACGTCGGTTTGCGGGTTCCCGTGCCCGGGGTCACGCCGGACGGCATCGCCCTGGTCGAATCCGCAGGCAATTCTTCATATAACGATCTGGAAGTTAGCCTGGACAAACGACTAAGCAAGGGTTTGCAACTGCTAGCCTCGTACACATATTCCAAAACGCTGGACAGTGATCCGAGCAATGTCAACGGGAGTTCAGCAGGAGCCACAATAATCAGGGGAAATCAAGATTCGGCGGCGCTACGCTGGGGCCGAACAAGTTTCGACCGGACACACCGCTTTGTATTAAGCGGTGTATACGCTTTTCCCTCACCGTCTGAGCACTGGGCAAAGGCATTATTGAGCGATTGGTCCACCTCTGGGGTCATCACGTTGCAATCTGGGACAGCACTCGCCATTGCATATAACAATTCGACCAATGTTTTTGGCATAAGCGAAGACCTGGCCCAACTCGCGCCGGGGTGTGGCAAAGGGAATCTCGTTACTCCGGGGTCGGTTGAAAGCAAACTGACGAAATATTTCAACGCCTCATGTTTTACGATGCCGCCGATTGTCGGCGCAGACGGGATTGGCACCGCATTCGGAAACAGCGGATCGGGAATCGTGGACGGGCCCGGACAGTTCAATATTGATTTGGGAGTTATGCGGTCAGTGCTGATTCGGTGGCCGAAGGAAGGCAGCAGCCTTCAGTTTCGAGGGGAATTTTTCAATACCCTGAATCACCCCCAGTTTTCGAATCCGAATACAACGTTCGGATCGTCTTCCTTCGGAATTATCAGCAGTACCTCCGTTAATCCTCGCGTGGCACAGTTGGCAGTTAAGCTGATGTTCTAAAATCCGGTCCCAGTGTGCTGAGAAACTGTAAATCAGAAGACCCTACCAAGCGCCATCCCGGCGCGCTACAATCTCTAGCACTTCCTGGCAGCTTAGCAGGCAATTGTCCTGCTGTGCATCTATGTCGGATTTCATGCTGCCTCGGCACGATTGACGGTATCTGTTCGCTCGGGTTCGTGCCGACCTCAATCTAGGCATTAGAGCAACTCAGAACAAATGTTTGATATGGGTGAAGAATCTTATGGGGACCGTTCGAGTCAAGGCGGAGCGCGGTAGGCCCAATTGGTTTGGCACTCTGGGACACCAGACGCAAGTGTGGTTTACGGCTCTTGTCGTCTTGATTTGCATCCTGGTTGCCCCCGCCGCAGCACAGCCCAATGCGAAGAACGTACTGATACTCAACACTTTTTCGGATCTCGCTCTTGATAACGTAAATTACATAAAATCCGCGATGCGCGATCGCGTTCCAGGCCCCATCAACTACTACGTCGAATATTTGGAGAGCTGGCGCTTAGGTGATGATGGTTACGAGAACGCCGTATCAAATACCCTGAAACTTGAATACGCCGGACAGAAGTTGGACCTCGCTTTGGCGGTCTCGTATCCGGCACTCCAATTCCTTCTGAAATTTCGTAATCAGCTGTTTCCTGGTGTGCCGATTGTCTTCTGGGGGCTCGACGCGTCCAGAATCGCCGGGCAGAGTTGGCCTGGTGTGACTGGCGTGACAGAGACCGTGGATGTCCGGGGGACAATCAACCTGGCTCTCCATCTTCACCCAAAAACAAACACCGTCGCGATCATCACCAATAACTCGGACTTTGACAAATATTGGTTGGGTGCGGTCCACCAAGAGCTCCTTCGTCATGAGGATAAGGTGCAAGAGATTGATCTGGTCGCGCTCCCATCGAACCAGCTAACTCAAAAGGTTGCTTCACTGCCGCCCCGCACCATCATTTTGTATCAGCCATCGCCACAAGAATCTGTTCAGCCGACGATGGGAATCTACGAGATCCTCGCGGTGGTGGGGCAGCAATTCCCGACCTACTGCATTTTTCCCATACACTGTGTCAACCACGGTGGCATCGGCGGTGTCAGCACCGATATGCAGGACCAGGCTGTTGTGGCTGCAGAGATCGCAAGACGAGTGTTGGCAGGTGAGCGACCGGGAGACATCCCGGTGATGCACGACTCCGGAAGCCGGGCTCGCGTGGACTGGCGGCAGCTCCAACGATGGCACATTCCGGAGTCGGCTCTACCACCGGGAAGTCTGGTCTTCTATCGGCAGCCCACCCTTTGGGAACGATATCGGAGATACATCATCGCTGGCGTTATTCTCGTTGTCGTTCAGCTTCTGCTGATTGTCGGCTTATTGTGGCAGCGGGCGAGAAAGCGCAAGGCTGAAGCTGTTCTTCGCGAGAGCGAAAAGCGTTTCCGGGTGATGGCTGATACCACGCCTTCTTTGGTCTGGATGTGCGACACAAAGGGCGGGATTACATATCTCAATGAGAGCCGGCTTGCGTTTAGTGGCTTGGATCCCAGCGCAGAATACAACGGCATGTGGACCGAGCTCCTCCATCCGGATGATCTGAAGAACGTATCGGATACGGTCTCCCAGGCCTTGACGACCCGGCAGCGATTTTCAATGGAGTATCGCCTCCGTCGGAGCGATGGGGTCTATCGGTGGATCCTCGATGTAGCAGCTCCAAGATTGAACGGGGATCGTTCGTTTGCCGGGTTCATCGGTTCTGGGACCGATACGACAGACCAGAAGCTTGCCCAGCAGGCGCTCGAAAAAGTGAGCGGTCAACTAATTGAGGCGCAGGAAAAGGAGCGCGGCCGCATCGCGAGAGATCTGCATGACGACATCTGCCAGCGATTGGCGCTGCTGTCGATGGAGCTGGACCAGGCGAACCGCGGTATGAATGAGTCCGGCGATGTGACGAAGCATCGGCTGAGTGAGATCCGGCAGCACTGCATGGAGATTGCCGGTGACGTGCAGTCTCTTTCGCATGCGCTGCACTCCTCGAGGCTGGATTATCTGGGCATCGTGGCGGCAATTGGCGGTTTCTGCCACGAGTTTTCGAAGCAGCATGAGGTCAGCATCGAGTTTACGGACAGGGATGTGCCCGCGGGGTTGCCGAGAGAAATTTCACTGTGCCTGTTCCGCGTTGCGCAGGAGGCTCTGCATAACGCGGTGAAATACAGCGGAGTGAGCCAGTATGCGGTTGAGCTGACGGCGACGGAGGATGAGATTCAGCTTGCGGTGAGCGATTCGGGGAGAGGCTTCGACACAGAAAGAGCGAAGGTTAAGCGCGGTCTGGGGCTGGTGAGCATGCTGGAACGGGTGCATCTGGTGCATGGAAGTCTCCATGTGGAATCGGAGCCGGGGAGGGGAACGAGAATATTTGCGGTCGTGCCGCTGGTGAGTGAGAGGGAGGGATCTACAGAGGGGAAACCGGAAGGTGTGGCGGGGGCAGTATGAGCGGAGTTTCCGTGGGCAAGCACTGAGGGCCTGGCAAAAAAATAGGGCCGGAGATGGTTAGCTCCGGCCGAACAAGCCTTTGTGTGACTTCTGGCCTCCATGGTTCTCCTTGGCAGTGTGAGGTTCTACTGTCACTTGGGGCAGTAGAAGACGAAGTGCATCCGAACTACACTGCAGTGCGATTTCCCGCGGTTTGAAATTCGGTAGCAGGCGCGCCCACTTCATTTCATGAAACGAACGACAATATTGCTGGCCGACGATCACGCGATGTTCTCTGCGGCGCTCCAGAAGCTTCTGGAGCCCGAATACGAGGTGATTGGCCGTGTTGAAGATGGCCGTTCCTTGGTGAAAACAGCTCTCGACCTGAAACCGGACCTGGTGCTCGTTGACGTAGGGATGCCGCTATTGAATGGGCTGGACGCGGGGCGAGAGCTTAAGAAATTAGTTCCCAGGATAAAAATCATCTTCCTCACCATGAATCCTGATCCTGTGCTGGCCAACGAGGCGTTGCGCATTGGCGCATCGGGCTATCTTCTAAAGAGTTCGGAGGGGGATGAATTACTGCAGGCGGTCCAAAATGCCTTGCGGGGGTTGAGTTATGTCACGCTCCAGATCCGGCAGGCGATGGAGGAGATGTTCATCCGCGATCCGAGGTCGCTGAGCCAGCAAAGGGAGCTTGGCGAGCGCCAGCGTGAGGTGCTGCAGATGCTGGCGGAGGGCCGCTCAATGAAGGAGATCGCCTACATTTTGCATATTTCTCACCGCACGGTGCGGTATCACAAGTACCGAATCATGGAGGACCTCGGCCTCAAGACCAATGCCGACTTGGTGCAGTATGCGATCAAGCATTCGATTGTCCCGTTCCGCTAAGCAGTGGATTTGTCGCGAAACTGGTTCAGAAAAAACGTTTTGCCGACTGTCACATCGGACAGTAGGCAGGTCGCTCCGCAAAGGAAAAACTGCTCCTAAGTCCCGCGCGTCCGAGATGCGGGAAAGCTTATGAGCAAGATTCGAGTAATGCTCGCTGACGATCATCAGGCAATTCTGCAACGGGTATGTGGGCTGCTGGGCGACGAGTTTGAGATCGTCGGTACCACAAATAATGGGCGAGATGCGGTGGTGGGGGCGCTTCGGCTGAATCCTGATGTGCTGATAATCGATATATCGATGCCGATTCTCAACGGATTGCAGGCGGTCCTGCAACTACGCACCGCGAAACAACAGACCAAGGTTGTATTTCTCACGATTCATAAAGCCCAGGACTTCGTCAACGCCGCGCTGTCCGCAGGCGCTTCCGGATATGTCACCAAGGCCGACGTCGCCACCGACCTGGTTCCGGCCATTCATGAGGCACTAGCGGGACGGGTCTTCGTCTCCAGTTCGATAACGACTTAGTTTGAAGCCTCGATTTAGGCGAAGGTTGTGTGGTGACTCCTTATCCCTGTCGCAGGTGACAGTGTTCACCTCTTCCCGTTTGTAGTGAAGTAGCACTCGGGCGAACAGGCTCTTTGTCTGGCCCGTGGGCGCGCAGGTGCTCGCTAACCCAAAGGCGTTGTCGGCGACGGCCGAGAGGAGGAACTCCAATGAAGTTTGGCATCAGGTATTCACGCTTAGTAATGCTGCAATGTGCGGTTTGCCTGGTTCTGCTGACCGGCCTGTTGAATGCAGGTGGTCAGCAGTTCGAGGCAGGCAAGAAGACGAAGATAACCGGGGTCATATTGTGGCGTAGTGGAGATCTGGTCAAGATACGAGACAAAAAGACAGGCGACGTTGCCGTCGTCAACCTTACCGATAACACGAAGATCGAACGCGACAAGGACTTCGGAATGCGCCATGCGAATATGGACGTGACCGCGATGGTGCCGGGATTGACAATCGACGTTGATGGCGTGGGCAACGCCAAAGGACAACTGGATGCGAACAAGATCACATTCGATCCCAATGTCTTCGCGATCGAGGTAGCCGAGGAGCAGCAGATTCAGGCCAATCAGGCCGCAACCGCGCATGCGCAGTCAACGGCGAACCAGGGCGTAGCGGAGGCTGGACAGGCCCAGACTTCGGCAAACGTGGCACAGGTGTCGGCTGATGTGGCGCAAACCACCGCCAACCAGGCTGGCCGGGCGGCTGTGGCAGTGGGCGCAGTCGCCATCACGGATGCGCAGGCAGTCGCGCTGGTGAATCAGCGTGTTTCCGACCTCGCCGACTACAAGACTGTCGAGGAGGCGGATCTGTTCTTCCCCGCCGGCCAGGACAGCTTATCGCCGGATGACAAAGCGGCGCTAAGCAAACTGGCGAGCGATGCTCAGGCAGTCCAGAACTACATGATTGAGATTGCCGGGTACGCCTCGAGCACAGGAACGCGCGATGAGAATCTGAAGCTCAGTGATGCCCGCGCAACTGCGGTAGCAAACTATCTGCGCGACTCGGCCAATGTACCGATGAGGCGGATTCTCGTCCCGGCTGGATATGGCGCCAGCCATCCGGCAGTCAGCAACCAGACGGCTGTGGGTCGGGACATTAATCAGCGGGTAGACGTGAAGGTGATTGTCAACAAGGGCATCGAAGAAGGTGCTAGTATGTAACGCTCTCTCGTCTGAGAGAGAATTCCACGGGAAGGGCCGGCTTTCATGGCCGGCCCTTCCTGCTAAATGCGAAGGAGGATGCTATGTCCTTTCGGTCAAGGTTTCGGATAGCACTGGTGGCCGCGATCGTCGCGGTCTTGACTTTTGGGGCAGCACAGCGAATTTCGGCTGAGGAAGACGTCGTTCACATTGTAAAAGGTGTGGTCACGCACATCGACAAGGACACCAAGACCATGGTCGTCAAAGCCGGCGACGGTACGGAACATACCATCAAGTGGACGGATAAGACCACTGTGAAGGGCGGCAAGGACGTGGGTGACGCCTTTGCGGAAGGCAGCAAAGTTTCGGTCAAGTACACCGAAAAGGCCGGAGAGAAGACCGCAGTCGGAGTAAAGGATGCAGGCAAAGCGACTGCCCAGGCAGTTCAGTAACTGAACTACGCTTCGTAAAAACTGACTTAGGCGACCTTGATGTCTTCTTGCATTCGCTACAACCCTTGCGTGAAATCCGCAAGGGCGCGGTCGACGGGCTTAGAAGTTGTGCGAGCCAGGAGCACTCCGCATGAGCCAGGGCATCGTCGGCTTTGCTCCAATGACCCTCGTCAGCGTTCGCGCTTTGACAGCCTATATCGTTCTATAGTGAGTTTGCCATTGGCCGTCCCCACTGCCAACTCCGGTGCGTAAGACGACGCCACCCGGCGCATTTGCAGCGCATATCCCACACCCTCACTGCGCACTTTGGGCACGCTACGGGATCACGACGGACGCAGCCCGATGATTCATGACCCCACACATCTTTTTCTTGCCGGGAGGAGCCTAGCCATACTCTCCCTCCAGAGGTCCGTACAGCATACCCCGACAGCAACACCTTCAACAAGCACCGCGCCCTCGCGCGCGTCGGGTCTGGAATATCCTCGAGCCGGACACTGCCCGAGACCATTGGTGCAACCGTGATCGCCTTGAATTCGCTACCATTCTGCTCATTGTGCTGACTTACTGGTTCGCACCCGTCAGCAGAAAGATGGCGTAGAACCTCTTGTGAGCCGGCGGGCTGAGTCTACGTCCGGCAGTCGCTAGAATGCTTCGCCTACACCGACACCCCAAGTGAAATTGTCCCTGCCCCAGGCGAAGTCAGTGCGCAAATTGACGTGGTATTTCTTGCTCAGCATGTAACGAATGCCGGTACCACCGGCAGGGAGGAAATGGTTGACTCGGAGCTGGTCCCCGCCAGGGGTAACCTGGCCAACCCCGCCGAAGCCAACCAGTCCGAATCGCCACGGCAGAACCAGCCGGTATTCGAGCTGGGTGGCAAACATATAGCGGTCCAGATACCGGCCCGCGGTGTAGCCTCGAAGTTCGTTACTCGCACCATAAATGCAGTTGCCGTAGAAGGGCGGTGATCCGCCGGTACCACACCAATAAAAGTTGTAGGCGAGCACCTGCTTGTCGGTGAGGCTCCAATATTTGTTGAACGTGAATTTGTAGGACTGGAAGGAATATTTGCTGCCGAGGTTATTGGCAAAGAAGTCGCCGGTGAAGTCAATTACGCTGCCCTTCAACGGGTAGAAACGGTTGGGGCGGGAATCACGCCACACTTCCATGCCAAGCGCTCGCAGATCTGTGTGTAGTCCGACATCGGGAGGAATCGGAGGTATCTTGCCGGAGGTTGGCTTGAGAGTGATGAAGGAGCTACCGTCGATGAAGCGTACGCCAGCATAGAAATCCCAACCGATGCGGCGGAGCGTTTTGAAGAAGAAGAAGTGGCCCGTTTGCTCCAGAGGCAGTTTGAGCCCGGCATTTCCGTTCACGAAGCCGACGCCGTACAGGTTGTAGTCTAGATTCCCTTTGGCGTACACGGTTTCCGTTTCATATCGGGCTTTATCGAGATAAATATCTGTGCCCAGACCCCATCCACGGGTGCCATTGTCTGTGATCAAGCCTGCTGCGCCAAAAACCGAGGGTTCGATCGCCTTGTCTTTCGCGGGAATGGGAGTAATGTAGCCGAGAACGGGGATGATTCCAGCACCAAGGGCGGGGCTCACGATGGGTAGAGGCGCGGCGACAATGGATCCGTTCGGATCCAGTTTCCATCTGTGCGTCTTCTCGTCTTTCTCGTCCGAATCCTTTCCCAATGCTTTGTCGGTTGACGGACTAGACGGCGAGGTTTGAGCGGCCTTCGGGTCCTGCGCCGTGACTGACGGCGCCGGACTAGCTTCCTTGGGACCGCCATCAGCAGCCTCTTGCGCATGGCAAAGAAGTCCTCCTCCGGCAATCGAGCAGCACAAGATCACAATCAGGGCCGAAAGTCTTTGGGCTTTAACAAAATTCACAGTGGCCTCCGCACAGGCCAGGTGTCGTTAAAAACACTCGAGGTCCAGATAGAAGTCTTTCAATCCTCTACCCAGCGAGTCTAGGTACACCGCTTTCCTAAAGATCTCGCAACAGTGACCATCGCACCTGCCAACGATGGGAACAACTGTCACTTGCGACAGCCCTAACTAGCCGACCCTTCAGATGTGCGCTGTTCACGCAGCGATTGTTTACTCTAACTGTCTCAAGTGACAGTTTTCAATCGATCTTCCTTCACGCTTAACTGACACTCGCCGTGCAAAGTGTTGGACGCATAAACCCTAGCCTGGTTGTGCTGGAAGGGGCCTCCTGTTCAACGCTCACGCTGACGTCGATGGCGGGAGCAGAAGGCAAAACATTCGAAAAAAGAAACTTATGAAACCTGGCAGGCGGGCATACAAGTTAGGATTAGCAACGTTTTCTGTCTCAAGCGTGTTGATGGCAGGCGCCGCTGTGGCGTCGGCTGCAACAGCGCAGAATGATAATTCGCAACGGCCGAATATTGTCATGCTCATGACCGATGACACAGGGTGGAACGATTTCGGAGTTTATGGTGGTGGCGCGAACCTCGGCCATCCGACCCCGAACATCGATCGGGTGGGCCAGGAACGCGCCGTTTTTACAAGTTGGTACGGCCAGGCGAGTTGTACTGCAGGCCGGGCTTCGTTGATGACCGGGCGGTTTCCGATCCGCTCGGCCCTTTCGGTCGTAGTGGTGCTTGGTGATCCGAACGGGCTGACCAAGAGCACTCCGACAATCGCCGAGTTCTTCCAGAAGAACGGCTATTCAACCTACTTCTCGGGCAAGTGGCATCTGGGGGATCAACCCAAGTTCTACCCGATCGAGCATGGCTTTGACGAAATGAAGGAGTTCGCCGCCTACTACCCGGGCGTCTATACCTATGACAACACGAGCAGCTTCGCGCATCCCTGGTTTCCGAAGTACAACCCAGCTTACTGGGAGGAATATCAGAAGATCGTCAACCTATACGAATGGGAAGGCGTCGCCGGGAAGCCCGCGACCAAGGTTGCGCGTATCGACTACGACTACCTGCATGAATTCGACGTCCGTCAGGCTGACTCAGCGGTCGAATACATTAAGGCGCACGCCAAAGGCGGCAAGCCCTTCTTCATGGATGTGAATTTCATGAAGATGCACAACCCGAACATTCCCGCCCAGGCGTTCATTGGTAAATCGCACCTCGGCAATTATTCAGATGCCATGATGGAACTCGACTCCAACATCGGCCGCATTATGGATGCCATCCGTGCAGAGGCGCCCAACACTATCGTCATCATCACTGCCGACAACGGCGCGTGGCAGGACGCGTGGCCGGATGCGGGCACAGTGCCCTTCCGCGGGGAAAAGGGGTCACCGTTTGAGGGCGGCTTCCGCGTGCCCGCCCATTATGTCGTGGCCGAACCATATTCCAACTGGCGCACGCTATGGCGAAATGATGTCGCACATTGACAGCTGGTCAACGCGGGCATCGATGGCCGGTATCACACCACCGCCTCATGGTGCGTGGAAGGACAATGACGGCAAGCCGATCTATTTCGACAGCATTGACAACAGCGCCTAGATTCTCGGGAAGGAAAAGCATTCCGCACGCAATGGATGGATCTATATCGACGGCGAGACCTATGCCGGTGCACGTGCTGACATCGGCGGCGATCCCACGAACCCAGATATCAAATCGCCTGGAAATACCTGTATACGTCCAAGGACACCTGGCTCGGTCCCCAGCAGAATCTCGGCGCTATTGGCTCGACCTACAACCTCACGATGGACCGTTCGAGAAATACGACATGACGTTCAACGGTGCGGTGAGCACGCGCACCCCGACCACCTCGCCCGGACGCTATGCCGGCTATGACAATGGCTGGATTCTTTCGTTGATTTCGGTGCCAGTCCTCGAGTTTGACAAATCAATCGTGGATTTTCCGAACATCAAGCGCTTCCCTGGGGGAGCATCGAACGATATGAGTCCGGATCTGCAGCATCCGGACAACCCCGTGCCTTTGATGGATATCAAGCGCGTCGTCCAAACCATAGGCGCAGCCGATTAGTTAGTTAGCTGTGATAGAAGTGGGCGATTCCTCAAACCAGGGGAATCGCCTGCTGTGTCTCCAGCTGATGTTTGATGAAACAGCATGGATAAGGCAGAGCGGATGGAGGTTAGTGGAGGTTTGAGGAGCTATGTCTAGAAGGAACTTGAACCAATCTCCTGAGCGTTGGGCTAAGTGCCCCGATTTCTGCCCCTAAACTGTCGCAGATGACAGTTCTCGTTGATCTCTTCACGCGCTCAAATATCAATCACCAAAGAAGGTTTCTGGCGATCAGTTTTGGCCTTCTGTAATTGGCAGTTCATCAACGCAAGCATTGTAAGGAGCGGAACTATGGATCTTAAAGCGAGGACATACAAAGTAGCGATAGTGGCGTTTTCAGTCTTATGTCTAATGCTGCCGAGCTGGGGCGCCAATGGCCACATGCAAGCAACACAGGGGAAGAAACCTAACATCATTGTGATCATGGGCGACGATGTCGGCTGGTTCAATATCGGCGCTTATCACCGCGGGATCATGTCGGGCAAGACTCCGAACCTGGATAAGCTTGCCGCGCAGGGCATGATGTTTACCGACTATTATGCCGAGGCTAGCTGCACGGCTGGTCGCGCGAACTTCATTACCGGCGAAATCCCTCTTCGCACCGGACTTACCACCGTCGGCCAGGCCGGCGCGGATGTAGGCTTACCTGCTCAGGCTGCGACCATTGCCACCGCGCTTAAGGTTCAGGGCTATGAAACCTTCCAGTATGGCAAGAATCACCTTGGCGACCTGAATAAATACCTGCCATGCCTGCATGGTTTCGATGATTTCTTCGGCTATCTCTACCATCTCGACGCCATGTCGGATCCCTACTGGTTCGACTATCCGCAGGATTGGATCGACAAGACCGGTCCACGCGATATCGTGCATTGCACGGCAACGGATGTAGACGATCCAACGGTCCAGCCACGATGGGGTGCGGTGGGCAAGCAGAAACTTGTGGATGAAGGACCATTGGCGCCGTTCCCGAACATGACCGGATTGCAGAACTGGCAAAAGGGACGCGAAGCCAAATACGACATGGAGACGTTTGACGAGGTGCTTGTTGGCAAGACAAATGCTGCCATGGACAAGGCCAAAGCGGACGGCAAGCCCTTTTTCATCTGGCACAACACCACGCGCATGCACGTCTTCACCTACATCCCGCCGAAGTATCAGGCGATGATGAATCATGACTCCAATTACGGCCTCGAAGAAGCTGGTATGGCGCAAATGGACGACAGTATTGGCGAGATCCTGCAGCACCTGCAGGACATCGGCGAGGCTGACAACACCATCGTTATCTTCACTACCGATAATGGTGCCGAGGTGTTTACCTGGCCTGATGGCGGCATGACGCCGTTCAAAGGAACCAAAGGAACGTCCTTCGAAGGTGGATTCCGGGTTCCTGCCATAATCCGCTGGCCTGGCCATGTGAAGCCGGGTTCGGTTGAGAACGGTATCTTTTCCGGCCTCGACTGGTTCCCCACGCTGTTGCATGCTGCCGGCAATCCAGACATAACCAATCAATTGCTCAAGGGTGTCCAGCTTGGGGACAGGTCCTACAAGAATCATCTGGATGGTTACGACCAGACGGCACTCCTTGAAGGCACCGGACCCTCCGCTCGCCACGAACTCTTCTACTTCAGCGGTGCCCAACTCGGCGCTCTCCGCGTAGACGATTTCAAGTTTCAGTTCCTTCAACAGCCCTATGGCTGGCCGGGAGAAAAGATAACGACCGACATGCCCATAATCGTCAACCTTCGCCAGGATCCCTTCGAGCGCACTCCGTCCATCCGCGGCGAGAGCTTGAACGATATGGCGGGAGGATATATGAACGAATTCTATGCGCGTGAGTTCTGGCGCTTCGTCAATGTGCAACAAGCGGTAGCTCAGCTTGGGGCCACAGCCATCGACTATCCCCCGATGCAGGATCCGGCGTCCTTCAACCTGGCGGCGGTCAAAGCTCAGATTGAGAGGGCCATCAAGAACCACGCGGGACAATAGTCAACCACCAACTAACCAACCAATGGGCGGCCGCCTTTCCGGGGTCGCCCAGGATGTCAGGGTATCGCTATCAGAAAGTGGCGGGAATCAGGATTCGAAGAAAGGAAACAGCAATGAAGCTCATCGAGAGACCCTTGAAGCGCCTGATCCTGTTCGGAGCCGTGGTGGCCGCGGTAACAATGCTGTCCGGAATGGCGCGGTCACAGCAAGCGACTGCACCCGCCGGACAAAACGACGTTACGGCCATCGACATCCTGCTCGACCCGGACGCGACGATGATCCAGGACGCCACGGCCGCCAATGCTGAGTTCCTCAAGCAGTATCCCAAGGGCTTCACTTTGGGAGGCGTGCATGCACCGCACATCACCATGCTGCAGCGGTTCGTCAAAACGGCGGACCTCCCCAAAGTGTACGCAGCCGCCGACAAAGTGATTGCCAAGGCGAATTCAACTAGTTTCAAGCTTACGGCGTACAAGTACGACCACATAGGTGAGGCGAAGATCGGAAACGAGATCGTTGGCGTTGGCAACATCCTAGTTAAGCCGACACCCGAGTTGCTCAAGCTACAACAGGAATTGGCCGATGCGATTAAGCCGTTCGAGGCGCCCACTGGGACCAAAGCCGCATTCGTTACAACACCCAAGCTCCCAATATCAGTGATGCGCTTATTCATTACGTCGCCGTGTTCGTTCCCGAGCACAGCGGAGACCATTACGTCCCGCACGTCAGCATCGGCGTTGGCACCATCGATTTTGTGACAACCTTTAGCTCCAAACCGTTCGATGACTTTACGTTTTCTCCTGCCGGAGCATCCGTTTATCACTTGGGGGAATACGGCACCGCAATGAAAACGTTAGATTCTGTCCCGTTAAAGAAGTGACGGAAACGTTCCCCAAATCCGCGCAGACCAGAGGTTCACAAGGAATCTAAGAGGAGGTGTGATGAGCAAATCTTCAGGTACTGAGTTATCCAGACGCCGGTTACTGCAGATGGGCGTGACGGCTACGGCTGCCACGCTCCTTGCGGGCGGTGCGGAGTTCGCTCTTCCGCCGGAAGCGCATGCGCTGGGGGATCCTCTGCCGTCATGGAACGACGGGCCGGCCAAGAAGGCGATTCTCGATTTTATTCACGTCACCACCGATAAGTCGAGTTCGAAGTTTGTACCTCCGGAGCAACGCATTGCCACCTTCGATCAGGATGGAACGCTCTGGGTAGAGCACCCGCTCTATAGCCAGGTGGTCTACTGCTTCGATCGCGTGCCCGCGGTGGTGAAGGCAAAGCCGGAACTGGCGAACGTCGAGCCGTTCAAAACGGTGTTGACCGGCGATCGCGAGGCCATCGCGAAGCTGCCGATGGATCAGCTCATGAAGATTCTGGCTGTGACGTTGACCGGTATGAGCGTTGACGCTTTCGAAGCGCAGGCGAATGAATGGCTCGGATCTGCACGCGATCCACGGTGGAAGAAGCTCTACATGGAACTGACTTATCAGCCCATGCTCGAGGTGCTGAAGCACTTGCGGTCCAGTGACTACAAGACTTACATCGTCACCGGTGGCGGACAGGATTTCGTCCGGACGTATGCCGAACGGGTATACGGCATTCCGCCTGAGCAGGTGGTGGGAACGATGGGAGGCACAACCTTCGGTTATGACAAGAGTGGCAAGCCCTTTCTCACCAAAGATCCGAAGCTGCTGCTGAACGATAACAACGCGGGCAAGCCGGAGGGTATTCACCTGATGATCGGGCGGCAGCCTTATGTGGCTTTCGGCAACTCGACGGGAGATCGGCAGATGCTGGAATACACCAAGGCCGGAACCGGCGAGCGGCTGTCGATGCTCGTGCTGCACGATGACGCACAGCGCGAGTATGCCTACGGGCCCGCGCAAGGCCTGCCGGATACCAAAGTCGGCGCATTCACGCAGGCACTCTACAACGAAGCCAAATCGAAGGGCTGGATTGTTATCAGCATGAAGAGCGATTGGAAGGGCATCTTCGCGTTCGAATCGTAGGCGAGAAGGTGCGGAGTGAAATTCAGGTGGGCACTTCTCGCGTCCCTGGTTTGTATCGCGGCGCACGGGCAGGACACGCAGTTTCTACCGGAAGTTGATGGATATCTCAAGATGAACTCGAGTATTCGGGCTTATGTACAGGCGAAGGACGATCGGGAGGGCGGCGATCCCGACCAGTTTACGTTTGGTCCGAGCATTCGGTTCTATCGGAAGCCCTTGGTGAAGCTCAAAAGCATCACGATGTTTGATCTCAATGATGCGAAATCAAGGCCGCTGGTAATAGATAGCGGATACGTCCTCATCACCGCGCCGGATAATCCGGTCAAGAATCGCGCGGTAGAGGCGGTGACGTTCCACTTTCCGATTTTTGCCAGCATTCTGCTTTCAGACAGGAACCGGGCGGATCTCGATTGGCAGAGCGGCAGCTTCAGCTGGCGCTATCGAAACAGGTTGACACTCGAACGGACGTTTGCGGTTTGCTCATACCATTTGATTCCGTACGTGGCGGCTGAGCCCTTTTACGAGAGCCAATACAGCAAGTGGAGTGCGACGGATTTGTATGCCGGGTCCCTGTTTCCTGTAGGCCGACATGTTGAATTCAATCTCTATTACGAGCATGAGAACGATACTGCGAAGAAGCCCAACCGGCAGAACAACTATGTAGGTCTGGCTCTTTATATGTATTTCTCACTTGAAAACAGTTCTCGATCTTTGCCGCATCAGCGAAGCCCCGTCGTGAAAGACGTCACTGTAGGCTCCCCCGGGAGTGTCTCGCGGCCGGCAGGGGGACCGTAAGCGCACTCCCCCTGGGTGACTTGCACCACATATTGCGAAATCAAGGAGCAACCGAGATGGCCCTCATCAGAAAATTCACATCGACGAAAGCACTCGCACCAGTTGCAATTAGTCTGATCATGCTTGCGACGCATGCGTGTCAGGCTCAGGCGCCATCCCTTGTCCAGAACACGGATCCGCTTGCGAGCGGCAGCCGCAGCCTTGCGACAACACTATACGCAGCGGCGCACGAGGCTTCGGCCCTGGGCACCCAGCCCGCTTCCGCGGATACAAGTACGCCGGTCGACAATCAGTGGCATATCGGGTTTGCCCCTTATCTCTGGTTTGCGGGGATGCATGGCTATGTGGGTGCTTTCGGCTTTAACGCCGGCGTGAAGGCCTCACCGGGTGACCTGCTCTCGCATGCCGATATCGGACTGATGGGAACGGTGGAGGCGAGCAAAGAGAGTTGGCTGATCCCCGTCGACTTCATGTGGCTTGCACTGAGCGACGACAAAGGTCTGCCCGAAAATGAACCCGGCATCGAATCCATCACCTTCCGGGCAGGGCAGTTCATCCTAACGCCAAAGGTTGGTTACAAGGTCATCGATAGGCCCAAACTGAAGGCGGATATCACAGCAGGCGTGCGGTACTGGCATCTCGGAGAACGGTTCCACTTCAATCCGGTTCTCTATGACGGGTTCACTACGTCGCAGAACTGGGTGGATTATGTGGGGGGTGGGAGAATCGAGATGCCGCTTTCTCCGAAGGCGTCGATCACTGTTACAGGGGATGCGGGCAAAGGCGGAGCGCTTCAGGATTATCAGATAGCGGGCTTGCTGAACTACAAGATCAAGAAGAAGCTTACGTTGTTTGGCGGCTGGCGATATCTTGACGTGGATTATCGGGATAACAACAACCGCCACTTTCTCTACAACATGACGGTGAGCGGGTTTGGGCTGGGAGCTGTATTCTCTTTCAAATAACTTCGCGCGAAGATATTCGCGCATAACAGAGCCTTGGCCCTGGAGGTCTACACCTACTCTTCACACGGCAGGTCCTTACGATGCGGTTTATATCCAAACTGTACGTGTGTGTGGCCCGGAGGTCTGGCTGGCGAGATGAGTGTGGGCACAGGATCTGTCTCCACGGGTGTACGTGATCACTCCAGTGCATTTGAATGCGGTCATGCTGACGTGGTCGTATTTCAACGAAGGGGTGAATTTCAGGGGGTCCGCTCGGATCACAGGCGCGACGGGCGCGTACAGCGTACGGAGTTTGAGCTTGTTTGGGTTTAGCTTCCAGCGCACAGTGCTGATGCTGAGGGCGCATCCTTCACACAGCAAAAACCGAGATGGTTGGTTCCGGTGCTGATTTCTCCTTTTCCGCGCGTACCAACGATGTAGCGGGAGCAATACTGATTGGTGCAGAGAAACGACCCGGCGCGTTGAACTTTTTTGTGCTCGTTGGGTTCGGCGGGATCCAGGGGTGTGTCCGGTCCCTGCGGATTGCGGGCAACACCGCCAGCGGGCGGCAAGCTGCTCATGGTAATCGGGGCGATATTGCTGAGAGCTCGCATTGTTGGCGGGGTTCAGAACGACCCAAGTATTTGGCGCTATATAGTTACATGCATCCAGTACAAGGCCAAGGCTCCCAATCGCGCTCACGATACAACCGTTTTCGTACTTCCACAGGCCCTTGTAGCGGTTTGGCAGGCCCTCGTAAGAATTTGGCTGCAACGTCCAGAGTTGGATAGCTGACCCCGCAGAGGTATTGGCCCCCTGTACAGTCACTAATTGGGTATTGCCGTTGCTGTCGGGGGATTTGCTTTGGATATAGAACCACTGTCCTCCCTGGGAAGGATTGCTGTTTGCCATGATGATGTCCTTTTCAATTGCGCTTGCAGGCAGACGTCGGGCACGCTGCCGGAGGAGGCATGACTCGCATTGAAGTGTTGGCATCGCGCGATGCGGTGTCGTAGGGAGCACGAACCACCGCTGGACTGAGGGAAAAGTCTTATAACAGAGCTATCTTTGTTTTCTTATAGAAACAACCCTGCGAGGGTAACATGGGCGGATTTTGTGGAACAACTCTCGCATCGACTTTCCCCTAAGCTCCATTCGTCACATCGACAAAGAGTGAACAAACTGGAGCCTTCGCTCGCGGCATAAGAGGCGTAAATATCCGAGTGTATGTGACATGGGGTTATAAAGGGTGACCCTTGAGCTGCCGAAAATCTTATGTGCTGCGCGGAGCGGGTTTAGCAGTGCGGCGCAGAATTCGCTCTGTTAGCGAAGCACACCGAGATTCGACAATCTATTGCTCATAGCGGCAATGCTTACATGAAATCGTTTAGCCAGGAAAGTGATTGCCTCTTCGTCGTCCAGGTCAAGATCGTTCTTTTTGACTTCCTGTTGCAGGAGACTCCGGGGCATCAAGAGTGCAGCACCGAACTGATTGGCCTCGACCTCTTCATGGTCAACTCCTCCGGAAGAGTATCCGTCTCGCCGGAATGCCATATGACGATCGATAAAGAGCTGTGACTTCTGATTTTTTTTCGTGTGAAGCAGGTAATGACTGATTTCGTGAGCGATTGTGAATCGCTGCCGGACAAGAGCGTGGGTTGAGTTATAACCTATGGCTCCCCGATCCCCTTCGATCACGAGCATTCCGGCTACATTGTCACCGAGAGCTTCGGATTGAATCGCCAGGTTGAGACGGTGCGCGAGAACTTCGATCGCGATCGGGATGCGATACGTGTCCGTTTCGCGGAGGGTTTTTTCAGCCTTTTCTTCGAGCTTTTCTCTGATCATGGGCTTTCCTGACTGGGGAATCGATTTCGATCGCCGCTTTGAGCCGGCTCGCGAGCCTGGTCAGTGCTCTGACAGCGTCCGAATCGTTATTTGCCGTTTCTCTAATCTGCTTGACCATCGCCGGATCCAATGTGGCCTCCTTCGCTGCATGCGAAAGTTCCTCTCGCCGAGGGATCAGCAGGCTTAAGTCGGTTGCGAGTGTCTCCGAAAACTGCCACAAGAGATGGAGTGGAGCTCTCTGCCGGCCTGCCTCAATATTCACGACGGAGGCACGGCTGATTCCCAGTTGCTGCGCAAGCCTCTCCTGACTAAGTCCTTGCGTTACTCTCGCCTGACGCAGTTTTCGTCCCACTTCTCCATACAAGTCATCGAAATCTGCCATTGCAAGGAAACTAAACCGGAATCTGAATGCAGTCAACCAGAGAGAGCACGATTTTATAGCAAACATGTTTGTGTTATTTACGGTTTGACAAATAGCGATAATCTCATCCAGCATAGTGAATAAGCCGTGGCTATGACGATCGACCGCTGGCTGGTCAAAGTAGCACTTTTGTCGAAGGTGGCCAGATTTTATGAGCGTCTCTCCTTCGCTCCGTAAATTGCAATTTGTCCTGGCTGTCGCGCGTGAGTTGCATTTCCGCAAAGCTGCCGAGCGCCTCCACATCTCTCAACCCTCGATGAGCAGGCAAATTCGAGAGTTTGAAGAAGAGATCGGATTTGAGATCTTTCATCGGGATCACCACTTTGTAGAACCGACCGAGGCGGGTCAATCCTTCATTGCAGGCATCGACGAGATGATCACGCGATTGAATGCCGATTTCCAGCTGGCAAGGGATACTGCTCGCAACATTGCTCGACGCAGCTCTGCTTCGTTCATCATTGGGTACTCCCCGTTTGTACCGGCGGCCTTCCGCCGGGAGATACGATCTGTCCAGAGGCGAAAATTTGCATACCTGAATCTTCAGTTCCGCACTGTGTTTGCCTCTGAGCTGGTTGATTCCATAAGTAGCGGGACGTTCCAGGCAGGTATAACCTTCGCACCGTTCGAAAGCAGCAGCCTTGAACAGATATCAATCGGTTCGGATCGACTATGCGCGGTCACACCGCAAAATAGCTTGTTGACAGGTAGTCCTGCCGGCGTACTCACGGATCTACGGTTGCAACCTCTGATCGTCGCCTGTTCCGAACGCAGATATCCGATCCTCTATCAACAACTGATCGAAGAGTGTGCGACGGCCGGTTTCAAGCCGATCATCGCTGAGGAGGTGACTTCCCCGCAAGAGGCTTTTGACCTGGTTTTAGACGGCGTAGGAGTCGCCATCCTCCCTTTCGGTGCCTGCGCGGAAGCGCCTTCCGAGCTTCAATACTTTCCCATCAATGGATTAGAGCCCTTGCCGCTAATTTTCATGTATCGGCGTGAGGATTTCCATCGTGCAGAGATCCTAAGTGAGCTCGCTGACCTGCTGCGAGAAAAACGTTTGGACTATGCGAGTTAATTATTGTTCCCTTGAGTGCCAGCGGATTACTGAGAACCCCACCGGATTACCATGACTGCCTTGGTGATGCCCTGGAGGCATCAACATTGACGTAAAAGATCTTGGACAGGAAAGAAAAGTGGGGGCATGCTCTCGAACATGACCTGATGTTTTCAGGTCGAGATCAGGAGGAACCAATGAGAATCTCGACCCGACAGCTGAAGTTGTTCCGACCCTCACCGGCCTCGGTGGCTGTCTTCGCTGTTCTTCTATCCCTGCCGGCTGCCGCGCACGCTCAGGCCGCCGGATCTCCTTTTGACACTGGTTTCACCGCCCTGCAGAACCTTTTCACCGGAACAATCGCCAAGGTCGCAAGCCTGATTGCGATCGTGATCGGTGGCTACGGATTTGCTCATGGTGAACCAGGAGCAAAGAAAGCGCTCGCCGGCGTTGCTGCGGGAACCGGAATTGCGGTGCTTGCAGTCAACGTCCTTTCCTGGCTCTGGGGAGTGTGACCAGAGCTCAACGTTCGTCAACCTGCTTACCTGATGAGGCAAACATGGCAGACGCAAAAGCAATCCACAAACGAACCAATCGCGTCTTCAAGAGCCTGCACAAGCCTCTGACTTACCTGGGTGTCGAGCGCACGCTGTTTTACCTGATCTGCGTGAGTGCGGTCGGCGCCTTCAATCTTTTCAATTCCATCCTGGCCGGGATCGCTGTATTTATCGGCGGATTCGCCTTCGGGCATTGGGTGACGAACAGCGACCCGGCATTTCTTCGCATTCTGGCGAAGGCAGAACGATACAAGACCCGCTACGACGCAGCGAAGCAGCAAATCCCGATGGTCGAGGTGCATTGATGCTGAGCATCGCACGGGTCCTGAAACCGTGGAAAGAAGCTGCATCGCTCAATGCGCAGATCAATCTGTACGGCTTTTGGGATGCGAATACGTTTCTGACCAAGAGCGGAGATCCGGGGATGGTGCTTCGTGTCGGTGGCGTCGATTATGAGTCCTTCGATTCGAGTGAGCAGGAATATGCAGTCAAGCGTCTGGAAGCGGCGCTGAAGGCATTCGGGCCCGGATTCCATGTGTATCAGTACCTCTTCAAGCGCAATCGCCCTGAGATTCCCTTCGCAACGTATGCAGATCCAGTCGTCGAAACCGCCGTTGAGCAGCGTCGAGATTTCTTTGAGGCAAAGCGCGATCAGTTGTACTCGGTCGAGATCTTTTATTGCGTTCTTCTTGAAGGCATGCGGTCAAAGACAGGGATTGGTGCCGCCGTGGCACGGCTCATCACGGATCCTGCGGGCGGGCTTTCCGAGCTTCACTCGCAATTCTCGAACAAGAGCATGAAGGTGTTGCTCCGTTCGCAAATCCAAAGAGACTGTGCTTTGCTTCACCAGCGAGTGCAGGCCTTCATGCGCCAGCTCGCGGACTTTGTCCCAATGGAGATTCTCGATCAAAGCGGGCAGCTACAGTTCTTCCGCAGATTACTGAACTTCGATGACTGGCGAATCGCCGGGAAACCCAAATCGACGCAATTTTTCGACTACCAGGTGGTGAATTCGGATATAGAGGCGGAGCGCGACCACCTCCGGGTTAGTGATCACTTCGTTCGCGTGCTGACAATGAAGGAAGCCATCGCGGAAACACGTCCCCTGATCCTGGACGCGCTGTTGAAGATCCCGGCCAATTTCCATGTCGTCACGGAGTGGGTGCCTCTGTCGATGGCCAAGGCGCGGAAGGAAGTCACCAAACGGCGTCGCCATTTCAACATTTCGAAGACAGGCTTCATTTCTCAATTGGGAAACGACCCGATAAGAACGAACCCTCGCGATGTGCTGGTAGATGAATCAAAACAGGCCGACATCGAAAACCTTGGAGATTGCCTGCGCGCCCTGGGCGACGGGCAATCACTCGGCGATTTCTCGCTGACGATTGTTCTGTACGAACTTGAGAAATCGATCGTCGATCGCCTGGTTGGTGAGTTCTCGGGCATTTTCACGAATTTCGACGGGAATCTGTTTACTGAGACCTACAACCAGCTGAATGCGTACTTCGCGACAGTACCGGGAAATTATGCTCAGAACCTTCGCCGGCTGTACCTGCTGAACAGCAACTACGCTGACCTTTCGTTTCTCTTCACCATCCTGCCAGGCGAAAAGACGAACCCGCACCTCGGCTCGGAATATCTCGCGGCACTTGAAACCGACAACGCGACGCCGTACTTTCTGAATCTTCACAATGGCGAGGTCGCTCACACGCTCATCCTCGGAGCCACCGGGTCCGGCAAGTCGTATCTAGCCTCCTTCATCCTCCAAAATGCACAGAAGTATTCGCCGCTCACCTACATCTTCGATATCGGTGGCAGCTTCGAATCGCTGACGCATATCTTTGGTGGCACCTATCTCAACGTCGGCCGGGAGTCGCGCGACTTTACTATCAATTTTTTTTCGCTGGAGCCGACAAAGGAGAACCTGCAATTTCTCTTTGGCCTGTTCCGTGTCCTGATCGAGGGGAATTCGCAACGTTACCGCCTGGACTTCAAGGAAGAGCGCCGTTTATGGGAAGGGATCGAGCGTATGTACCTCCTCGAGCCCGAGCAGAGGACAGTCTCGAATCTCGCGAACATTATTGGTGAGCTGAAGGACCGTCTGCACTGCTGGACCAAGGTGGGGCAATACGGCTTTGTTTTCGACAACGTCGAGGACACGCTCTCCTTCAGCCGATTCGAGACGCTCAATTTCCATGGGTGGGGCGATGCCCCGGATGTTTTGGAGCCTTTACTGTTCTACGTCCTGCATCGCGCCAGCAACGAAATCACCGATCCCACTAAACTCGCCACCTTCAAAGTTTTCCTGATGGATGAGGCCTGGCTCTTTATCCGCAATGAGACCATCCGGCAGCACATCGTGCAGGCACAGAAGACCTGGCGCAAGCACAACGCTGCCATGATTCTTGCCACCCAGTCGATCAAGGAACTCCAGGAATCAGGGATGCTCGAGATCGTTGCCGAAAGCTGCCCGACCAAGATCTTCCTGGCCAACCCCGATATGGATCGCGAGGTCTATAGGGATGCCTTTCATCTGAATGACACGGAGTTGGAGCTGATCGCCGGCCTCGTTCCCCCTGGACAAATGCTCATCCGCAAGGCGCAGGCCTCAAAGAAGGTTCGTCTCAACGTGGACTCGGTATCGCATTGGACGGCGACCAATAATGCCCGCGACAACCTGAAGAAGCGTGATTATTTCGCGCGCTTCGGGATCGCCGATGGACTGCGCCGCCTCGCTGAGGAATATCCATTCCAGCCACGGACCGTGGCGGGAACAGTGAAGTAGGAGGAAATGATGCATCGTTTACGACTCGTCGTCACTCTCGCCGCCATCTCGAGTTCTGCTGCTTTCGGGCAGGCCTCCTCAGCGCGTACCGTTCAGTACCACTCGCAGGACATCGTGCCTATCCATGCCAAGCTCAAATACACCACTTTGATTGAAGTACCTCCAACCGAGAAGATCATGGAGGCAGCCACGGGCGACAAAGAATTCTGGATCGTCGATGTGGTCGGCAATTTCTGCTTCGTGCATCCAGCGAAGGAAGGGATCAGTTCCAACCTGAACCTGATCACCGACAAAGGGAACATCTATTCCTTCACCCTTCAGGATGTTTCGAATACGTCAGACGCACCGGACCTCAAAGTTCTGATTCAGCCGGCTGATCATTCGTCGATCGTCGCGTCAGCCGGCCCATCGCAATTCATCCCGGCGGCGCAGCTCGAGCAGTCGAAGCAGGAGCTCGCGGCCCTCGAAGCTCATGTCCAGCAAACAGTCGACGAATACAAGAGCGCCTATCCTCTGCAGCTGAAATTCGATTATTCCTACAGAGCCAATGAGACGCCGTTTGATATTCAATCGATCTACCACGACGACAAGTTCACTTACATCAAGACCACTGCACCGGAGAAATTCAGCGTCTATGAGATGAGGGACGGCAAGCCCAATCTAGTGAACTACGATCTCCGGGAAGGAACCTACATCATTCCCAAGGTCATGGATTCCGGCTACGTCGAGCTTGGCAAAAAGCGCATGGATTTCTCGCGCAAGGGCTAATGCCATGGAGAGTCCAAGCACCACGCCTCCGCTTAATACCGAATTGCAGGATTTCCCAGAGCTGCGCCGCAACGCCAGGGAGCCGAAGGGTGTCCTGCAAAAGAACCTCAAGATCCTGCTCTACCTCGCCGCTGCGCTCCTGGTCGTTCTGGCCGCTGTCTTCAGCTCTGTCGGAAGGAAAGGCGTAAACGGTAAGGGGGCACCGGCCAAGGATGCGCCGCCACAGCCCATGGTTCAGGACAACACGGATAATAATGTCCAGGACCTCAGGAACCAGCTCGCCGAAGAAAGACTAAAAGAGCAGCAACAGGCAGCTAACGCGAGCAATACCGACCCGGCACTGGCAATGGCCACTCCCGCACAACGGGCTGCGGCTGCCGCATACAGTCCGACCGGTCAGGCAATGCCGTGTGTTCCCGGTCAACCCTGTCCGCAGGTTTCATATGGTCAGCAGATGCCGGCGCAACCGCAGCTGACCACCCCCGCGCAACAGCAGGCCCAGCAACTGGCAGCCAAAGAACGCGAGCTGGCTTATAACTCTCGCTTCGCCTCGAATCTCGCCTATGTGCATCCGGCAGATACGGCCGCGCAATCACGGGGACAAGAAGTGGGCGTGCCAGCAGCTTACCAATTGTCTTCAGATCAGAATCAGGCGGGCTCCGCTCCGGAGCCTGCCAGCAACTTCGTTGCGCCACGGGTCGCCGGCGCACAGCCATCACCAGTAGCCAATCCGCCTGCCGCAAAGCGCAACGCGGAAGTGAATATCGACTCCGCCATTGGCCAGCCGTACGTGATCTACGAGGGCCTGACGATGGATACGGTGCTTATGAATCGGCTTGATGGTGATGCGGTAGGTCCCGTGAAGGTGCTTGTCTCGAATCCGGTCTACTCGCACGACCGCCAGCATGTGCTTATCCCTGACGGGACCATTGTTCTCGGAGAGGCTCGTAAGATTGGTTCCGTCGGATTTGGCCAGCAGCGCCGTCTGGCAGTTGTCTTTCACCGCATGATCATGCCCGACGGCTACTCGGTGGATCTCGATCAGTTTCATGGTCTCGATCCGATCGGAGAAGAAGGCCTGAAAGATAAAGTCAACAACCATTACCTCGAAATCTTCGGAACATCCATTGCGTTGGGCGTGATTGCCGGCGCGGCGCAGATTACGCAAGGCGGCGGCGTTTATGGCGGCTCCGGTTCCCAGGTCTTTACCAATGGCGCAGCTTCGTCCGTTTCCCAATCTGCAACCACGATCATGGACCGCTTCATGCAGATCCCTCCAAACATCACGATCAGAGAGGGACATCGCGTAAAGGTCTACTTCACGCAGGACATGCTTTTGCCTGCGTATGAAAACCACACCATCCCTCAGACGTTTTAGGAGATACGCATGCATCGTAAAGCAAAATTGATCTTCTCTATCGGAGTAATGGCAATTGCTCTGACGGGGTGCCAAAGCCATCAGGACAAGGTCGATGCACTCCAGAAGGAATACGACAGGCTTGGCGCTCAGTTTCAAAAAGACTGTTCAGTCGAATACTACAAAGTGCCTCCAACGCTAAGCCCGAAATGCGCCGATGAGAAGAAACAAACCGACGACGCCTACAAGCGCCTTCAAGAGGAACGTGCAAAGCAGTGACGACTGAAAAGGAGTTCTTATGAGAATCACATCGTCTGTATTCCTTGTTTTCTTTGCAGCTTCCACGACTGCAGCACGGGCGCAGTTCGGTTCGGGCATCGTCTATGATCCGACGCAATCTGCTCATGCCGTGCAACAAATCCAAGAAGCTAGACAGCTTTACACAACCACCGTTCAAACCGAGCAGAAGGTGATCGCTGCTTACAACCTTGCGCGGCAGATGGCAAATCTTCCCCAGTCCCTTTTCACATCGTTCACCAATCTCGGCCGTCAGCAGTGGACGATGCTTACCCAGCCCGCCAACACCTATGGCAATTCGCTGCAGTGGATCAATGCAGCCTTGACCGGGGCGGGAGCCGCTGGAGCGAACCAGGCGGTCAGCATTCCACGCATTGGCCAGATCATCGGCTATGGTTCGCTAAGCGTTCAGGGACGGCAAGTCATTGCCGCACACGGCGCCACGGTAGATCTCTACGATTCTGCAAACGCGAGCAGTCTGCAAACAATCGGCACAATCCGAGCGAATGCAGCCGAACGGGAGTCGGACATAAGCCAGCTTGAAGCGGCGACACATTCGGCTGATCCTGCTCAGCATACCGAAATGGCTACGTTGCAACGGATCAACCAGGCGCTGCTCATCGAACTGCGTACTGAGCAGGAGACGAACCAAATGCTGCAGATGCAGGCGCTGCAGCAAATAGTCGGTCAGAAGGTTCAGCAGGACAATCTCAAGTCCCTGTTTTTGCTCGGTAACGGGTATCAGCAGACGTTCAACACTGTTACTCCCCAGCAATCTACTACCGGGACGCAGTGGGCATTTCACTACTGATCGATGTGCGAGGCTGTTATGGATTTCCTTATTCTCATCAAGAACGGCTGCGACAACCTGACGGCAACGGTTGCACCGTCGGTCGATTCGCTCGGCCTTCATATGGTCATAGCGCTTGCCACTATCATGCTCGTCTGGTTCGGCGTCCAGGAGGCGCTTGCGTCCGCCCAAGGCGGACCTGGATTCAATGTCGCAAAATTCCTGAACTTCTTCCTTCTGATCACGTTCGCCTACTACTTCGTTAGGTTTTATGACGGGGCGATTCCGGGAATCGGCTATTCGCTGAAGAGTTTTATTAGCGGCGGCACGAGTAGCCTCGTTGACTACATTGGCAATGACTCGACTCAGGAAGTCCAAGACACGATCCACGCCGCGTTGGGCAACATGGGGACTCTTTCCCCGTCCTTAACCGAACCCTATACGCTTCTCTGCACATACACTGTGCAGATTGTGCTTAGCATATTGACTGCTTTGATTGCCGTCATCATCGCGTATGGTGCGATTGGCGCGACCATCATCGGGCTGCTGGGACCTGTCTTCATACCCTGGATGGTCTTCGGCAAGACAGAATTCTTGTTCTGGGGATGGCTGAAAGCCTTTCTCGGCTTTGAGTTTTATAAGGTCGTCGCAGCTGCCACGCTTAGCATCATTAGCCATCTATTGATCAGCTATTTGACCAGTGGAGCGATGAATGTCGATAACCCCAAGATCCTCATTGCAATTATGCCTGCGTTGCTAATGATGTGCTTTATCGCGGGTTTCATCCTGCTCAAGATTCCCGCCATGACCGCCACACTGTTCTCCGGCCACACCGGAGGTCATGATGCCGGTTTTGGTGTTGCCACCGCTCTCGCCGTACGCGGTCTGATCAGCTAAGGAGGCCAATATGAAGAGTGCGACGAATGAAGTGCCCTTTGAGATTACTCGCGCCGCCGAGCGCTATCTCGAACAGTACGGCGATCCAATCGTCATGAACACTTATCTGAAGGTGGCGATCCTCGTCCTGGCTGTAATCTCTGTCGTGCTTGCCGGCCTCGTCTACAGGAGCCAGCGTGCCCTGGCGGACATACACCCGATGATCGTCCGCATTAACGACGTAGGCCGAGCCGAGGCGATCGACTATCGCAACTTTCAATATCGGCCGCAGGAAGCGGAGAACAAGTATTACCTGTCGCGTTGGGCTGAGCTCTATTTCAGCCGCAATCGCTTCACCATCGAGCAGGATCAGACCGACGCTCTCTATTTCCTGAATGGCGATGTGCAGCGCGCGGTGATCGACCAGGAGCGCAAGGACAACGTCATTCAAACCTATATCAAGGACAGCTCGCTTCCGTACGTTGATGTCGAGATCAAGAACGTCATTCTCGACGATCTTCGTCAGTCGCCGTATTCGGCGCGAATCGAATTTGAAAAGGTGTTTACGAACCCTGCTGATCATTCCGAGATCAAGCGCGAGCGATGGACCGCCAGCGTGACCTACGTCTTCCGCGAAAACGTGAAGAACAACGAGCTGGCCGTTGATCCTCTGGGATTGACCATCGTGCGCTTCCGGGCAGACCAGGCGTTCAGCTAGAGAAACAGACCCGAATCCGAGAGGCTTCAAGATGTCGAACCATGCTGCCATTCCGGCTGCTCCGCCCAGCGTGTTCCCTAAAGGGGCGCTACGAGCGCTTCCGAATCTTCTACAGGATTATTCGGTCTGCTATTCGCCTTCTTCTCGGGTCGGCGAACGGCCACCGAGACGAGCAGCAATGTCGGCGTACTTCATCGGCCGGGCGCGTGATGAGAGCTATGTTCCGCAGCGTGTCTCGCGTTCCGTATCCCGGGTTCTGTTCGGTCACTGCTTCAGGGCCTGTCCGGCGCCCGGCGGCAGCTCGCTCTTCTGCTTCAGTTCCACTGCCCTTCGGGTTACGGTTTCCCTCCAAATCTTGTTCGGAAAGTACTCCGAAAAGATTTCTCCGGACCCTCCGTAAATGCAGAGCTTCGGCCTTGGGAGCCGGGCCCCTCGCTTGGCTCCGCCTGGTGTGACCCGAACAGATCGGGAAATTCAACAAAACGGAGACAGTCATGTACCAGAACAAAGCTATCCTCATCGGCTTCCTCGGCAGAGATGCAGAAGTTCGCAATGCCAACAACCGCAGCTTTACCACCTTCTCGCTGGCCACCAAGTCCTCCTACAAGGACAAGGAGAAGGGCGAATATGTCTCGCATACCGAATGGCACCGTTGCGTGGTTTTCGGAAAACTCGCCGAGTTCGCAGCCACGCTTTCGAAGGGCGAACACGTCCAGGTCGAAGGCGAGATCCGCACTCGGGAATACGACAGCAAGAAGACCGGCGAGAAAGAAGCCGTCACCGAGATTCGGGTGGGCTCGATCCTGAAGCTCGACCGCGCTGAAAAGGCCAGCCCGGAAGACGACGGAAACGAGGAGTCGGCGGCCTAGGCCGTCGCTCTTCTCACTTACGGAAGCCCGGTGGCGACGCTGGGCTTCCACCAGCGCGAGGTGCAATCATGAGCTTCGAATTGATCCTTCCATTTCTTCGCCCCATCGAGGAGCTGTTGCTCGACGAAAGCATCAGCGAGATCATGGGCAATCCCGACGCGACCTGGTGGTATGAGCGCGACGGGATGATCTTCCGGGAAGCGACGATACAGTTCGACTCCGGCCGCCTGCGTACGGGTCTCGAAGTGATCGCCAATCACCTCGGCAAACGCCTGGATGAAGACAATCCCGTTCTCCACGCTCAGCTGCCCGATGGCAGCCGCCTTGCCGCCGTGATTCCACCGGTTGTTCGTCCCTGCCCAGCGCTGACGATCCGGAAGTTTACCAGCCGGCGATTCAGGGTCGATGACCTGATCGCTCGCCACACGATGACAGAAGCTCTGGCGCAGTTCCTTCAGCAACAGATCCGCTGCGGAAAGACCGTCCTGATCAGTGGTGGAACAGGGAGTGGGAAGACCACCCTGCTAAACATCCTGGCTCAGGCAATTCCTGATGATGAACGCATCGTCGTCATCGAAGATACGCCCGAGCTTTGCATTCAGAAGCCGAACGTTCTCGCCGTCGAATGCCAGACCGACACCTTCAAGGCGAGGATCACTTTTGACGATCTTCTGAAGTCCGCTTTGCGCTGGCGTCCGGACCGGATCATCCTCGGCGAAGTCCGCGGAATCGAAGCGCGAACGCTGCTCGATTCCTTCAACACCGGCCACCCGGGATCGTTGGCCACCATCCACGCCAATTCAGCCGAGAAGGCCCTGCATCGCTTCGCCAATCTGGTGATGAGAAGCCATACGCAATCGACCTTTGTCGACACCGAAGCCGAGATCGGAGAATCGGTCGATTTCATCATCCATATCGAGCGTCAACCCGGGGGCCGAATCATCCGTGAAGTGCTGCGCATGATCGGCTACGACCGCGACACAAAACGGTTCCTCATTGAGCCCGTATTCGAGGTGCAACATGCCGCAGCTTAGCAACACAATTCAGGTCGATCTGGCACACGAATTCCTCAGCCGGAGCTTCACTCCTGGCGAAACTCTTGCGATCCTTTTACGGGGCGAATACCCAGTCAAAACGCAGCAGCGAATCGTCAGGTTTGAGTGTGCGGTTGCCCCGCGTTATCTGCGCTGGCTGGCATACGAAAATGTTCGCGGCGCGAACATCTATGTGGCTGCCAATCCCCTCCGTTTCGGTAGCCGGAAGCGCACCAAAGAGTCGATCGATGAGGTCCGCCACCTATATATAGATATCGATTCGGATGGCGAGGTCAGATTGGCCGCAGTTCGGACCTCCGGCACGGTCCCGAATCCGTCCACGATCCTGTCCACATCTCCTGGCAAATACCAGGTCCTGTGGCAGGTCGATGACTTCCGCTTTGCCCAGCAGGAACGCCTGCTCAAACTTCTCGCCATTGCCTTCGGCGGAGATCCCGCTTGCACTGACTGCAATCGGGTTCTCCGGCTGCCTGGTTTCCTGAACAACAAATACGATCCAGCGCATCCGGTGACGGCCGAATATCCAAGCAATTCCGTCTCGAAACCGGAAGACTTTCGACTGGACGATGCACTGATCGACTCTATTCCGATTTGGCCCCGTAAGCCGGCGCACAATGCCCCGAGTCAAGAGACAAACTCGGAGAATGACTGGGCTTGGATAGCGCGTGAACTCGTCGCCGGAAAAGATGCTGTAAAGCTGACCCGGACGCTGGCCGAATGCCGTTCCGATAAGCCCAACCCGCTCTACTATGCCCAGCGCACCGTCGACGTTGCTTCGGTTCGTCTGTGGCTACTCGAAGGTATCAGCTTCTGCGACATTGTCAGGATGCTCGAAGTGCGCCGGCGCTTCGAGATTCCGAGCACGTTGAATCTGGCGCGGGCACATGAAATTGCCCGCACCGCACAACACATGATTTCCCGGCAAAAGATCGCCTGAATCCGCAACCCTAGGAGCACCACCATGCCACTGCTTGAAGTCATCCAAAGCCGACAGATCAACGCATCGGTCCGCTTCGACGAAACCACAGCCGACCTGGTCGACCAGTATGCGGCCTTTATTCACGCCACCGCCGACGATGTCGTGAACAAGGCCCTCAACTACGTCTTCGCGAAGGACCGCGACTTCCAGGACTACCTCAAGAGCTCAGATGCGCGGCGCATCACGCCCACGCTGCGTGTGCGCAGGAGCGTCGTGCGGGCAGACACGAAGCCGAAGACCACACCAAGGGTCGTCGCAGGGGTGGAGTCGATAGAGTCAGCCGGGGTCGGAAAGCCATGATCATCCCCCAGAAGCAGTGGCGAGAAGAGAACCGTGCTTCGCACGGGCTGTATCTCGACACTCCACCCCTCAAAGGGAGACGTATGGCTACTTTGGTAGCCATATGGAGACTCTTTGAAAATGCGGCGTTTGCCGCTTCGCGGTAGCTAAATGGCTACCGGCTCAAAGTGAGCACCGATGAAGCCTTCCACAGCAGTCGCAACCGAGACTTCGACCCGTTCTCTAACACGGATCAGCAGGGACAGGACCGTCAGCACAAAGCTCACTGAAGCAGAGTTCGCCTTGATTGAGCACCTGGCTGGCGATCGTGGTCAATGGATCAGCGAATGGGTACGGGATGTGCTGCTGGATGCCGCGCGAGACAGCGAGCCGCAACGGCAGAAAGCGACTTTTGCAGAATTGCAGGCTATCCGCCTGCTTCTCATAAACACGCTGGAGCCACTTCTGCGAGGCGAGAAGATGACGTCCGAACAGTTCAAGGAGTTGCTGCGCTACGTGAAAAACAACAAACGCAAGGCCGCAGATGAGATGCTCGCCAGCTACGCCATCGGGGACACGGAGGAGTAATGATGCAGACACAATGGGGCCGCAAAGAAACCGTAATTTTCCCGCTCCACTCGCCGCTATACAGCTACGGAGCGATCTTCCTCTCGGTGATGCTGACGGGGATTTTCCTGTATCTTCACTTCGCACTGGCGATGTCACCGCTCCAACGTTTTTACCTGACGTATTACGTTCGCACAGTGGTCGCTGGCGCTGTCCACCGGACCGATAAATACCGGATGTTGATGGTCGCAGACGGCGCAAAACGAAGTCGTGCGGTAAGAGACAACGACGTCATTGCCGGGCTGTCACCACAGATTGACGAGAAGCCGATTCCGCTGCAGCTGTCCGGTTCCGCGCGAGCGTCTGGTCTCCTGTTCCTATATCGGGGGCCAAGAACGGAATACCTCAATAAGCCTCTTTACAACTACTTTCAAAAGTTGGTGTATGACGGTGAGAGTGTCCTCGAAACCTTCAGACTGCCGCTGCTATTTGGCGTGGCCGCGCTATTCCTTCAGCTACCTTTTTCCATTCGAAAAGATATCAAAAGATATAAGGAAATGAAGTACGGCCGCCGCTTAAAGGGCCCTGTTCTTGTCTCTCCCAAGGAGTTTAATAAGGCTGTCCAAGGTGACGGAATTGGTTTCAAGACACTAGAAACTGAGGCCATGATGCGTATCCCTGTGGGCGCTGAAGGACAGCACATCGAGTTGATGGGTGACACCGGTGCCGGCAAGACAACGCTCATCATGCAGCTGCTCCGGCAGATCCAATCTCGTGGCGAGTCGGCGATCATTTATGACCCCGCCTGCGAGTTCATTCAGAGGTTCTATGACAAGGATCGCGAAGACATCATTCTCAATCCGCTCGATGCGGTGTCCATACTGGGGACCCTCAGAAGAGCTACGTCGGCGCGCTGAGGCGAAAGCGATCGCCGCATCTCTCTACCAGCCGACTTCCGATCGTAAGGGTGAGTTTTTCGTGGAGACGCCACAGAAGATCTTCGCTCATCTGCTGACTTTCGGACCAACACCACAGGAACTGGTGCACTGGATGGCGAACCCGGACGAAATCGACCGGCGGGTAGAGGGAACGGAAATGGCCAGCATGATTGCCAAAGGTGCGCAGCAGCAACGCAACGGTGTCCTGGCATCGCTGGGATTGATCGCCGATAGCCTGCGAATGCTCCCACCTAAGGAAAAAGCTGGCAGCACCTGGAGCGCTACAGAATGGTCGGAAAAACGGCGGGGGTGGATCTTCATTACGTCGAAACCGAGCGAACGCGAAGCTCTTCGCCCGCTGCATAGCTTGTGGATCGATTTGCTAGTTTTGCGACTCTTGAATGAGCCAAAGGCGAATCAGCGCCCGGTGTGGTTTGTGCTGGACGAACTTGCCAGCTTGCAGCGGCTGCCGCAGCTGCATACAGCCATCACAGAGAACCGGAAATCGCGGAACCCGCTCGTGCTTGGCTTCCAGGGTAAGGCACAGCTGGAAGTGATCTATGGTCACATGGCCGAGGTCATGCTGTCACAACCCGCCACGAAGATCTTTCTGAAAACGACTGAGCCGAAAGCTGCCGAATGGGTGTCGAACGCTATCGGAAAAATAGAGATCGAGCGGATGCGGGAGACCCACTATGACGGCACGCGATCCGGTAAGAACTTCTCGCTCGATCGCCAGGTCGAGCCCCTGGTACTCGACTCAGAAATCTCCGGCCTGGCCAACAAGCACGCCTTCCTGAAACTCGGAAATCACGTCGCGCGCTTCTCGTTTGTTTACTCCAACATTCCGGCAACAACACCTGCGTTCGTTCCTCGACCAATCGAAGACGACGATCTCGGATTTGATCCGAAGACACTCGAGAAGAGGCCGACCAAATCCGCGCCTCCTACTGTTGAAGAACAGATCAATGAGAAGTTGCAACAGGAACGGGCTCAGGCCACATTTTCAATGGGTAACTGACCGTGCTTAATATCTCGAAGCCTCTTTCAGCCAGCCAGGCGCAGACCTATCACGCCAAGGAATTTACCTCGGCTGAGCAAAACTATTGGCAACAGAAGGGTGCAACGTTGGGTGAATGGCATGGCGAACTCGCGAAGAGATTCGGTTTAGCCGGCGCTGTATCTGCCGATGATTTCGCGCGACTGGCCCAGGGCCAGCATCCAGTAACCGGCGATCAGCTTGTCAGCCACCGCGTGGTCCACCAATATCAGGGACAGGATGGAAAAATCATCAGCCCGGTCGAGCATCGGGCTGGTTGGGACGCCACATTTTCTGCTCCGAAGTCCGTCTCATTAACGGCGCTCGTGGGGCATGATGATCGCGTGCGGGACGCTCACTGTGAGGCCGTCAACTTCGCTCTGTCAGAGCTTGAGCGATTTACGCAAGCGCGTATTGGCGGCAATCATCCCGCGGAGACCACTGGGAAGTTTATGGCCGCGACCTTCGAGCATGATACAGCCCGTCCAGTGGACGGATACGCGGCTCCGCAGCTTCACACGCACGCCGTCATTTTCAATATGACTGAGCGAGATGACGGTACGATGAAAGCCCTGCAGCCCAGGAGTCTGTTTGAGAGTCAGCAGTTTGCAACAGCTGTTTATCAGTCTTTTCTGACGTTCCGTTTGTCGCAGCTGGGATACGAACTCGAGACTGGGAGAAGCGGGGCGCCGGAAATCAAAGGCTACTCGCGCGAATATCTCGACGCGAGCAGTCCACGCAGCCAGCAGATTCGCGAATACATGGAGAAAAATGGATACGAGGGACATGAAGCAGCTCAGATCGCTGCTCACTCGACGCGCGACAACAAGCAGATTCTTTCCCAGCAAGAAGTGTTGTCTGCACATCAGAAGTTGGCAGATAAATTTGGAAATCAGGCGGAGCAGGTAGTCTCAGCTGCAAGGGAACGCTCTCAGTCACCAGAATTTCGTGAAGCTGTTTCGGATAGAAACGCGAGGGCGCAGGAGGCAGTCAGCTATGCCAGAGACCGCAGCTTCGAGCGCGAGGCCGTTACCGATGAGCGCCTACTATTTCGAGATGCACTCCGACGCGGCATGGGAGTGGTGACCTATCCTGAAATACGATCGGTTTTCGAAAACCGCGTTCATCAAAGTGAGTTCCAGCTTGTTTCGAACGATCGACATGACACTGCTCGGCAATTCACGACGAGTCAGACGATTGCAGCCGAGAAAGCCGTTATCGAGCACATGCTCTCCCGACAAGGTGTGAGCCCGCAGATTATGCCGATCCAGGAAGCGGTCCATCTCACGAATTCCCAGCCAAAACTGAACGATGCACAACGGAAAGCGATCGAGCAGGTTTTTACGTCCAGCGATCAGGTACAGGGTATCCAGGGTGTCGCTGGATCCGGCAAAACCTCGGTGCTTGACGTCATCCGGCAAGGCGCAGGGGTTCACGGGTTTGCGGTGGAAGGTTTTGCTCCTACTTCACGAGCCGCCCAGCAGCTACGCGATTCCGGCATCTGCGCTGGCACGCTTCAGGGCTTTCTTGCCCAGGGTGGGAGGGAGACGCTCGCCGGCGACCCGAGCCGCCAACATCTCTACCTGCTGGATGAATCCTCGCTTGCTTCAACCAGGCAGATGCGCGATTTTGTCGAGCGTCTTGGGCCGCACGACAAAGTACTGCTTATCGGAGACACACGGCAGCATCTCGGTGTAGACGCAGGCAAGCCTTTCGAGCAATTGCAACAAGCTGGGATGCACACGGTTCAACTCGATCAGATTATCCGCCAAAAAGATCCGGAGCTATTGAAGGCCGTCGAGCATCTTTCCAGGCACGAAACCGCGGCCGGAATCGCGATTCTGCAGCAACACGGTAGCGTTACCGAGATTGCGGAGCCACAAGCGAGGTTCGAAGCAATTGCGAAGAGCTACGCGTTGCAGCCCGGAAACACCCTGATCGTGTCGCCGGATAATGCCTCTCGGCGAGAAATCAATGAAGCCGTCCGCCAGGAGTTGAAAACGCATGGCGTGGTCAATGCGATCGATCACCAGTTCACGGTGTTCACTCCTCGGTCCGACATGACCGGAGCCGATCGCAGATGGGCGTCACGATACGAAGTGGGAGACATCTTGCGATACCAACGCGGAAGCAAAGAGTTGGGCCTGGAACGCGGTAGTCATGCAGAGGTGATCGCAGTCGACCCGAAAAGCAATTTGATCATGGTCCAGAGGGACACAGGAGGCATTGTCAGCTACGACCCAGCTAGGGTGCGAGGAATCGATGCCTATCGACGGGCGGGAAAGAGCTTCGCCATCGGGGATCGGCTACAAATGACGGCACCGTATCGTGACCTCGATCTTCCGAACCGTGCTTTGGGCACGGTGGAGCAAATTGCCAATGGTGAGTTGACGGTTCGAATGGACAGCGGCCGAACCGTCACCTTCGATCCGCACGAGATGCGCCACTTTGACCACGGCTACGCTGTGACATCGCACAGCTCTCAGGGACTGACGGCGGAGCGTGTCCTCATCAACGTGGACACGGAGATGCATTCCAATCTCATTAATGCGCGATTTGCCTATGTCTCGATATCGAGGGGATCCCACGCAGTGCATATCTTCACGGACAATGCCGCCGAATTGGGTGAGCGTCTCAACCACGATGTATCGAAAACATCTGCGATGAGCTTCACGAAAGAGGAGAAGCCGAAAGAGTCTCTGATTCAGGATCGAAGTCTGGCGCGGCAAGCGGAAATCGGAGTCCAACTGTCGATCTAAGCAGGTAATCAAACCCCGAACGCCGGTGTTTCGCGGCGCATTAGTAAACATTTGCCGACACGTCATTACCTACCGGCGTGCAATCCCCAAAATAGAGCAAATGTCTCGGGCGCGTGCTCTCGAAACGCTCTGCCAATACCACGAAGTTCCTCTAAACCGATTACGGTAACATCTCCTGAAC
>Ga0206881_10039_pt1 | contig 41354 bp, 37 predicted proteins | sample Alteio_BWOrgCont_3_FD_152867 | JGI IMG/M metagenome (GOLD analysis project Ga0206881, IMG submission 152867) | Enriched cells from forest soil in Barre Woods Harvard Forest LTER site, Petersham, Massachusetts, United States -... | ecosystem: Environmental > Terrestrial > Soil > Temperate forest >...
GAGGTGACAGCAGCGTATAACTTTGAGCCGGATGCTCCATCAACCACCTGAAGGAGGAGTTGGTTGCGATTCGGCTTTTTGGGTAAGTAAGTTCACCATAGTAGCGGATCATGTTCGCCTTGTCACAAAAGAGCCCCCAAATCTGCCATGTTAAGATTATGATTACGCAGGCATAAAACGAGAGCTTGGCCAGCGCGAAGAAACGAGGATATATAGGAGATAAAGTCGGTTTTCGAGGGTTCATCAAACCGTCCCACGTAACGATGAGAAGAGTCAACCCAATAAACATCGTATAACGGATGCTGCAGAACGCCAGATACTGTAATAGAAACAGCATGGCTATCATCCAGTAGTATTTTCGTTTGCGGATGCGCAAGACCATGGCCAGGGTCGCCGCCGCCGCCCAGGTTAGGGGCAGCAAAGCCACGCCGGATGTCACCGGCCACATTTCAAGCGACGTTGCCTGTCCCTAGAGCAAGCTGTGCAATCGAAATGGTTGTTCGAGGCGAAAAAGCCCGTAGGGATTGAGCGCGCAGCCAATCAACGCCGCGAGCCCCGGCCTTAGCCAGGCGAAGTCCCCAATAATGAAAAAGCTTCTCCATCGAAAGAGAAACAGCTGCGCATACCAAAGCCCCAACATAATCAGGCCAAGCAAAAAACTGCCGTGGGCATTGGCCCAGACGCAAAAGACAAGTGCGAGTGCCAGAGTTTGCCTGCCGCTCCAGGATGGCCCCGGCCAACGCACCAGCATAATGCCGGTGAGCACATAACAAGATTCAGCAATTAACTCCGGTCGGGCCGCCAGCCGCATATTGACAATAAACTGCGCAAGACTAAAGAGGCAAAGATCTATCAATATAAAGCGGCCTCTCGATTGTAGAAAGGCCCACAAACATGGAAGATAGATAAAGAAACAAAGCAGTCCAAAAAAAATGCATAATCCAATCCAGCCGGCGATGCGATGGACGCCTGCAATTAAAAATTCGTAAACTATATATTCGTTTTCAAAATTAGGAGAAATTTCGCCATAGGCCTGTAAGACCGATTTCGTCGGATAACCATGATTAAGAATGAATTGGCCTTCGGAAAATTGCCACGGGAAATCAAAAGCACCGACGACATTGCAGCAAGTAACAAGTACTTCTATAACAATGAGCAGGGCGATAATCGTCTTTAATCTCTTAACATTACGAAATGTGGCTTTAATAGATACTTGATTGCTGGTTTTCGGCTCAAGGTACTCCATGCTCACAACTTATCACTTTAAGCGACGCAATCGCAATCCTGTTTGTCTTAAGGGGGCTGCTCTTCACTTCCTCCGTTAAGCCCAATGAGGATGAAAAGAGATCACTCCAGTCAGCCCTCCGAGACGCGCCTACTTCACCGTGGACTCCTTAAGGTTCAAGGGTGGATCTTCTCGCAGTGGAGAACCAAAAATATCCAAAAATCGAAAAATCCAGGATTCCTGCGGCAAAAAGGGTCAGTGATATCTTGGTCCTTGGAGAAAAGGGCTATCAGGCCGCCAATCTAAAGCAGGCTTACGTGAGCAATTCCCGCTTTCGGCAGAGCCAGGCCATCTTTACCACCGACAAGGAAGAGGCCTATGAGTCGATGGCGGTGGATGGGCCGCCCTGGCACCAACTTTGAAAGCCGCCGTACTAGCCGTAGTCTTTTCGGCAAAACTTGAGGCGACCTGATGATTTAGCTTTGAAATTGACACCCTTTCTCGAAAGATGCGACGTTTCAAAATCATGATTGAAGGCAATATCGTAGCGGAAGGTTTACTCTTTGGTGCAAATAAATCTCACACGGAAGTCCGGCGATATTTGCTGGAAAAATGCGACTTGCAAGTGGTAGTCGGTTTTCCGAGCGGTGCATTCAAGCCCTACGCTGGCGTTAAACCCAGAGCTCTTATTTTCACCAAGGGCAAACCGACCAAGAAAGTCCGGTTTTACGAAGTCATTGCCGACGGCTTTAATCGCCTGGAATAAAATCAATCTATGTTGTTGCCTATCTGGATCAGATTTTGCATGAGCTTAGTTGCTCTTGGATGGGTTTTATCGTTTTGGGGCGAGTTGACCCTTGCCGCCTATGAAATTGCCCTCGGGGTATTCATTTTTGGGGAGTTATTCCACCTAAAGAGAATGTCGAAGCCATTCCTTCGGTCTCTAAGGCGAACACTTCGACGACTGACTTCACAACGTCTTCTGCTACCAGGTTTTTTTGGATTATCGGTGCTTCTTCTCTTTTTCAAAGGGGCGGTTATGCCGCCCTTTCACGATGATGGGCTTTGTTATCGCATTCCGCGCGCCTTGCATTGGATTATGGCTCACCGCTGGCATTGGATTTCGGCCGAAGATGTGCGGCTGGATGTGTGTGGTACGGTATCGGAGTGGCTGACTGTTCCGATTCTGCTTATATTCAAGACAGATCGCCTGGTTTTTCTTCCGAATTGGATTAGCCATCTTTTTTTGCCGGGCTTGATTTTTTCCGTCTGGAGGAATCTGGGGGTGTCTCCAAGGATTGCCTGGCTGGCCATGTGGCTTCTTCCCACCGGTTTTTGTTTTGCCCTGCAAGCGGTCAATACGAGCAATGATAGTTTGGCGGCTTTTTTTGCCCTTGCTGCCTTTTTCTTTGCTTTGAAGGGGAGAAAGTCCGCGCTTTGGAGTGATTTCGCCCTTTCCATTCTTTGTATGTTTTTGGCGACAGGTGTTAAGCTGAACATGCTTTCCCTGGGGCTCGCGTGGATGATTGCACTAAGCTACGGCTGGAGGCCGTTGCTTTCACGTCCAGCCCTCACCGCAGGCACTCTGTTTTTAGGCCTGCTTGTCTCATTTGCACCTACGGCCCTATTCAATTGGTGGCACTCCAGGGGGTGGACTGGTTTGGCTTTCGATCAATTGCCGCCAGCTTGGGTCAATTATGTCTGCACGACTTTTCAAATAATTGCACAAAATTTAATGCCGCCTCTTTTTGGGGGGAATCGGGTGGCTCCCATGGTCATTCCCGGCATCAAGGGGTCTTTGATGGGGCTTCTTTTTGATTATTATTCTCTTGAGCCTGTCTACTACTCAAACATTGCCGTGGAGCAGGCGGGGCTGGGTTTCATGGTGGTTATGGTCTTACTCCTGATGTTTTTGGCCACTCGAGCCCAAAAGAGGATTCAGCCCGCGTCGCGGGAGGAGCGAAGGCTCAATTTTATGCGGAAGCTTATTTTCGCAGCCTTAGGCGTTGCGTTTCTTCACTACCTGTTCTTTGTAAATTCGGATCAGCCAGCGCGATTGATCTGCGCCTACTATCTCCTGCTGGTGCCTGCTTTTTTTTCGTGGAGAGAATTACGGTCAAAAATTTTGTGGCAGGTGAACAAGATCATGGTCGGCACCGCCATGGTCTTGGGACTGGGCCTGGAGTTTTTTCTAACGGAAAACCCGCCCATTAATTTTTTTCCGGCGTTTGAAGAGCGACTCCGTTGGGACAACGAATATGAACAACTGAGCCATCGTTTCATCCCAGATGAGGAAAAGACGGTGGGCATCATTCGCTTCTATGACCAGCGCGAAACCTGGCTTTGGAAGCCTTACGGAAGTCGACTGGTTGTTGAATTGCCGGTGAGGCCCGATATCGTCGAACTCAGGAAGCGTGGCATCCGCTATGTTGCCGTTAGTCGTGAGATACTCGTGAGAAACAAGTTTAACATCAAAACGTGGCTTAACGAGCAGCCTTGGGTGTTAGTTGGATCAATCGTTCTTGGTGATGACAATACTTGGTATTTTGTCCGACTAAACGACTGAGTCCTTCAACCGTAATCAAAATTCCAACAGCGACTGGATGACGGGAGAAGCAGGCTGGCGATTAGAAGATGCCCCTTTTAATCCAGAGAATGTCCGACTCCACCTGACGGTCACCGGAAAAGAGTTCATTGACGGAGGCAAAGGCCACATAGTCCCTTGAAAGAAAAAAGCGAGTGAGTTCTTCATAGCCGGTTGCAGGCGGGAGCGAGACTTCGATCAAAAAACCGGCGCAACGTGTTTCCAACTCCCCGAGGGCCTGGAGGGCCGCCGGTTCCGCGCCCTGCAGGTCGAGTTTGATCAGGAGCCGATCCCCGCGAACGGGCAGGTCACTCAGGCGTACGGTTTTCACCCGAGCGACCTTATCACCCGAAGCGGCCTTAACGACGGTGCTGGCCGTGGTGGGACCATTTTGAAACAAATCGAGGGTTGTTTGTTCATTCCAGAGCGCGGCTTCGACCACCTCAAAACCTTGCTTTCTTAGGCAGGCAATGCAGTTGGGATGAGGTTCCACGCAGAGCAGGTGGGCCCGGGGCAGCGTATCCCGCACGACCCGGGCAAATTCTCCGATATTGGCACCGCCGTCGACGACCCCGTCGAAGGCAAACGCTCGCAGATGGGCCCGCCATCGGAAGTGGCGTAGCCAGATGCGCGCCAGCGGTGTAATGATCCCGGAAAGAACCGGGATTCGAAAAAGCCAGCGGAAAACAGTCAGACCGAGGGAATAGGAGTTCATACGCCTTTGAAGAGCGGCAGCCAGTCTTCCGGGCTCGGCATTTTTGTCAGGGCGTTGGCTGCGTTCAATTCGGCCAGCATGGGGCCCGCAAGGCCCGAGGCAACGATTTTACGTCCGGTGGCGCGGCTGTTCCAGTATTTGGAGGGAAAAATGGCACCCGTGATTTTTGGATCGCCGGCAATGAGATGAATTTCGGCCCGCCAGTGCAGATCGATCAGGTTCGTTTCGTCGGGGGACGGAATGATCCTGATCCAAGAGGGGAGCTTGGAAACCTTGGGCCCGTCACCGACCAGGGTGATGGAGTAACCATCGGCACGCAAAGTCTCGCAGGTCTTAATGAACAATTTGTGGCAGTGACCGTAGCCGAGATTTCCAAAATAACAGGCGGTCTTTGGCTCGAATGGCCGGGGCGTCCCAAGATCCAGTGTGGGCCAGTTCCGAAGGACACTGGAATTAGGGCCATTATAATCGAGATTCGAGGCGATCCTGGCCACATGGTCCCACTTGCGCAACTTGCGGGCCCAATGCGCGGCCAGCATTTGACGCACCCACCACGGGTAGGAGATATAGCCTCTAAGAAGATCGGGATAATAGTCCTGCATCCAGTAGATACCCCTGGCTGTTTTTCCCCTGATGGTATCGATAAGATGAATGGTCTGGGGCGGAGCCGTGGTGCAAAGAACGGTGTCATTCTTCTCCACATCGTTCCGGATATAGCGAAGAAAGGCTAAAAAAACGGATTGATATTCCCTGAGCGTGGAGGCAATCCCACCCCGTTTTCCCTCGCAAACGGGGAGAGAGTGATGCACAAGCGCAGGGCGGGGCCGGGTGCCCATGCGGTAAGAACCGCTGCCGCTTACCATCTTGACTTCCAAACCGTTCTGCTGAAGGCAAAGACCGAGTTGTTCCGCGTAGATGGCCGTGGGTGCACTATCAGGCCAAAGGTATTGGTTAAGAATGTGGACCGTCATGACGGGCCCTGAAAATTGCGGAGCCGGATTTGAAATGCTTCCCGGTGATAGCGTAGGTTGGTTTCGGCCACGAGGCCGGTCAGAAAGGTAAATAGTGAAATATTGACCAGGGCCGCCGCGAGAATGGCGAGGGGGAAGCGTCCCACCAGATGGGTCAGGTAATATTCATAGACTGGAGGAAAACCGGCCAAGAGCCCAAGAATCAAAAAAAAGAGCGAAATTGTTCCGAAAAAATAGAGTGGTTTGTAATCGCGAAAAAGCAACAGTAGGGATCGGAGAATCTTGAAGCCGTCCCGAACGGTCCGCAGTTTGGAACTTGTCCCGCGGGTCCGCTCTTGGAAGGGAATTTCCACCTCACTGAAACGAAAACCCTTGTCGATGGCCTGGATGGTCAGTTCCATTTCGAGTTCAAAGCCACTCGAGAGAATGGGAACATTTTTGTAGAACCGCCGCGAAAAAAGACGCAGGCCGGAAAAAACGTCGGCGGGACGGCAACTGAAAACGAGCCATGTAGACAGGGCAAAAAGCTTCGCGCCGATCTTGTGTGCCGGACGAAAAACGGCGGCATTCCCGTCTGTCGGAATGCGAATGCCCGTCATCAAATCGGCCGGCTGTTGTAGATATTTCTCGTATAGAATGAGCGCGCCTTTGGCAGGGTAGCTGCCATCGCCGTCCACCATGATGACCACGTCCGCGTGAAGGACATCCAGCGCCGTGATGATCGCGTTGGCCTTGCCCTTGCGGGGTTCATAAAGAACCTCAGCCCCGGATTCGGTAGCGATCCGGGCGGTTTCATCCGTCGAGGCGTTGTCGACGACGAGTATGCCGGCTTTAGGAAAAGTGGTTTTATAATCGTTGATGACGCCGGGAATGGAAGGGCCCTCGTTGTGGCAAGGGATCAGAATGCATAGGGTAGGAATCCTTGTCATGGAAAATGTCCGAATACGCTTTTGCAAGTTAGAGATTGTCCTAGTGCCGCAGGCAACAGCCTCTGGCGAAGACAGGTCTTCTAATCATGAGGACAACCCCACCTCCATCGCCATAATAAAGCCATTTCAAGGGATACAATACTCTTCGCTTGCATGCAAACAAGTCTAACCGAAGCTGTCGGACGGACTGAGTCGAGTGGCACTACTAGCGAGCTTTGGCGTCAGGATGGCCACTGTATTCCGGGATGAGATTCTCGTTGGATTTTGGCTTGGCGATTATTTTACTCACTTCATCGGCAACAAGAGAGGTGAACGCATCGGCGCCTTTGCGATTAAGATGGCGGAGCTCGCCAAAAGAGGAGGGATTGTGCACCAGCACGACCGGCTGGCTGACGCTGACGTTTTGATACTGGGCAGCAAGATTTTCCAGATCTGAATTTAGCCCGGAATAGTCTTCGGCGCTGCCGGTTGTGACCCGGGGAGAAAGCTGGATGAACAGGATGATGCCATTCTCCGAAGTTATCCGGGCCAGCGAGTCGAGCCCCTGTTTGTAATCGGGTACGAGACGGAGAGGTCCGGATGGATCGACAGGCCGGCGAAAGTTTTCCGGAAGAACGCCGGGATGCGCCCAATAGCCTCGCTGATTGGCCACCTGTTGCCAGAGACTATTAAAGGTCATCCCTTTTCGATTCGGGATGGGCTCATTCAAGTAGTGATCGGGGCCACCCGCGATATGACCTATGATGATTTGTGCGCCTTGCCGGACATAATAAACAAGGGGCTTTTCGCTGAAGAATTTTGCTTTGGCCGATTCTGCCCCATAGGCCCAGAGAAACTGTTCCTGAACTTCCTGCGGTCCCAGGCTGGATACCGGCATCTGCAGAGTGTCGGGATGAACGCAGAAAACCAAGACGCGTGGCTTGGGGTGGTGCTTGAGATAATCCTGAAAGACAGTAACAAACCCATCGATTCCAAGTACCCCGACTGAACCGAGATTGTAGGCTTTCAGACCGGTCAATCGTTTGAATTTCAGGGGCTCCAGGCCCGTGAGGCATGTGCTGTCGCCTAAAAAAATGACGTCGTTTTGCTCCGACGATTGAAGCGTATAACGCATAACAAATTCGATATGGGCCTCGTAATCGCTTGGTGGACGATAATTCCTCAAAAACAGATGTTTCGACTCCCAATGCTTGCCGATGCAGAAGCAAATCGATGCCAAGATCAGGCCACTGATCAAAGCCGTCACCAAAACGCCGACGTTCAGAATCGTTCCAGGCCAGTGGATCGTGGATTTGTTGGTAACTGAGAACATTGGCTGAGTCGAGATTTAGGCTTAAATCAAAGGCGCTTTATGTAGCAAAGCGTTCACTCGAGAATTTCGATTAGCCCCATGCCCACGACCTCATAAAAAGAGACTTTTCTTCCCCAAAATAGCACAGATGGCTTGGGCGGTGAAACACACACGACCCGCAACTGTGCCATGGTCCATTGCTCTAGGGTCTGTTCAAGATTTTCCGTCACATAACAAACATGATAAATAATGCCCGAGAGCCGACGCCTGATGATTTTATCAAGTGGTCCACTACCTGATGCCGGAAATATAATCTCGATGGCAGGATGACTAGGATGTGTGCCCATGATTAAATGGATATTTTGGAGACTGTCGAAAACGGGATCACCATGGGAATAACCAAGCGAAGAGAGAAAAGTGAGGGCCTCTTGCGGTTGTTGAACTGCAAGACCCAAATGATGGAAGGCGAGGTTGGCCATATCCTTAAAACTTCATGTAGACCACAACTGGATCGCTTTGTCCAAGCGCCCATAACGAAAATAAGAGGGCCGAAACGAGCACGGATTCAGCCAGCAGAAGATAATACGAGAAAGAGGGCGTCTTGCTGAAAACGTCCTTGGTAGCAGCACCGATGCCAATAACGATGTCCTCCTTGGCAAGAAACAGGGTAAATGCCGCGAACGTTCCGAAGATTCCCAGTGCCCACTCGAATGCTTGATGCTGCCAATTGGCCTGAGAGCATCCGTGGGCCGCAATGGCGAGAATTTTAAAGGCACCGTCGGCCCCCAACGCAAAAAAGAGAAAACCAAAGGCGACGTAATGGGCCGATACGAGCACGGCAGCGGCGTGAATGAATTTATTCTGTTGGTATCGCTTGAAACCGGCGCCGCCCCAGCTTGATCTCAACGCATTGGCTCCCATTTGGTTCATGGCAATACCGAGGCCGTGAATGGCGCCGAAATAAGCGAAACCGGTGGCCGCTCCATGCCACAGCCCGGCGATCAGCAGAGAGGCAAAAGCGATAAAATATCCCGCCGGCTTGCTGTAGCGTGGAAAACGCTCCGCCACGGCCTTATAAGACGTCATGAAGACATAATCGCGAATCCAATGCGTTAGGGTCGTGTGCCAGCGATTCCAAAAATCGATGATGTTGCGGGCCAGGTAGGGGCGATTGAAATTCTCCGGGAGCTTCAATCCAAACAAAAGAGCCGTTCCGATAACAACATCTGTATAACCGGAAAAATTGAAATAGAGGTAGACCGGATACCCATAGAACATGAAGCAGAATTGCCAAAGATCGACCGCGGCCGGGTCATGCTGAAAAGACTGAACGCCCCGATCAAAGTAGGACCAGGCGATGGACGAAATGGCTCCAATCTTGAACATGCCGCTGAGAATGCGAATCCAGGATGCAATCAGCAGCTGCCTGTCTCGCGGGGCAAGGTCCATCTCCTCCCAGAATAGCCGGAAATAATTATATCGCTGGATCGGTCCGGCGATGAGGGTGAAAAAGGAAAGCTGATAATTGAAATAGCTCCAAAATGAGCAGGGCTTCAGCATTTCCTGCCAGCGATCCACCATTGCATGAATGGCCTTGAAAAGGATGTACGAGAGTCCGACAAGTTGCAGTGGTTCCTGGAGAAGATTGGAGGGGAGAATCCAAGTCAGAAACGAGTACCGCTTCAAATAGACGAACAACACGACAAACGTCATGATCGCCGAGAATAAGAACCAAGATGATGACTTGCGATTGATGCAGCGGATGACGATATACGACCCGAAGACAAACATGAACAGCCAGAACCAGTTTTTTAAATCTGAGATGAGATAGAGCAGGAACTCGATATTGAAAAGAGTCAGTGCCAACTGGCGGAATCGTTTGCCTTGAATCGCATGGAACAAGATGGGGCCGAGGCAGCAGATGGCCAGAAAATCGGCGGAACAGACACTCATGTCGACGAGAAACTAGCGGTTGACCAGCTTGGCTTCAATGAGTCGGAGGAAACTGCCGACATTCTGATCAGCATCCTTCATGCGTGAGATTTCGGCGGTCGCAAACCTGATTCTGAATTGCTTTTCCACGGCGATAATCAAGTTGATGTGCGAGAGAGAATCCCAACCATCGATGTCATCCGCGGTCATTTCATCCTTCAGCACAAGGGCTGGATCTTGAAAAAGGTCCTGGAAGATGGCTTGCAGGGATTCGCGGGTGTCAGGCATGGAGTGCGTTCGTTTCGATGTGATGATGCAGAGGCGCCAACATTTTGTCGACACGCAAGACCCAATGGATCTGCTCACCGTCCTGGCCGGCGGCGGCGAAACCAAGGTTGGGAAAAAGATCCTTGACCATGGCGTTTTTGGGGGTGGGAATATAGGTTCCGAGAATGCGGCCACAGGCGCCCGCCAGCGCTAGTTTGACCAGCTCATTTCGCACAAACTGTTCGATGCCTCGCTGCACGACCCGGCAACTCATGACCCAGGTATCGATCTCCAAAGCCTCGTTCCTTGTGCGGACGAGGAGGACGCTGATCAGTCCGTTGTCTCCAAGATTATCGCGAAGGCTGAAGGTTACCGCATGCCAATCGGAAGATGCGGCTATTTCTCTGATTTGGGCCTGAGTATAACGTTTGGTGGTAAGATTGAACTGATTGGATTTATTGATGAGTTGGGTAGCGCGTTCCACGTTTAGCTCGTTCACGGGCTGAACACTCATTCGCATCTTTAATGACGCGAGAAATGACTCGATGTCTGATGAACGATCCTGCAGTTCGCGACGTCGGACGTTCTCGGCGTAATAGCGGGAACGCAAAATATCTTCCTGAGTAAAAGATACCGTTTCCATATAGCGATGCAGGGCCACCGCATGAATGTAACCAGAAGGATCCTCGGGAAGATCCGGTACGGCTACCTCCGGAAGCAAGCGCCGGACAATGGCTCTTTCCGCGGGTCGGTCATCAATCATTACTAAGGACCCGAGCTTGAGATTGAGTTGGCCGGCGATTTCGACGATGTTCTCGGGCTTGTTTTTCCAATTGGCCATGAAACAGGAGATGTCAGATAACTTGAGAATCATATCGGCTCGCTTTTCGAAAGGTTCCCGGGCCTTTTCGAGATCGTTTTTGGAACAGACGGCCAGCAACACACCCCGTTCTTTGATTTCTTTGAGATAGTGTTGAAAGGCGAGAAACGCTTCGCCTTCTCCAGAACCTTGACCGAGGCGAATGCCACCTGCTCCCAACTCCCCAACTTCACCGCCCCAAAGGGTGTTATCCAAGTCCAGGACAAAGACTTTTTTGCTCTGGCCACGTAGGGCTCGAAGCAAAGAGACGACGCTATGGGCATAGGTAACCAGGCACTCCGGAGCGCAAGGCATTTTAAACTCATGATAAAATCGGGCATCGAACCAGCTCCGCGAGCCGGCTTCAGCAGCCAAGCTGCGCAAATCGTGCAAAATTACGTGGGCAGGAGCTGCCGCGACAAGCAACCGGTTGAGCCAGTCAAGGTAGTTCTCCCGGGCGGCGGGATGGCGCGCGGTGTAATGGCCCCAAACACCCCACGGCATGATCTCGAAGTTGTTTTGAATGATGGTGGCATTCCACTTGGCATGGCAGGCTTCCCAAAGGACTCCCCAGTCGGATATTTCCTTGGCGGCAAGTTGAGATACCGCTTCTTCCTCCATGTCGAGTGCCGGATAACGGGCGACATCACGCGTACCGGTGGCGATGAAGATGCATTCGGGGCGGAAGTTATCGAGTCCCGAGCCGTTCGTCAGGATCTCATGCCGAAAGAGGCCGTAATCGGATTCATAGATTTCAGCTTGAATGCCTTCCCCGATGAGAAAGATTTCGATCAGTTGTCTTAATTGTATTGTGGTGGGACCGCCCAGAATCGCCAGGCGAAGAGCTTTGGCTGTTATTTCTTCACCGGGAATGAAAAACCGGCTGAGTGTTGAGAGCGAAGAGTAATCAAGCAATGGACTTATGGCCCTTCGCGCCCAAGCGGATGCCTCGCGCGAGTTTTCCTTCTGCAACCCCTTTAGTGTCTTGATAAAGTCGGGGAAAAGCGTGGCGCGCACGCACGCATCCGACTGTATATAGGAAGGCAGAACTTCGTTGGGCGATGGATTATCGTTCACAAGACACCTCTGCAAGCCTAGTTGAGCCGGATCACTTTATAGCCAGAATCCGTAAAGACAGGTTGATTCAGCAAAGTGTGCGGCCAACCCATGGAAGCATCGGGATCAATGATTACCCAGCGGATATTTCCCCTGGCCGCGAACTCCCTGATTTGCGTCTCATCCGTCATCTCGGACCAAGCCTTGACCTGATTCAGACGATCCACACATTCGGGATTGTGGCATTTGGCCCCCTTGTTCCAAGGATAGATGAGGCTGACCCATTCACGCTGTCCCGTCCAAGCTGGCAGGGCAAGATGCGGGTCAGTGTCAATATCCTCGATGATATCGCCGGGACGACTGTTCTCCTGAATAAAACGTGCACAGGCGAGAAAGGCCTTGTCCACGCGGGTGTTGGTCACCTCATCCCAACGCACGGGATTGATAATTCTTTGATCCAGAAGCGTGGGAAAGATGAAGCAGCACGCCGCCACGATAACCGCCATGAGCCGCCTGTCTTTACGGTCGCTCTTCTCGACCAGCAGGACATAGAGGTTAGCGCTCACGAATGTAACCACTACCAAGTACGGCCACACAAAGGGTCTATGTGAAAATTCGTCGTAGATGACTATGCTTTTTACGGAAGTGAGTGTCAGGTTGTGAACAATAAAGTTCACCACGACCAGCGGCACAAAAAGCAGCTTGCTGAGCGGTCGGCGACTCGTGGGATCGACCCAGGTGAGGATCAACCACAACGAGCTCCACCATCCCAAAACAGCGAGGACGAGATAGGCGCAGGCGATTACCAGCGCCAGGAACAGCGATTCGGCCATGAGATGGACGATAAAATGATCCATCGGCACGTGGAGGAGCATGATCCAATAACCGATACTAACGATTCCGTCCGCGGTGATGCCCACGGGAGGCAGTCCTTGGTGATGAGAGCCCAGCCAAACCGCGCCATCAAATAGGCTCAACGCCACCGCCAGCCAAATCAGCCTCCATCGCAGAGAAATGCTCTTTAAGAAGAAAATCGGGAAGAACCAGACCATGACGGCGGTACCCACGAAAAGCTGGAATTTGAAGGGAATGAGCATGACTTCGAAAACAAAGCTCCCCAGAACCCCGGCGAGACTGCCTTTTTGACAGGCGGCTAACATCGTGGCCCAGGCCAAAGCGAGTAACCCAAGCCCGATGCCCAGTCCGGGCACAGCCTGTAGGATCCAGTAAAAACCATAATGGTAATCGCCGATCAAGCCCTGCCAGGAGCTATCGGGGATCAGCATGATCCCCGCTGTTGCTGCGGCAGAGGCCTCGGCACTCCACCATTGCCGGGCCAGGACGTATGCGGAAAATCCGGCGATCAGGTAGGCGCTGGGAAGAAAAAAGCAGGAGTAAACTTCGACGGGACTGAAATGCGAAAGACCCACCAGAAAAGAGGAGGGTGGGTAAACCGCAAAGTGGTAGGGAAACAAGCCCACCCCAGCCATCCAAGGTCTTTGCAGGTCCGTGCAACCACTGGCTTCGGAAAAAATGCTGATGATCGCCGAATGAACAAACATGTCGACCCATTGCGGGAAGACATAACTCGCGCCCTCCACCACGTAAATGTGCCTTTGTGGGCTTGTCCAGATTAGGGTCGCCCAGGTGGCGATTATAACCGCGACCACGACGGCGATGGAATCGCCAGTTGATTCACCCTCCGGAATTTCTTTGTATCCGCGCCAGTTCACGAGCCATTGCGAAATAATTGCCAGGGCAAGTACCACCAGAAAATTAACCACAATGGGAAAAGGGGAGGTAAAGGAGAAAACCAGTAGAAAGGCGCACAAAGCATAAAAACCCAGGAGAAAAATCGTCGGATATTCCGCGATGCCCCTGAGTGGAACCGGCATCAGGCAGGCGATGGTCCTCCCCAACAAAATGCTTGCTGCAAAAACTCCCGCAAGCCCGGCGATCAGCAGGGCTTCCAGCCGGAGTGGATGTGAAAAACCGAAGGCATAGGTGAAAGCCAGCAAGCACAGGCCCGCAGGCAAAGCGTGCGCTTCCGCGGCAAATTTCAGGATTTTTTTCTTCATAAACGCTCACCTGTCTATCGGGCCGAAATTTCGCGGCCTCCCCCCCGGAGATGCGGCAATCTTTTCGCCCAGGTACAATCCACGCACCAAGGCATCCACCTTTAACCAACACGAGATTACACACCATGGAAAGAGTTTTATGCTCGGGCGGTAAATCGCGCACCTGACACGGAATAGCGTGCGAATATTTGCGCGCGGCCTGCGTAACATTTTAAAGACGATGCTCTAATTAAAGCGTTGACTTGGACAGCGCGCTGCCTCGAAACTTTCCTCGTGGAAATAAAATTGGCCGGCATCCCGATTGGTCCCGAGCACCTCTGTTTCATTATTGGTGAAATCGGCATCAATCACAATGGCGATATTGAACTCGCCAAAAAGCTCATCGATGTCGCCGAGGCCGCCGGCTGCCACGCGGTCAAATTTCAAAAGCGGACCATCGACGTGGTTTACACCCAGGACGAGTTAAACAAAATCCGGGAAAACCCGTTTGGCGAAACCAACGGCGACTTGAAGCGGGGCCTCGAATTTGACCAGGAAGATTACCGCGAAATCGACCGTTATTGTCACGAGCAGGGCATCCTCTGGTTTGCCTCCTGCTGGGATGAGGCCTCCGTCGATTTCATCGATCAATTTCCCGTGCCGTGCTACAAAATCGCCTCGGCTTCGTTGACCGATGATGCCCTGATTCAATACACGCGCAAGAAGTCAAAAAATCGTCCGATTCTCCTTTCCACCGGCATGAGCACGGTGGAGCAAATCGATCATGCGGTGGAGATTCTCGGCAAGGAAAACTTGGTCCTCATGCACACCACAAGCACCTACCCCGCGAATTACGAGGAGCTCAATCTCAAGTGCATCCCATGGCTCAGCCAGCGTTACGGCATCCCGGTTGGCTATTCGGGGCATGAAACCGGTTTGGCTTCTTCCGTGGCCGCGGTTGCCTTGGGTGCCTGCGTGCTGGAACGGCACATCACCCTCGATCGAGCACTCTGGGGTTCCGATCAGGCGGCGTCCTTGGAGCCCAGCGGCTTAACCCGGCTTATCCGCGACGTCAACCTGATCGAGCGCTCCATGGGCGATGGCGTTAAGCGTGTCATCGAGAGGGAAGTCCCCGTCCTCAAAAAGCTGCGGAGAAAATGACCGACCCGCGGCGCATCCGGGCAATCGCCTTGGATTTCGATGGAGTCCTGACCGACGGGACGATTTGGTGGGGACCTGATGGACAAGAATGGAAGCGCCTTAGCTTTCGCGACATCATGGGCGTCTCAATCGGCACCAAGGCGGGTCTTACCTTTGCCATCATCTCCGGGGAGGACTCCCCCTTGGTCGACCGCTATGCCGCCAAAATGGGCATCCGCCATGTCTTCAAGGGCATCAAGGACAAGGCCGCGGCCTTCAAGGCATTTGCCTTTGCGATCGGCGCGGAGCCCGCGCAAGTTGCCTACATCGGCGATGACGTCAACGATTTGGCCGCTATGCAATTGGGCGGGCTACCCGCCGCGCCGCTCAACGCCCATCCGGACGTCCTGGCTGTGGCCAAATTTCACTCCAAGTTTCCCGGGGGTGAAGGGGCCGTACGGGAATTCATCGATTTTCTTCTCAAAGACCGGTAGCTTCAGCTTCGAACGTCTCCGCAAAAAAATGAAGCTCTCCGACTATGTGATGGAATTTCTGGCCGGCAAGGGCGTGCAGCACATCTTTCTTCTTCCCGGCGGCGGAGCCATGCACCTCAACGATTCGTTGGCGCGTTGCGAGGCGATCTCCCACGTGGCCAACCTGCACGAGCAAGGCTGCGCGATTGCCGCCGAAGCCTACGCACGGGTCTCGGGTCAACTGGGTGTCGCGATGGTGACGTGTGGCCCCGGAGGCACCAACACCGTTACCGGGGTTGCCGGAGCCTGGCTCGATTCAACCGCCGTTGTCTTTATTTCAGGGCAAGTCAAGCGCGCTGACTTGAAAAAAGGCACGACCTTGCGGCAAAGCGGCGTGCAGGAGATCGACATTGTTACGATTGTCCGGTCGATTACCAAATATGCCGTTACCATCACAGAGCCTTCCTCCATCCGCTTCCACCTCGAAAAGGCTCATTACCTGGCGACCACGGGACGCCGGGGGCCGGTTTGGATCGATGTCCCGCTCGACGTCCAGGGAGCGGAAATCAACCCGGACCAGATGGACGGCTTCATACCTGAAAACGAGCCGGTCGTCACCAGTACGCCCCCGTTGGCTGAATCGGTCCGGCAAGCCCTTGAAATTCTAAAGTCATCCCGACGGCCCATTCTCCTTTTGGGTAATGGCATTCGCTGCGCGAACGCAATGCTTCCGCTAGAACGTTGGTTACAAAAGCTCCAAGCCCCTGTTTTGACCACCTGGCTGGGCCTCGACCTTCTTCCGCACTCCGACCCGCTCCTGATCGGCAGACCCGGTGGCATCGCACCGCGCGGCGCCAATTTTGCCCTGCAGAATTGCGATTGCCTGATTTCCGTGGGAGCGAGGCTCGACCCCATTGTCACCGGCTATTCGCACGAGAAATTTGCCCGGGTGGCGCGTAAAATTATCATCGAGATTGACCCTGCTGAACTTGCCAAACTGAAATTTGCGATCGACTGCCCCATCGTAGTTGACGTGGCCGATTTTTTCCGGGAATGGGAACGCCAGTCCGCCGGAGAAACTTTTCCCAATTGGCGTCCCTGGCTCTCTCGCTGTCAGGAGTGGAAGAAAAGATATCCGCTGCTTCAGCCCGAACATTTTCCGCAAAAAGACAAGCCACTGAGTATGTATTATTTCGCCAAGGCGCTCTCTGATGCCATGCCCGAGGGGCAGCTTATCGTTCCGGGCAGCTCGGGGTTTGCCAGTGAGATCTTTTTCCTTATGCTGGAAGTGAAACGCGGCCAGCGCGTCTTTCACAATCGCGGCACAGGCTCCATGGGATTTGCCCTACCATCCGCTCTTGGAGCTTGCATTGCCTCGGGAAAGAAACGGGTTGTTTCAGTCGACGGTGACGGCGGTTTCCAAATGAATTTGCAGGAATTGGCTCCGATCAGCGGTTTAAATCTCCCGATCAAATTCTTCGTGGTAAATAACAACGGTTATGCCTCTATTCGTTCGTCGCAGGACAACTATTTTAACAAGCTGCACATCGCTTCCGACCGAGCCAGCGGACTTTTCCTGCCTCCGCTGGAGGGACTGGCCAAGGCTTATGGAGTAAATTACTGGCGGATCGAGACAGAAGAATATCTCGACAAAAAGATTCAAGAGATTTTGGCTTCGGACGGTCCTGCAGTCTGTGAGATTATGGTGCGTGAAAACGAACCGCGTACGCCCCGACTTGCCTCTGTGGTCAAGGCGGATGGTAGCATGGCTTCCAGACCGCTCGAGGACCTGTGGCCCTTTCTTGAACGCGACGAGTTTCGCCAAAACATGATCGTCCCTCCCATTGAGGATTAGTTGTGAGCACGAGGGATCATCTGACCACTTTTTTAGAGTCCACCCTCCCTCAACTTGCTCTCGCCGAGCGCAGGGAGGCCGACGTTGAATTGACCTCCAGGAATATCGTACTTTACGGCAGCGGAAAATTCGGCCAGTACATCGCCCGGGGCCTGCGCAAGACCCCCGTTACTCCCGCGACTTTCGTCGATGCCAATGAGTCTCGGCAGGGCACGGAGTGTTGCGGGTTGCCGGTCTTATCTCCGCTCGAAGCCATTTCCCGATATGGAGAGTCTCATATCTTCGTGGTCACAGTCTGGCGGAATTATCTCAAACTAGAAAAGCAACTGAAGACATCTGGCGCACGCCACGTCCGCCCCTTTTTGCCTTTTCTCTGGCGCCATGCCGAGGCGCTTCTGCCCTACTATAATCACGATCTTCCAAGCCGAATGCTGTCTCAAAAGCGTCACATCTACGAAGCCTTTGATTTGTTTGAAGAGGAGCATTCTCGACGCGAATTTCTTTTTCAACTGCAGTGGATGCTCTCGCTGGAAGCGGCTGAAATCCCTCCATGCTCCCCGTTAAACGAACAGTATTTTCCTAGTGATATTTTTTCCCCGAGCCGCACAGAGGTTCTCATCGACGCCGGGGCTTTCGACGGTGACACGATCCAGGAATTTCTTTTCCGCACCCAAAATCAATTCGACAAAATTTTGGCTTTTGAGCCCGACCCCGACAATTGGCGACTTCTCAACTCTTTTGTCGCCACTCTGCCCACTCATCTCCGTGAAAAAATCCGGCTTTATCCTGTGGGCCTAGGTGCCAGACGGGAGGTTTTACGCTTTGACGCCTCAGGCTCGGTATCCAGCGCCATTTCCGCCTCCGGCGGCACGGAAATTCAAGTCATGTCCTTGGACGAAATTCTTCAGGACGTTTCCCCGACGTATATCAAAATGGATATCGAGGGAGCGGAGTTGGACGCGCTTGCCGGCGGCGCGACCATCATCGCCAGATCCCGTCCCAAGCTGGCCGCGTGTGTTTATCACAAACAAAGTCACCTCTGGGAAATCCCCATCCAATTCAAGCGTTTGTCCCGGCATTACCGATTGTACCTTCGACGTTACCGGGATGAATTTGGAGATGTGGTTTGCTACGCGGTCCCCGGTGAACAGGCCTTACCTTGATGGTCACGCCGGTCCCGAAATGCCCCATCTTTTCTCTCCCGTGAACCCAATTAAAATTCCTGATGCTATCATCGAACGGCTTGCCGCAGGCCTTGGGAAGGAGATGACAAAAATCAATAATCTGGATCCCTTGGACATGGCCAGGGACATGTTGAACCCGCAAAGGGCACTGACTGCATATGCGTTGCTTGATCGTCACGTTGACCCTAAAGGCAAACAGATACTCGAGATCGGATCAGGGTACGGGACAAATTTGATCGTCTGGACCAAACATTTCGGCCTGGATGTCATCGGCGTTGAGCCCGAGGGAGGGGGGTTTTCCGAGACGATCTCTATTTCCGAAAAACTTTGTGAGCTCAATGGTGTCCCGCCAGATCGTATCAAGGTTTCAACCGGGGAAGCCCTCCCCTTTGTCGATTCCAGTTTTGATATCGTCTATTCCGCCAATGTCCTCGAGCACACAAACGATCCTGCTGGTGTGCTGCGCGAAGCTCTGCGTGTTCTTCGGCCCGGCGGGATTCTCCATTTTGAAATTCCAAACTTTCTCTCTTTTTTTGAGGGTCATTATTACGTGCTAATGCCGCCCATTTGGTGGAAAGGACTTCTTCCCTTTTGGGTGAAACACGTTTACGGTCGCGACCCGGCCTTTGCCAAGACCTTAAGGACGGAAATTAACCCCATCTGGTTGCGACGCACCCTTCGCGAGCTGGGAAAGAACTATCCACTCCAGCCCGTCTCGCTCGGGGAAGAATTGTTTCGCGAACGATTGAACGCCGCCACTTTTGAATTTGCGCAGCAGGGGTCTCGAGCCAGAATCGGCCCGCTGATCAGTCTCCTGCTCAAGTTAAACAAGGGCGACATGGTCGCCAACAGCCTTATCCTCCTTCAGGCCCATTACCCGCTCTATCTGACCGTCCGAAAGACGGTCGTCTCTGGCGGCGGAGTTTGACCTCGCCAGATCGCGGGGAATGACTACACAGTAGTGCCGCATGTCCCCGCGTTACTCCGAAAAGCTGGACCAACTTCTTCAAGTTAGTCCCGACCAAGCGAGACAACAGCGTCAGAGCCGTTTCAACGAACGAACCAGTAACCTGAAGGGGCCCGTGATCCTATGGGGCTGTGGGCCACTGGGCTCTCATGTAGCCAGGACTCTGACGGGCTCGCGTTTGAAGGTTCAAGGTTTCGTCGACAGAAGACCGGAGCTTTGGGGCAAAATATTTGAGGAGCATCCGATCATGTCTCCTGACTCTTTGCGCGATGCCAGTTGCCAGGATTGCCTGGTCATCATCACTATTTATACCAGCGAGCCACTCCGCCAATTACTCACAGGCTGGGGCATGCCCTTCCTGACGTTTCCGGAACTGGCCTGGGGCATGCCCGAACGCTTTCTTCCCTACTGCGCCCTGGATAACCCCAAAATCATGTCCACACAGCAAGAAGCCGTTCGCGCCGGACTATCGGGCTGGGCGGACCAGCCTTCTCGGGAGGAATTTCTCGGTCAATTGGAGTGGCGGCTTACCTTGAATTACGACGCACTGCCTCCTCACCTGGGTGCCCAGGACATCTATTTCCCTAGCAATCTCATTGCCCTTAAACCAAACGAACATTATGTGGACTGCGGCGCGTTCGACGGCGATTCCATCCGTGAGCTCTTGCGCAAAACGGAAGGGAAATTCGACCAAATCACCGCCTTCGAGCCTGATTCCGTTAATTTTCAACGATTGTCCGACTTCGCCTGCACCATGCCTCCCTCCGCGATATCCCGCATGAAATTGATCCATGCCGGCGTCGGGGACAAGCCGTCCACCGGCTTCCAAAAAAACGAAGCCGGCACGGTCCGTTCCTCGGTCGAGAGCACCGGCGGAATGCCCGTCAACATCGTCACGCTCGATTCCACCTTGGCCGACGAAGCGCCAACCTTGATCAAAATGGATATCGAAGGATTCGAGCCCTTTGCTCTGAAAGGCGCGGCCACGATCATTCAAAAGTATCGCCCCATCCTCGCCATTTGTCTCTACCACGCCTTTGATCACCTCTGGAGCATCCCAAATTATCTCCATGGCCTCGCACCCGATTATCAATTATACTTGCGACGCCACTCGGATGAATGTTGGGAATCTGTTTGTTATGCCCTCCCCCTTTCGCGGGTGAAAACCGGTTGATCGTATTATGTCCCCAAAGCACATCGCCATTTTCGGTCCCTGCTACAACGAAGCGGAGAACGTGAGGGAGTACATCCGCCGGGTCCATGCGGCGATGGCAAGCTTCCCCAGCTACGATTACTCCATCTGGTTCATCGATAATGCCTCCGACGACGGAACAGTCGATATCCTGCGCGAGCTTGCGGCGGCCGACAGCCGCATCAAGGTCATCGTCAACGCGCGTAATTTTGGACATATCCGTTCGCCCTCGCACGGTTTTCTCCAGGTGACGGGCGACGCTGTGATCGGCCTCACCACCGATTTACAGGATCCCCCGGAACTCATCGCGCGCTTTATTCCGGAATGGGAGCGGGGCTATTCCATCGTCCTCGGGATCAAGACCACCAGCGAGGAAGCCACCCTGATGTTTTGGTTGCGCACCCAGTATTACCGGATGCTGTCGCGATTTTCTCATATGCAAATGTACGAGAACGCCACCGGCATCGGTCTTTTTGATCGGAAGGTCGTCGAGATCGTGCGTTCGTTTCATGATCCCTATCCTTATTTCCGGGGCATGATTGCCGAAATTGGATTGCCCGTCGCCCGGGTCGAGTATCAGCAAAAAAACCGGACACGCGGCATCACCAAAAACAACTGGTACACGCTGCTGGATACCGCCCTGCTGGGCATGACGAATCACACCAAAGTGCCTCTACGTTTGGCAACCATCGTTGGGTTTGCTGCCTCCTTTGGCAGCTTGGCCATGGCCTTCTTGTATTTTATTTTAAAATTAATATTCTGGCAGCGCTTTGCTTTGGGCTCGGCACCCCTGATAATCAGCGTCTTTTTCCTCGGATCGGTTCAACTCTTTTTCACCGGAATCATCGGTGAATATCTTGGTGCGGTGTATACCCAAACTCAAAAGCGCCCGCTGGTCATTGAGCGGGAGCGGATCAATTGCTGACTCCATCGACCTTCTGGGCAGAGGATTTATCCGAAAATCTGAGAAAAGTCTGAAAAAGTTTGCGTGATTCCAACTCGCTTCAGATATACGGGCGGCGGACACTAATTATCACCAACTTGCGTTTTGAAAGTGTCTGGAGCACTTATGCCAAAGAGTTAGATTCTCTTCGTATTCTATTTATTTTATTGATAATAAGTGATTTGCAAAAGTCTCGGTGGAAAATTTGACAAAATTTTCAGATTTTTAATTTCGCCGAGGGAATTTGAAAGTCAGATGGCGAGGATTTTGGAAACCGACGAAAGGGCGCGATTACGCCCCACCTTCGGGTGGCACAGCAGCAAATTGTTTTTCGGTGCCCCCGGGGCTCTATCGGGCGAGGAACCTTCGATGATCCGCTGAAACCGCAGACTGCGAATGCTGCATTGTCTTCCCCGGTCCTCAATTCATCGCCGATCTCGGTCCGTTCGATCCGCTCTCTATCACAGTCAAGGGTCTGGCCGGTGACCACTTTAATGCCCTCCTCCGCAAGGACGACTGGATAAAACGCTTGGCCTTGCCGTTGGTTTTGGGCGTGTAGGGTCGGGTGCGGACGTGTTTGATGCCGAGTTGGCGACAGGTCTGGGCAAAGGCCAGCGAGTGGGAGCAGAGACCGTTGTCGGTCATGACGCGCTGGAGCCGCACGCCGCCCCGACACTCTTCCTGCCGTTGACCACGCCAGTGGAGCGGACGGTCTTTGAGAAATTATTACTCCGGCATCACCTTCCTCAAAGCCGTGATGGAAATCAGCATGATCGGCTAGGCCGAGTTATTCATCGAGAAAGCAAGCCCGCGAAGTGACGCGTCGCTTTCCCAACGGGTGGACGGCAAACTCGCCTCGCCCGATACGCCTGAAAATGGATAGACAAGTAAACCGGGACGGACAATATGAAACGCTCTTTTCTTAATCTCACAAGCCATCCTCCTTATGACGCCCGAGCCCAATCTTACCCGTCTTCAGTGGGTTGCTCTTTACCTCGCTGTGGTAACGGCGGCGGGTGCAACCCTGGCCCTGCAACTGGTGCAAACCCGGGTGCTCTCGGCCCTCTATTATAATCATCTGGTTTATCTGACGGTAACGGTCGCGCTGCTCGGCTTTGGCATTTCCGGGGTAGTTGTGGCCATTGCCGCGCCACGAGTAAAGAGGTTGGAGGAAATCGCGGCGGCGGGGCTGTGCGGCTTTTCCCTCTTCATTCCCATTTCCCTGGGATCGGCCAGTTATCTGCCCGTTATTTTCGTCACACCTGCTATATTGCTTAAGCTGACCCTCAGTTATTTTCTGCTCGTCATTCCGTTCATCTTTGCGGGGGCAACCCTGGCCTCGATTTTCATGTCCGGCGGAAGAAATATGCAGCGTCTCTATTTTGCAGATCTTACCGCCAGCGCCCTTGGAACACTTGCCTTCGTCTTTTTTCTTACGCCTCTCGGAGGGGAAGGCATGGTGTGGGCCTGCTCCTTTGCCGCTATGTTCGGATTCTTGACGCTAACAATTGCTTTTCACGGCGGCATCATTCGGTTGGTGCTGGCTGTTTCCCTCTTGACCTTTTTATTTTTGGAATTTCACGGAAAGCTGATTAACGAAACTCCCGACTTTTACAAAATAGGTCGTTTGGTTGAAGAGTGTCGTGACGTGCGACCCGCCTCCACACGCTGGACCACGATCTCCAAGATCGATGTCATGACGAGTCCCGATTTTTTGATGCAACTCTCTCCGAAATATCCTCCGCTCCCATTCTGGGAGCTTACCCAGGATCGTGATGCGCCCACACTTATTCTCCCAAAAAATCTCTATAATGTCCGTATGAACCTGGCCCAAGGCTCACCCCCTCAAATCCTCGGCGAGGCGATTTCCTTCGTCGCCCATCCCAATCCCGTTGATTCTCTGATTATAGGTGTTGGCGGTGGAGCTGATATTATCGATGCCGAGGCCTTCCACGCGCAGCATATCACCGGCATCGAAATCAACCCCCAGACGGCGAGCCTGCTGCAGCACGAATACGCCGACTATGCGGTCTGGCCCAAGCTTTCCAATGTTGATCTGCAATGCCTGGATGGCCGTAATTATGTCGCCGGTACAAGCAAGCGCTTCGATACCATTACCCTGGCTGGCATTGATACATTTGCCGCTCTGAGCACAGGCGCCTATGTCTTGTCTGAAAACTATCTCTATACGGTGGAGGCGATTCGAAACTACCTGCGCGTCCTCAAACCGAACGGAATCCTCAATATTTACCGCTGGAATTTCAGTGTTCCCCGGGAAAGCCTGCGCCTCTGCAATCTCTTCCTGGAAGCGGCGGCCGAGGCCCACAACCCTCATCCCGACCAATGTGTCATGATTGTTGGTTTTGATAATGGCGTGAACTCGGAAATGCGCTGGGCCGCCACGCTGATGAAGAACGAGCCTTTTACCCGGGATGAAGTCGACCGCATGCTGGCCCAGATCGATCGTCAGCCTCCTCTGGCGCTTATTTATCTACCCAAAATTTATTCGCCGGAAAAACAGAGAGAACTCGAGGACAAGTATTTCAAATACGACCCGCAGTATTACGCCCGCAACCGCACGGCATTCTCCTCACTCATCGACGCCAAAAGTCGCGAGGAACGTACCCAGTTTGAGGACAGCTATCCTTATAATATCACGCCGGTTTATGACAACCGCCCCTTTTTCTTTGAGTATCACAAGATAACGGAAATTTTCCACTCCTTTCATGATCCCAACGACATGAACGTTCGCGGAGTTTACGTGCACTACACGCTCTATTTTCTGCTTTTGATCACGTCCGTCATCAGCTATCTGGGCATGATCGTCCCCCTTCATTTCTATGCCAGAGAGGGACTTTTGGTTCCCGCGGCAAAGGCATTGATCCTCTATTTCTCATCACTCGGTCTCGGGTTCATGTTTGTGGAATTGGGTGTGATCCAAACCCTCAACATTTATCTGGGGCATCCGATGTATTCATTGGCCTTAGTGTTGGCAGGGCTCTTGTTTTTTACGGGAGTGGGCAGCTATATCTCGGGTCGGCGTAGGGTTTCATCCATCCACCTGATCAAGCAAGGCATGGTTGGATCGTGCATCGTCATTGTCCTCTGGATGCTGCTCATGCCGCTGGTAATTTCCTCGACGATAGGAACATCGATCTGGCTGCGCGGGGCGCTGGCGCTGGTCAGCTTGTTCCCCTTGGGACTGCTGATGGGGATTCCCTTCTCGACGGGCATTCGTTGCTTAAGCGACAGTCAAGCCCGGTTCGTCCCGTGGGCCTGGGGCATTAACGGACTCACCAGCGTCATGGCCTCCATCCTCGCTATTTTATTGGCCATGCGCATCGGATTTAAGTCGGTGTTGATCCTCGGAGCATTGAGTTACCTCGTGGGCTACCTCGCCTCTAAGCGTTTCATCAAGAACTAAAGGCGCAGTTCACCCCGGTCGATTGACCTATTCGCCGCCTCTATGGCGGTTAGAGCTTACCGCTTAGGCTGGTCTCCGATCGCCAGAGATAACTCGTGTTTTGAGGGGTGGTCTAATCGAGTATTCTTCACAAATCAGAGTGATAACGCGCTTATAAATGTGACAGATGGAAGGTTCTCGAAAGCTGCCCGCTTAATTGGTTAAGCGCTTACCAAAGAAACGGCATCAAAATTTCTTTAGTTGATTTAACAGAAAAAGATCACGCCTATTTGTTAATCCCAACTGGTGCCTGGAACCGGGGGGATGAAGTGCAAACATTTTTGCCTAATCATTACCAATTGAATACAAGCTACGAAGTAGTTAAAGATCTCAATGGTAAAAGTTGCTGTGATCCCAATTTCTCTATTCTGAAATTTCATCTGTTAACAGTTTCTTCGTGTCCATCACGACAGGCTAAGCCTCATTCCGACTGACACTGCAACCACCATTATTTTGACTGTTTACTGATTGCCCCGACATAAGTCAACACGCACTGTTATTGAAGTGATTTTGTCCTGGTTATTATGCGATACGGTGACATGCCACTTGTCGACGATCCTGAATGAGTCGTAACATAGTATGAGTCCATTTCTTTGGTACCTAAAGAATCATCTTCGGGCTAAAGACTACTATTCCAAGGGCGAGAGGGTTTCGGGTGAATGGATCGATATTGGAGCGGAAAAGCTTGGCCTTCGGGGTGAAGTGACCACGGAACAGTCCCCTCGCTGAATTTGAAGATCGTACCCCATTCCAGACCATGAACTTTTAGTTTTGAGGCGAGATTACCCGAGCCTTGTGGCATTAGAGTGTCGGGTATTTAATTCCATACTGTGGCTTGTTTAGTGGCAATCAAAGTACTTTGCCAACGGATTATAGAATAACATAATTGCTCATTAACATAAGGTCACGACCAAATAAATATTGATGCAAATCCGTTCTTTTTCAGAGTTATCAACCAATTTTTAATATATCCGTCTTGGCACAAGTTGCCTCTTTCGGGGCTACGCCCTTAACGTAGATATTTTAATTGCATAAATGCTCTGATCTCGGCAATCTGTCGATCAAAATACAAACAACTCAGGATATTTCTACTTAAAACTTAATACTAAGCTAAGCTAAAATGGACGAGTTTAACCCAACAATTGAGCAACAGCGATTAGTCGCACCGGCGATCAGTATCATAGAGCGTCTAAAAACTATTATCGTTCTCGGTTTTCTAATTCAGGTTATATTAAATTGTTTTCGTATCATTACGGCTTTTGATTTTCCATGGCAATTGGCTGAAGGCCAATTCATATTGCATCATGGCTATCCGGAACAATCGGTGATTCAGGCCTATGGTGATATTTCACCACATTTTGTCAATGAATATATAGCTTACGAGATTGTTATTGCAGGCATTAATCATGTCTTCGGATGGATTGGGCTATGTTTGTTTTTTGGTAGCTTTACCTTTCTCGTCTACGCTCCATGCTTGATCATGTTTATCAAAGCAAAGGGGCGCTTTTCTCTAATGGCAGCCTTTCTCTTTGTGATTGCATTGGAGGTTATTGATTGGCGGATGAGCGCGCGACCTGAATTAATTGCTGATGCTTGTTATCTAGCAGTTGGAATGAGCCTGTTGCTCTATAATGAACATGCCTGGAATGATCTGCAGACTTTTTGTTTTGGCCTTATTTTTTGCATTTGGACCAATGTTCATGGCACTTTTTTGATCGGACTTGGAATGGTCGGATTATGGTATAGCCAAGCGTTTTTATTCAACTGGAAGCGCATGGGTTTTTGGAAAGATCTCAAAGGAATCAGGCCTGGATTGGCCGCTCTAATCGGCTGCATCATCAATCCATACGGATTTCATCGCTTTATCCAGCCTTTTCAGCTGCATGGGCTTCTTTGGGGACAGGGAACGTCGCCTGAAATGTGGCCGATACCACCTGATCAAGCATGGATACTTCTCTCGGGCACCCTTTTCGGAATTATTGCTTTAACACGACGAATTCAGAAGCAAAAAACCTATTGGATGATAGCACTGCTTTGCATTTTACAGTATTTGTCGTTTACGAGTAACCGCTATTCGATTTTTATTGGATTAATGCTGCTCATCATAATATGGAATGAGGTAAGAAACGGGCAAGCACCGTATCAACCTAAAATATTTCCGCTATTTTCTGCTCTGGGCAAGGTCACTTTTTACTTTCTTTTGACCTTGTTTTATGCGGAATTTATAGCGCTCCTCATCAACGCCATGACGGTGAACATCCACAAGCAGGGACGTTTTATGTACCCGAATACATTGGTGTCCATCAACTCTTCTCTAGACTGGTTAAGACTACAGCCCAAGCCCAATTACATGCTTTTATCGTTTATTAGCGAGGGCTCTCTGGCCCAAATGCCCGGCTACACGGGAATACACCCGATGATTGATTCCGGCACACATCGTTACAGCGATGAGGTCAATAAATTATATTACTATACCGTTTATGATCCACATACTCTTGAGCTTGTTTCATCCAACCTGAATGTCAACGCAGTCATTCTTGATCCAAACACCTTTTGCTGGGCTGCAGTTCTAAATGCGAGCCCTGAATGGAGCTTGGTGCAAATCATGAAAGATTCGCAATTATACTTGCGTAAAAATAACCATCCTATGCAGCAACAAAAGGCGCTTTTTATGCAATGGGAACAGCACGAAAAACGTGTATCGTCTAAATCTGTCACATCGGAAGGAGTGCTTCGCGGATTAAATCTTAGACCAGACGAAGAATCATTGCAAATGTGGGAATCTACTCAAGATATATACTGGTCATTTGATCCGCAAGTTTCCTATTTGAAAAGCTGGCTCGGACAGGTGCCTGTTGCTCTAGTCACAGTTGCTTTAAGCCAGCTTGCCGGCAAGATCGACAACTCTTCCCAAGGAATTCACATTCTATTGGCTATTCGTTTGGGGCAACCTCAGGTGGCCATGGAAGTCGCCCAAAAATGGAAACCTTTCATTTTGGACAAAGGCTACCAACAGTGGCAGGAGATTCGGGCAGATGCCTTTATTTCCGGGGGGGATAATGAAGCAGCCCGAAGGATTTTGAAATCATTGTGGCCACGGCCTCGTTATTCATGGCGTTGGGCTAAATTGTGCCAACAAGCCTATGCCGATCAATCGAGCAGTGAACCGGAGGGTGCCTGCTTATTAACTGACTTGGGGCAACGTTCTGACTGGAAGGAAGACGTTATAACTATGTTAAATCAAAATATTCTCCGTCTTTCCGCGCCATAATCGTAGGAGGACTTCTGAGCCTCTGCTTGCAGGGTTAATTCCTCTGGTCAGATGGCTCGACTTGAGTAAAATAGAATCATACTTTGTCTGGCTGAATTTTGTTTTGCACGAGCTTGGTTGCTCTCGCTTGGAGGTGAATTGAGTGCGCTGGTTTATGAAATACCTGCGGTATTTTACAACGAGACCGAACAGAAGGCCGACCAAATCATTCTTGACGGGTAAAAGATGGTAGGGATCATCCGCTTCTACAACCAGCGTGAAACCTGACTGACTGAATCCTTTGACCCCGATAAATTCAGCTCCGGCAATTGAAGCGACTCCCACTTTATCTGTCCTTTATGCCTTGAAATTTCATTTGCAGTTTGGGATAGTGTGCTGCTTTCAGAGGTTTTTAATTTTGGGAGACAATTTCACCGCTTTTATATGACGAGCCCAAGCACTTACCCCGCCGTCAGCGTCGTCATGATCACGAAAAACGAAGAGGCTGCGGTGGGCAAAGTCATTGATCAGATCAAAAAGAACATGCCCGAAGCGGAAATCGTAATTGTCGATTCAAGCACCGATCAAACAGCCGAAATCGCAACCTCCCAAGGAGCTCGGGTAATCAAGCAGTTTCCTCCTCGAGGGTATGGTCGGGCCATGGCCCTGGTGCTGCAGTCGGCGACGGGCAAGGTGATTATCACCCTTGATTGCGACGATACCTATCCGGCAGAGGATATCCCCGTGCTGGCCAGAGAAGTGCTGGAAGGCGGCCAGGATCTGATCGATGCTTCACGGCTAAAATCCAAGCCCGAAGCCATGCCATGGATCAATTATATGGCCAATGTGGGCTTTGCCTGGATGGCTTCTATTTTATTTTTCCGGCATTTAACCGACTTGCATAGCGGCATGCGCGCCTATCGCAAAACGATGCTCGAGGAGCTTAAATTCGATCCGAGTGGTCCCGCTCTGCCGGTTGATCTTTTGCTCGTTCCCATCAAACGCGGCTACAAGGTAGGGATCCGCTTTATCGAGTATCGTGAGCGCATCGGTCAATCGACCATGCAGCCGCTCCCGAGCGCGTGGTGGACGTTGAAGCGCATTTTACGCACCCGCTTTACCAACAGCGACCGTCTCGAGACTTCCGCGCCATGAGATCATGGATCATTGGCAGTTATGTTGCCCAAGATCAGCCTATTCCGAGCTAAGGCGATGAGTTCGCCCATCCCTTACGGCATTTTAGGCGGCGGCCCAGCTGGACTGACCCTTTCTCACTTTTTAAGGGAGCGCTCGGAAGTGCTGGAAACACTTTCCACGCCCGGGGGGCATGCCGCGTCATTCCAATTGGATGGATTCACCTTTGATTACGGCCCGCACATCATGTTTTCCAAGCACAAGGATATCCTTGGCTTTATGATTGAATCGCTCCAAGGCAACGTTCATGAATGTCGGAGAAATAATAAAATCTCATTCAAGGGCCGGTTAACCAAGTATCCCTTTGAGAATGGTCTCAGCGGACTACCCCTGGACGATAATTTCGCTTGCGTCAGGGATTTTTTCATCAATCCCTACAAGGATCAATGCGCCACGCCGAAGAACTTAAAGGAATGGCTTCTGGCCCAGTTCGGGGCAGGCATCTGCGATCGTTATCTCTTCCCCTACAATGAGAAAGTGTGGAACATTCCGGTCGAGCAGCTTTCCATGCTCTGGGCAGACCGAATCCCGAATCCCGCCCCGGAAGACATTTTGAAGTCGTCTCTTGGAATACCAAACGAGGGTTACCTTCACCAACTCTACTACCACTATCCCCGTACCGGCGGGTACCAAGCCCTATCGAATATGTGGAGCCAGGGAGCTCCAGTGATCTATGATTATGAAATTACCCGGATTGAAAAGAGAGACGGTCTCTTTTACGTCAGTAACAGCGAGGATGTCCGCTGTTACAATCAACTCATTTCAACCCTGCCCGTTCAAAAGCTGCTCCACCTGACAAACCTGGAAATACCCCAGCAGGTGCGGCAGGCCGTCGATGCGCTTATCGTTCACCCCATGTGGATTATTTCACTCGGCATTCGCGGTACAGACTCTGAAAAAATGACCGCTGTTTATTTTCCGGAGGCCGAGTATTTGGTGAACCGCATCAGTTTTCCGGCCACCTTTTCACCTCAGAATGCGCCGGAAGGGTGTTACAGCATCCAGGCGGAAATCACCTGCCGGCCCAATTCCGATACTTGGTCGATGGAAGAGGACAAAATTCTTCAGCATGTGGTCGATGGCATGATCGAGCGAAATATTATCCAATCATGGCAGGACATTATTTGTCATAATGTATGCCGCAGGACCTATTCCTATGTTGTCTATGATCTCGCGTATGAAAAGAACACCTCCCTGATCCGCGAATGGTTTTCGTCCCAAAATCTCCACCTCGCGGGTAGATTTGGCTTTTTCGAATACGCCAATGTCGATGGTATCATCTGGCGGAATTTGCAACTCGCGGAAAAACTCAACGGTCATCCCGTTATGCTCAAGGGTCGGCAAATCCTTAAATGAATCGAGCTCTAGGAGTTTGCTGAAAAAGGCTCCACTTGGCTTGAACGCATGAACCGCGTGGAGAGTCGAAGAAGGATGCGAGGCGAAAGAGAAAAGCAGTTGGGATTATTGAGTGTGATCAATCTAGAAGCGCGGGTGAGGAAGGATCGTCCGTTACGACGGATCAAGCCGTGGGCGGATCGGGCGCTGGGGGGGGAGTTGTCGCCGGTGTTTGGGGCGATGTACAGCGGCATCGGGCGTCGTTCGATTCCGCCGGAATGGCTGCTCAAGAGCCTGCTGTTGATGGGTGGCCGGATTTCCTTTTTGTACCCAGGATGAGGGTTAGTGTCTGATTGGCTATTTATGGTTTAGTCGATGTTGTCTGACTGCTCAAGCCTGGACGTGGCGAGGCCAGCAGGCCGAGCGGAGTCCGGGCTTGAAGATTGTTTTTCGATCCACTGGTTGGGACTGAGGTAGCCGAGTTTGCCATGCGGACGGTCCTGGTTGTAATCGCACCGGAAGAGCAAGAGCCTTCTTCTTGTCGCGCGTGCGCAAGCTCTCCTGTTGATTGGTCACGACATCTTGGATGTAGTAGATGCCGTTTCCACGCTGATAAGCCTTGTAGCGAGTTTCCATCGGACGATCTCCTTTTCGGAGAACAGGAGCTATCGTACCGAATCCTTTTGATCCGAGTTAGGGAGTAGCCGGAGAGTTAGAGCGAGTTACGTTTTGCCTCTGTAAATCGCGCCATCCGCTGGCAATCGGGCTTTTTGCCCCTTTTTTGGGCTCTCCCAGCCAAGCGGCTCGTTGATTTTCAACGACTTGGAAACCGGGCGGACGGGGAGGGATTCGCGCTCCTCGTCCTAAGGAAGCTGATAAAATAATACGGTTTTATCTCTGAAATCCAAGCCAATTCATACTTAGTCGCTGACTATTTTAGCCCGCATTCTGGTGTCAACTTTGGTGTCACTTCGAGAGATATTGCAGGTGCAAAATCGACATTCGAAAAAGCTCCTGTGGAGAAAAATCCAGTTTGACACCTAAACATAACTCTAAGACAATGTCCTATAGTTCCAAATGGCAAAATCCTTCACTTTTATCGAAACCGATGTGTTTACCAAACGCATCGTTAAGATAGTCGATGATGAGGCTTACGCCGATCTCCAAGCCGAATTGGTAAAGGACCCGACGAAGGGTAAGGTCATTCAGGGGACCGGCGGCTTGCGAAAAATCCGCATGGCCGCACGAGGAAAAGGCAAGCGAGGTGGAGCGCGAGTGATTTACTACTTCATTCTGATTGATGAGATAATTTACATGATTTTCGTTTATGACAAAAGCGAGGCAGATGACTTAAGCGCGGATCAAAAGAGAACACTAAAAACCATGGCCCAATGGATCGCCGAACAACACCGGAGAAAATGACATCATGAAAAGAGAACTCTTCAACGAACTTCAGAAAAGCATGGAACAAGCGCTGGCTCATTCGCAGGGCAAAATCACTCTGCGCACCAAGCAGGTGCCCGTCCCTAAAAAGATTACAGCTCTTCCACCAAGGGAAATCCTCAAGCTTCGGAAACGACTAGGGACCAGCCAGGCAGTTTTCGCGCGTCTTTTGAATGTTTCCACAACCACTGAAATCAAGTGGGAAACAGGACGGCGCAAACCCTCGGGCGCCGCACTTCGTCTCCTAGACATCGCGAGCAAGAGGCCGGAGATTTTGTACGCTGCCTGACCAATTGTCATAAGCGTCCAACCGAGTGTCCTCAAACCAGAGATAGAGTCTGCGTTTCGTAAACATGAAATCAGGTACTCTGGTGAACTGGCAGGGTGCGTTGATCGCCTTTTTCATCCTGAATGTGGCCACCGGCAGGGCTATAAACATGCACGGCGTCACCAGCCAGAAGGATTCTGCGTTGCCTCGCTACGATATTCCAAGACGAGCAAAGACAGGGATCTTTACCCCGTCCAGGATCAATCCGAAAACAACGGCTGCAGCGAATTCACCAGTCACCACGAAAACGGGCAGCGGTGCCATGGCAATTCCACCAATAGCCAACGTTGAGATAATTAGGAGGTCGACCACGGACGCCAATATCATCCATTGGGTCGGCCGTAGCCCCCACAGATGACGACGCGCTCGTATGGCGTAAATCGTGGCTTGGCTGCCATAGACGATGGCGACGACAGAAAGAGTTTGCAGCGCTTCGATCCCGAGTCCCAATTCGAATTTGCCCACCGCCAGGATGGCTATGCAATATGCGAGGAAGCAGACCCCCAGGATGACCCCTGCAGTTGTAATTTTACCAATTTGCCACGTATTTGGTATCTCCGATGGCTGCACCCGATCTGTCGTTAAGGACATGGCCAGAAAGTCGCCCGTGATCATCACGATGACCATCAACATGGGAGTCAGGACCGCATGCCCGGTCATGATCAAACCAATGGCCAGCAAGAGTACCTGCACGACCTTCTTGGTCACGGAATTGAGCGTGTAGGTCAGGATGCGCTGAAACGTGATCCGGCCTTCTTTTACAGCGGAGACGATACCACTGAGCCCGGCCTCGGTCAGGACAACGCCTGCGGCCGACTTGGCCACATCGGTTGCAGTTGAGACGGCGATGCCGATTTGTGCCTGACGGAGCGCGGGCGCGTCGTTCGCGCCATCGCCGCACATCCCAACCGTATGCCCGTTCTTCTGAAACGCTTTGACGAGGTTATATTTTCCTTCCGGAAGAATGCTCGCGAACACCGCGAAATCTTTTGGACTGACATGGTCAGGAATTGCTCCAGGCGGGCAGACCGCGCCCTCCAGTCCCACGGCATGAGCAACGATTGCCGCTGTTGCTGGAGCATCGCCTGTTACCATGACGGTGCGTACTCCCAAGGTGTGCAGTTCCGAGATGAGTGAGGCCGAATCCGTCCGGGGTGGATCGCTGAGCGCGATGAGACCCAGAAGCTGCATGGACGCTGGGGGGCCTGCCGCCACCGCCAAGACCCTGAAGCCTTGTTTCTCGAGTTCGTCAGCTATCCCTGCCGCAGTAGGTGACGGAGCCGTAAGGCCAATGATGGCCGTAAAGGCTCCCTTGATGATTCGCTGGACGCCATCTTTCGCATCTGTTGCCATCGCTTCGGATGTCTTCCTGGCCGAGTCGAATGGCACAAACTTCGTCAGCTTCGGCAGGTCTGACACTGGCTTTTGCGAGGAAGCCGAACGAATCGCCGCATCGACCGAGTCTTGACCACCCTCGGAGCTGGCGAGAGCCGCCAGCCCCAGAACGTGGGCTTCATCAAAGCCAGACATCGGCCGGACGCTGGTGACCGAAAGTTGGTTGGCGGTCAGCGTTCCCGTCTTATCCGAGCACAGAACATCAATCGTTGCCGCCTCATCCACAGCAGAGAGCCGTGTTGGAAGGACACCTTTCTTGGCCAGTGCACGAGCTCCAAGGGCTGCCGCAAGCGTGAAGGTTGCAGGCAGGGCAACCGGTATCGCCGCGAGGACCGCTGTGAGCAGCAGGGGAGTGATCTCACTCCACGGCATCGCATGGGCATAGGCGTACGCTCCGATGAGAAGAATGATGACGCCGTTGAAAATCGCCAGGTTCCGCACGATCCGGAGCACGGCCTTTTCCTGCGAACTTTCAACGTGCGCGGTGCGGACAAGTTCCGCCGTTTTGCCAAATTTGGTGTGAACACCCGTCGCGATCACCTCTGCGGTTGCTTCGCCGCGTCTCACGAGAGCCCCTGCATAGGTATTCACATCGGTCCCGGCTTCAATGGGCAAGGATTCGCCGGTCAGCATCGATTGATCGAGCAGGACCGATCCTTCGACCAAATGCACATCGGCCGCAACCACGCTACCGACCGAAAGCTTCACGAGATCACCACGCACCAACTCGGCCGCCGGTACGGTCTTCCATTTTTCGTCACGCCGGACGGAGGCATTCAACGCAAGACGCGATTTCAACGCCTTGAGGGTGGCTTGGGCGTGACTCTCCTGAAAATAGGCCAAAGCTGCATTAAAGATGAGAAGTCCCGCAATGATCGCCGCCTCGGTATACTTATGCAGCACCAACTCCAGCACGACGGACGCTTCCAGTAACCACGGGACAGGTGCCCAGAATTTGGCCAAGGCATTTCGAAGCGGATGCGCGGACGTATCCGGCATTGAATTGGGCCCGTCTTTTTGCAGACGGCTGGATGCAACATTACTCGTGAGCCCGCTCGATGCGGTTTTCTGAACGGGCGTCAAGGAGGGGCTGGATAAGGCGACTGTGGCAGTTTGGCCCGCTCCGTTCCAACCCTGTTGGGGAGGGTTTTCGATCCGGTTCTCGTGCTTAGCTTGTAGCTTGGCCATAGATTCGACCCATAAGTCGTAACGACCTTATCCCGAGAGCCTGGCAGACGTTATGGGGTACTCACCCCATGTGGATTTTTCGTGGATTCAGCGCCAGCACAACTTAATCGGGTGGGAGGAGCGATAACCGTTGGATCTGCAACAAACCCATCGTCTATTTTGAAGTCGTGTCCTGAGCAATCGTCGACTGAATACTGTTTTCGATGATTCCTGTGGAAATGGCGAAGCGAGTCAGGCCGGCGATATCGTGGATATTTAACTTTTCCATCAGATGCTGGCGATGCTTATCAACCGTTTTGAAGCTGATGCCAAGTTCTGCGGCAATCTGTTTATTCACATGGCCCTCCGCAATTAATTGAAGTAGTTCGGTTTCACGCGAAGTTAATTGGATTTCGGGTTTCTTTCTCAGACCAATTCCAGTGGGTGATTTCCGGTATTCGTCCTTTAAGCGTTTGGCAATCGACGGGGTAAAAAACATTCTCCCTTTCTGCAATTCACGAATGGCCTTTGCCACGACTTGGCTGGACGACTGCTTAAGCAGGTATCCCCTGGCCCCAACCTTGACGACTGCCTCCACATACTCGGGATCACCGTGCGCGGATAGAATAAGCACCTTCGCCGCAGGAGATGCCTTGAGAATTTGCCGAGTGGCTTGCAGACCGTTCAGTAACGGCATGGCGATATCCATGACCACGATTTCCGGACGAAGATCCTTGACCATTTGCACGGCTTCCCGACCGGTTTTGGCTTCACCTACAATCTCAATATCCCCGAAAGCTTCGATTAATACTCGCAAGCCCTCACGAACGACCGTGTGGTCCTCGACCAAGAGAACTGTGATTCGTTTCATCGCAATACAATACACCAAGTTTTCAGCCCGCCTTAGACTATTTTGCTTATTAGCCCTTATAGATTGCGAAACCTTACGAACAGGTGCACAAAGTTGCCGTGCTTGCGTTCAGACTCATGACGGTGGCCGCACTGTCTTTTCCTAGCTCCATGTCGAAACCCAATTTCAGGAGCTTGATGCGAGCATTGACAATTAAATGAGAATTTTCATCACGTGCTTCGCGGTTGCGAGAAATCCGTTGCTGCTCGGGGCGGTTGCCTGAAGCGTACCACATGGGAGTCGATGGCCAGTTGAAAAACTTTTGGAGTCTGCTGTTCTCCATAGGTGCTGTATGTTGCGGTAATCAAATCGCCCAAAGTGAGGATTTTACCTTCATCTTCGCTGCTGCCGGAGGAGTTTCTGGCTTTTGAGATTATGTTCATAAGGTATGGAATTAAGGCAAAAGCAACTCTTTTGAGGTCCGCTATTTATGAGCGTCTCCTGTGATTTATCTGCGATTTGGATTGGAAATGGCACGGCTAGACGGTGTTCTTTCCAAAGGCGCCGATTCGGAAATCGGTTCTTCAAGTGACCCGGTTTTATTTTCGAGGGCCGACTCTTTTTCACAATCCACCGCCATCGAATTCTGGTCGTTAAACCATGGAGCGAAGAAATCGAATTCCGCTTCCAAGGTCAACTGCTTGATAAAACGGAAGTCTCCAGAAGCTGTTTGCGTTGTTATTTCATCCAGACCAAGGAGGGCGATCACTGCGACACGTCCTCCGTTGCGTTGCCTTTGGGTCAGCACGGTGGCTAACCAGATTTTAAAGGCAAGTGGGAGCGGCCCATTTCCGCTCGTCGAAAGAATGATCATATGCGCTGTACTGATCTCATGCGTCGCATTTTCTGCGGCGATTGGATCTTGCAGAAGATCGAGCCGCCAGGGCTTGGGACGGAGCTCGACCAAATCATTTTCGAGGATACCAGTTATTCGAGATAGGATGGACATGCCTCGTTTGCCTGCAGCGAGGGTATCGTAAAAGACTACCGCATCGAGCGCTTCAAGAGGAGTACTCCTTGTTTCAGAAGACTTCGCCCCAACAGCATCCTTTTCGGCTTTCATGATTCTTCTCGCACTGGGTTAGGCAAGAACCGGGGTTCATTTACCCCGGCCCCTGCCGGAGTTTGATTATTTCTTGTGTTCGATGGCTTTTCCAGCGGCTGCGCCGGCACCGCCGCCGACAACGGCACCTGCCGCAGCACCGACCGCTGCGCCAACAGGACCAGCCGTCACCAGGCCGATGCCTGCACCGACGATTGCTCCAGCTCCTGTACCCGCTGTAAGGCCGGCGACGTCCTGACGAACATTGCGGGAACCATCAGGGTTATATTCAGCGCCAAAACGGTCGAAGATTTCGATGACCGGTTTAGGATTCGTCACGTTATGGACGGCAATGAACGTCTTTCCTTCCCGGATGGCTTCGTCGTAGTAGCGGGCCTGAGGCTCAGCGATGCCCCGCTCCTCCAAATCGGAAGTGTAGACCTTGTCGACGGCGTTTCTGTCGGGTTGAGCGAGAATCTGAATGTTTTGCGAAGACACCCCCATCTTCTGGAATGCGGCGGTGGCCTTATCGGCGTTCTTTGGGTCGGAGAAAACTCCGGCGATGATTTGATCCTGGCTGTTTTTTTCGATTGTCTGGGGCATAATTATCTTTCGTTGTTTGATTTACTGGTTTGCTAATTTTTCAAAGCGGCTTCCTCTTGGGGCAGGAGGTTCAGTTTTTCCGCGATGACGGTAAGCTTTTTGTCCGTGGCAGCTTCCTCATCAAGGGTGGCCTGAAGCGTTTGGGACGCTTCCTTGTGACCGAGGATCTTGGCATAGGTGCGAACGCAGCCATACCCGGCGATTTCGTAATGCTCCACGCGTTGCGCCGCCGCGATGAGACCGATATCCTTCACGGCAGGACTCGCATTCTCCGAGATCATCTCTTTTCCTTCTTTGATCAGGCCCAGCATGGCCTGACACTTTTTGCCGTCGGCTTTCTCGCCCAATTTTTCAAAAATTTGCTCAAGCCGGGCGGCGTGTTCCTTGGTTTGGGCGAAGTGGGCCTCAAAATCGGCTTTGAGAGCAGGGGAATGGGCGGCTTTCGCCATGACGGGCAAAGCCTTGATAAGCTGAATCTCCGCGCTGTAAAGATCCTGGAGCTGTTCAACGAAGAACTCCTCCAATGTGGTGATGGTAGACATACTTTTGTTCTGAGGATGGGGCTACTTCCGACGAAAAGTTCCAATAACGAAACCGATGAAAAAGGCGGCAGCGACGAGTTTAAGTGGATGCTCTTTCGCGCAGTTGTGCACTAAGTCAAACGTGTCGTTCGCATTATTTTTAACGGCGTCGACATGAGCGGACGCATGCTTCTTGACATCCTCGATGATCTGTCCGGCGTCACGTTTGAGATGATCCGTATCTTTGATGAGTGCGTCACGAGTGCTGATTAGTGTGTCTTTGGTCATAAGGTACTTTGGGTTGAGAGAGATTTTTTATAAGTCGAAAATGAAACTTTGAGACTACCCAAGCGATCGAAATGGATGGTAATCAACCGGACTAGTGTGAGTTTTGGTCGCTGTTATGAGTCATGTCCTTGCTGTCTGTGGACATCGTCATGGTAGAGGAATTAGAAGTGGAAGAATGGTTCTCGTCACTGGCGCACCCGACAAGGGAAGCGAGCGCGAACGCGGCAAGGCAGGAGAAGATCAAGGTCGAGGGGCAAAAGGATGTTTTGGTCATATTTATAAATGGGAGCGTACGCCAGGAACCTACTTCTCCAATGGGGTAAATACCCCATGCCTCCGCGCGGTTTGCCGGTGTAAACATCAGGCCGTGAAAACCGATTCCAAGAAGAGATCTTTGAGACTTGGTAAATTCATCGCCAGCGTTTACGACGTCTACTTTCCCAGCGACCACGGCTATTACGGCACCGATGCCGATCATCTCCCGGTGATTCCAGGCAACGATTTTGCTCCAGACGCCAGCTACAGGGAAGAATCTCCGCTCCAAGAGCCCGCTTCTGGAAACGCGGATCGTGGCCCATTCCAAATCGGCAAGTAGCTGGCGTCTTGGTAATGGCGTTGCGCTAGCGGAACACTTACGACGAACTGCGTCGGGGTTTTGAAAAATCCCAAGGAGTAAGAATTAGAAACCAATTTTTACGCCGGCTGTGGCCGATTGTCCAAAGAAGGAAGAGCCGCCTGCCTCTGCCTGATAATCGACAAACAAGATAACATTTTTGTTCAGTTCAGCGTTAACTCCAAACCCAAGCAACGCGTTGTCACTGTCACCCCTGGTTGTCTGCACGGAGAAGGTACCACCCGGCAACCCTTGAAACTGGCTAGTAATGAGGGTGGGGTTGTCGAGGAACTCATGCTGCCAGAAGGCGCTCAAATAGGGAGTCAAGACAACTGAGCCAATCTTGCCTTGATAGCTGGCCACTCCACCCAATCGGCTACGAAGTGAGTCGGTTGACTGGTTGTTGATGCTCAAGTCAGCCGCGCCAGCACCACTTTCATTGAAGCTGTCAATATCCAGATCGACGTAAGTTAAACCGGCGCTAGGTCCGAAGGTCCAGTTACCCTTGTGAAATTCGTAACCGCCATCAAGGTCGCCCCCGAACTGGTTGCCGCTCGGAGAACCCGTCGCGGTGCGATTGACGCCAGGGATGATGATATCGCGATCCGTGGAGTAATCGTTGCGCGAATAGGTGAATAGGCCGTTCGCATAAAAGCCCGACTTGTCGGCATAGGTCGCATAGATGCCCGGCGTGAAGCTATCGATATGCGCCTTGCTGCCTTCGTTATCAAGGTCGACATCCGTATGGCTGTACCCGAAGAGCGCCCCAACTCGAAAATCCGTTGAGACGCGGTAATCGATGCCACCACGGACCCGCCCCGTGGTGTAGGAAGCGTTGCTCTCGTCGATGTTGGAATCGAGGTCACCCAAGTCCACTCCGCCATCAATAAACCCGTTCCACCTATTCAAAGTTGCCTCTTGGGTCAGTTCCTTCATGTCCTTGGCGTCAGACATTTCCACGCCGCCAAGAACAGCCTGGGGTGAATCGCTCAGCAGACCGGGTTCAGGCGTAGGGGACCAAGCCAGCAACCGACCCTTAATCTGTGACAACTGGGAGCCGAGTGTGCTGTCATTAAACGTAAAACCGGACGTGTCGATACCGCCCTGACCATTGCGCTCGCGGGCGAATTCGGCGTCCAGGTTCTGCATATCGAGCGCGTAGTTATCGAAGGCGACGTTACGCAGGATTTCAAAGCGCTGCGGCGACAACTCATCCAATGCATGGCCGAGTGAGCCCGAGTTGCTGGCCAGCGTCAGCCCCGTAACGATGTTGTTGAAGAAGTCAGCATCGGCACCCGTGAACGTCGCTAGTGAACCGTTATTGTCGAGGAGGGCAAGGTTGCTATCGATATTCGCTGCCACTCTACTTTGGTTCGGCGTCAACCCCTGAAACGAGGTGAAGGACTGGAGCAGTGTAACAATCACGCTATTGTCCAGTGCCGGGTTGCCGAAGTTATCATTGTAGGTTGTAATCGCAAGAAACGATGCTGGAAGACCTGTGGTATCCGTAGAGTTGTTATCGAACTGTCCCATCACCGGAGCGCCTGTCGCCGGTGATGATTGAACGACGACATAGCGCTGCCCCTGGCTGGGAACGCTGGACGCATTGAAGTTCAGGTACAGTGCGCCTCCGAGTGAGACCACCCCGGTCGCAAGAAGTGTATCGTAGTTTATTCCAGCCACACCCGAGTTCATCGATGGAGTAGGTGTCGGCGAACTGACCACCTGCAGCAGCAAGTTGCCGCTGGCGTTCTGGGTATAAGCACCATTGACATTGATCGTCTCGGTACTACCGCCCGTGCTGGCGGTTGTTTCCAGCGTAGCAGCAGGGAGCCCGTTGCCATTCGTGACGGAACCGTTACCAACCCCCGGCGTGCCCCCCAGAGCATTAGCGCTGCCCACCACGAGCGTGCCCGCGGTGATTGTCGTGCCACCCGTATAAGTGTTGGCTCCGGTCAGGATGAGCGTGTCGACTCCCTCTTTGGTCAGACCGATCGTTCCACTCACATCGCCATTAATCACCAAACCGGCCGGGCTATTTACCGTGATTCCCTGAGACGAGCCGCCAAGCTCAAGATTGCTGTTGATCGTCGTGAGGCCCGCACCATTGTTGATTGTAATTCCCGTGGTCGCGCCGGTCCCGTTAATCGTGAGGGTATTCG
>Ga0206881_10058_pt1 | contig 40493 bp, 40 predicted proteins | sample Alteio_BWOrgCont_3_FD_152867 | JGI IMG/M metagenome (GOLD analysis project Ga0206881, IMG submission 152867) | Enriched cells from forest soil in Barre Woods Harvard Forest LTER site, Petersham, Massachusetts, United States -... | ecosystem: Environmental > Terrestrial > Soil > Temperate forest >...
GGCCGTTTGCTGACCAATGTGAATGGCGAAGGTATTCTTCTTTCATGGGCAGGTTCCATGTTTGAATACCTGATGCCGCTTTTAATAATGCCTTCTTTTGAAAATACACTTCTCGACCAAACTTACAAAGCAGTTGTAGCATGGCAAATTAAATATGGCAAAGATGCTGACTTACCCTGGGGTATTTCAGAATCAGGATATAATATGGTAAATGCTAGTTCCAATTATCAATACAGGGCATTCGGCGCTCCGGGCCTTGGATTGAAAAGAGGGCTTGAAGAAGATTCCGTTATAGCTCCTTATGCCTCAGCGCTTGCCTTAATGGTATCCCCGGAAAAAGCATGCAGAAACCTGGAACTGATGCATGAAAAAGGATTTGAAGGACGATATGGATTTTATGAAGCGATAGATTACACGCCCTCCCGCCTGCAATCGGGGCAAACAAGTGCCATTGTTTACTCATTTATGGCGCATCACCAGGGAATGACCTTATTGTCGCTGGCATATTTGCTTGGCAACAAACCCATGCAAAAATTATTTGAAGCCGAACCTCAGTTTAAAGCCACACTTTTATTATTGCAAGAACGAATACCAAGAATGACAAGCTTCTACGCCCACACTACAGGTATTGCAGATGTTAATTACGTGGCCAGTGGAACGGAAGTAAGGATTCTCAACACCCCCAACACGCCTGTTCCCGAAGTACAATTGTTATCAAACGGCAAATACCACGTAATGGTAACCAATTCCGGAACCGGTTGCAGCCGGTGGAAAAACCTTGCTGTTAATCGCTGGCGCGAAGATATTACACGTGATAATTGGGGTGTATTCTGCTATATCCGCGACCTGAAAAGCGGAGAATTTTGGTCCAATACCTATCAGCCAACACTCAAAAAGGGAGAAAAATACGAAGCTGCTTTTTCGCAGGGGCGTGTAGATTTCCGCACTACCAATAGTGAAATAGAGACGCACACGGAAATGGTAGTATCTCCGGAAGATGATATAGAAATGCGCAGGGTTCATATATCAAATAGGTCTGGTGCTCGCCGCACCATTGAAGTTACAAGCTATACCGAGGTAGTGCTTTCTACTCCCGATTCCGATTTAATGCAGCCTGCCTTCAACAATCTTTTTGTAGAAACTGAAATCATTCCGATGCAGCACGCCATTCATTGCTCAAGGCGACCGCGCTCCGATGGTGAGCATACTCCATGGCTTTTTCATTTAATGACCATGCATGGAAAATATCCGGAAGAGATTTCTTATGAAACCGACCGTGCCGAATTTATCGGAAGAGGGAATACCACTGCAAATCCCAAAGCCATGAATCAACCGGGGAAACTTTCCGGGCATCAGGGCTCTGTTTTAGATCCTATTGTTGCTATCCGTTATAAAATAGTGCTTGAACCCGAAGAAACAGTAATTGTTGATATGGTTATGGGTGTAGCTGAAACTAAAGAGATTTGCAATAATTTAACCGACAAATACCAGGACAAGCATAATAAAGATCGTGTGTTTGAACTGGCCTGGACACACAGCCAAGTAGTTCTTCGTCAAATTAATGCTTCAGAAGCTGATGCCCAGTTATACGGCCGCCTTGCGAGCTCTATCATATTCCCTAATGCATCCTTCAGGGCTGATCCGGCTATTCTTATTAATAACTACAGGGGCCAGTCAGGCTTGTGGGGATATTCCATTTCAGGAGATTTACCCATTGTTCTGCTGAAAATTGAAAAGCAGGCCAACATGCAATTGGCAAAACAACTTATACAGGCTCACGCTTACTGGCGACTAAAAGGGCTGATTGTTGATTTAGTTATATGGAACGAAGAACATGGTGGCTACCGCCAGGTTTTCCAAAATGAAATTCAGGCGCTTATTCCTTCCGAATTAATTGACCGTCCCGGGGGAATTTTTGTGAGGGCCTCCGATCAATTATCGAATGAAGACCGTATCCTATTTCAAACTGTAGCAAGGGTTAATATTTCTGATAATGGTGGAACACTGGCTGACCATGTAAACCGCAAACCGCCTTCCAGGCTTGTAATACCACGTATCAAGCCCATACAAACGGAAGAATCGCCACAAATACCCGTGCAGATACCCAAGAATTTAATATTTTATAATGGATTCGGAGGATTTTCGGCTGACGGGCATGAATATGTAATGGTGACTGACCGCAACCATACCACCCCTGCACCTTGGGTAAATGTGATAGCAAATCCTAATTTCGGAACGGTAATATCTGAAAGTGGAAGTGCATATACCTGGTCGGAAAATGCACACGAATTGAGAATTACACCGTGGAATAATGATATTGTGAGTGATTCCTGCGGAGAAGCATACTATATACGTGACTATGAGACGGGCCATTACTGGTCGCCTACACTGCTACCCTCCGGTGGTGAATCGCCTTACACAGTACGGCACGGAATGGGGTACAGCATTTTTGAACATGCCGAAGATGGCATATCATCAGAAATGACTGTGTATGTAGATAAAGAAACATCGGTAAAATATACGGTATTAAAAATACGCAATCAATCGGGCAGGGCTCGGAAGCTTTCAGCGACGGGCTATGTGGAATGGGTGCTTGGAGATGTGGGAATGAAAACATCGATGTACATTCATACGGAAATAGACCCGGAGAGCGGCGCGCTTTTTGCAAAGAATCCGTACAATACCGAATTTGCCAATAGGGTAGCTTTTTTGGATGTAGATTATTTGAAAAAGACATTTACTGCCGACCGCTCTGAATTCATTGGGCGAAACGGTACATTAAAAAATCCTGATGCTTTATCAAATAAGAAATCCCATTCCACATCTGCAAGCAGGTTACATTCTCTTGCAAGGTTTTCAAGAACGCTTATTGTTTCTTCTGCAATAGCTATGGTTTTTACTAAGGAAGCTTCAAATAATATAAGCCAGTCATTTTCGTCATCTGTATTAGTTGGGCTTTTATATTTTGTCACTTCCACTTGCATATCGTGGGCTGTATTCAATGCTTCCTCCCATGTTGAGTTAGCATCCTTTAATAGAAGATCCATAAATTTTGTAGGAGCGCTCATGAGTAAAAACCAGGGCTCAAAAATTTTAAATTCTTCGTTTATCTTCTCTATCTGGGTGCTGAGAACTTGCTCCCACCAATGAATTTCACCGCTGCCATTACCGTCTTCGGAAAGTTTTTCAGAAATATAAGTGAAATCTTTAGTTAAAGCATTCATGTAATATTTTACTTCATAGCGGGTAATTGCATGTGAATTGCAGGCGTCTTCCAAATGATTTCTCATTTGCTTCAGCATCTTGTTGTTTTTTGTACCCATTGTATCGGCCAGCACATTCAGTGTATCACGCAAACCTTCAAATATTTTTTTCCCTAATATTTTTTGTTGTGGAATAGCAAGCAACCCTTGGCGCAATACCATTAAATTGCCCACCATGTTTCCGCTATCTACAGTGGAAATATATTTGGGTACTAAAGGATTTAAAGACACGGTATCATACCAGTTATAAAAATGGCCTTTGAACCGTTCCATTTTGTTTAGAGTATCTATCGTGTTAGTAGTGCGTTCAATAAATTGCCCGGTAGTTATATGTCCAAAATCGCAGGCTGATAAATTGGCAAGCAGTGAAAGCCCTATATTGGTGGGCGATGTACGGTGTGCAATTAATTCAACGGGCTGTTCCTGGAAATTATCAGGTGGTAGCCAATTATCTTCCTGCCCCACAAATTGTTCAAAGAAACTCCATGTTTTCCGGGCAATTTTATGAAGAAAAATGGTTTGTTCAGCTGTCAATTTCGATACAGGTTTTGGGGTCAGCTTACTTACCCACCAGGTAATAAATGGCGCAATAAGCCACAATAGCATAATAGGCCCTGCTATCAGTAGCTTTATAGGAGAATACATAGCTATGTAACCATACACTGCTAAAGCCACAAATGGCTCTACCCACATGGAAAAATAAGATGCTATGAGGCTTTCTTTATTAAATATTTTGTCGTTGGCTGAAGGGTTCCATTCCAGGAGTTTTTTACCGGAAATAAACATTCTCCACAATGTTTTGAGAATTGCCGATGTATTCAAAAGGCCTTCGTATGGCAAGCAAATAAGTGAAAACAATGTTTTGGTGAAAACTTCTGAAATGCTGTGAATGGAATTTTTAACATGATGTTTGAATATTACATCTTTGGGCTTGCGCACAGCATCCCAAATGCAAGTGATAATAATAGGAATAACAATAATGGAGGAAACAGCAATAGTCCAATACAGGGAAGATGGCAATAATACCCACCCTAATATTATCATTACGGTAAGGGCAATGGGAACAAGGCTGCGTCTTAGATTATCAAATATTTTCCAGCGCGATAATCCGGAAACAGGATTTTTGCACCAGCGCTTTCCCGCTTCCCGAACCATCGGTAAGCACCATGAGTAAATCTGCCAGTCGCCACGCACCCAGCGGGAGAATCTTTTCATATCGGCATGGTAGCTGCCGGGATATTTTTCAAACAGTTGAACATCGCTCAGTAGCCCCGACCGTACATAACAGCCTTCAATAAGATCGTGGCTCAATATCCGGTTTTCAGGGAACCTTCCGTTCAATACCTTTATAAATGTATCTACTTCGTAAATTCCTTTCCCTATAAAAGAGCCCTCTTCAAATAAATCCTGGTAAACATCAGAAGATGCCCTTGTGTAAGGATCAATGCCGGGTTCATTTCCGTGCATTCGGGCATAGGGAGTACTTCTTCTATCAGGCAGACTTACTGTTACCCTGGGCTGTAAAATGCCATATCCTTTTGTTATTCTTTTCTTTATTTCATCATACCACGGCTGGTTTAAGGGATGCGCCATAGTTCCAACCAGTTTCCACGCGGTTCCCAGGGGCAGCTGCGTATCGCCGTCCAGTGTAATTACATATTTAATAGAAGGAAAAATAGTTTGGTCGCCAATGATAAGCGAAAAATTCCCGGTAACGCTTTCCCGAAGTAATAAATTCAGTTCAGTAAGTTTTCCGCGTTTCCGTTCATAGCCCATCCAAACATTTTCCAGCGGATTCCAGCGCCGGGGGCGATGGAACAGGTAGAACAGATCGCTTTTTTCACGGAGGTACTTCCTGTTTAATTCTTCTATTTTTTCCTTTGCAAAGTCTACAAGCGCCTGGTCGCCCAAAAGTGTCTCTGCATTTGCGTCGGCAAAATCGGTCAGAAGGCCGAAATGTAAATTATCTTTTCTGTTTGCCAGAAAACGAACTTCCAGGTCTTCCACCAATTTTTCTATTTCTTCCGTGCTATTAATTATTACTGGAATTACAACAAGCGTTCGGAATTCAGGTGGAATCTCTTCCGAAAAATCCATGCGGGACAGCAGGTTTGGCTTAACCCATAAAGATGAAAAAAAGTTGACCACAGATACTGCAAGCTGGCTTGCACATAAAAGGGCAATAAAGGCAATGGACGCAAGGAACCAATGATTTTTAGTATCGGAGTAGGCTCTTAGCAATACATAAGCTGTTATTGCTAACGATATCAGCATAATGGACGACAAGTAAACCACAAGGGCTTTTCTTTTTAATCCCCGCTTGATTTTTTCCAGTATCGGTATACGTGCATTTGCACGCTTCTCGGTTTGTATTAATCCGGGCCCAACGAGGTAATATCCCACATGGGAAGTGCGTGCATCTTTATTATTTGCATCTGCATTCTCATGCATCAGTTGTATAGCTATAAGAGCCACTTCACGTTCGGATAATTTACTTTGCTTGGCAATGCTTTCCACCACGTGTCGATATCTGTCCCGGGTAGAAAAATCCATTAGGCCATATATGCCATCATTATCTTCCTTTAAAATTTGTTCAACTACACTATGGTTTTCCACAAAATCACGCCAATCCATAGCGCCTATCAAGCGCAAGCTGCCAATGCTATTACTTACAGAAACCTGGTGGCCTGATTGTTTTTGAATTTCTGCATTCACCAATTCAGTACTGGTCAATCCGTTTTCTGATAATTGCTGTTCTATCCAGTTAAGAGCAAGTGCAAGCTCCGGGCCCTTGCCGCGCAATTGCCTTGTCAACTCCGACACAAACGCGCTTACCATCGGAGGATTGGAACGTGCCATATCGGCAATTACCAATATCAGATTTTTAGGTTCCTTTTCCGAAGTTTCTATCAACTGCTTTGCCCAGTAATCGGCAAGATTGATATCTACCCTGTCAATGGCTATTTGTGCTGATACTCTCCGCAAGTTCTCTATTAAAGCCAACCGAAGCATAATGGGAATGGCCCACAATTCACCGAGTTTCAAATTAGTAACGGTTTGGTAGGCTTTTATAAACCCCCCCAAACTCTCTATATCTATCCGGCCATCGCTATGGGCAATTATTTGCAGAACAATATCATATATCCGTGTAAGCCCTGCCGCAGAACCCCCTGAAAGCTGTGGTAAATCTTCACTATAATCTTTCGGAAAATGCCTTTTTGCGTTGCGTATGTGTTCTTCTATCAGGTAAAAATTATCAATCAGCCATTCCCCGGCAGGTGTAATCTGATATTTTCTTTTTATAGAATACGTAAGGAGTTTACGCACTTCATGTAAAATGGTCTCATTATCATTAAGACGTTTTAATAAATGTTCTTTGGCAGGTTTGGCGCTTAGTTTGTGGGTTGCTGCCAGTGATTTACCAAAACGCTCCATTTGTTCAGAGCTATATAATTCCGCTTTTAGCGGTTCTTCGTTCATATAACTCAGCTTGGAGTTACTGGATTGAAAAAAAGCCCTCATATTGGATATGAGTTCGTGTGCTGACGGTATCAGTTTCATATTTAAATTTCCTCTATTCTAAAGCCGCATTAACAATATTTTGCGCCTCTTCCATTATTCGTTTCAAATGTTCTTTACTCAAAAAACTTTCTCCGTAAATCTTGTATATATCTTCCGTTCCGGAAGGGCGAGCTGCAAACCACCCGTTCTCAGTGCTTACCTTAATACCGCCAATAGGCGAATTGTTTCCGGGTGCGTTAGTAAATATAGCTGTAATTTTCTCCCCGCCCATCTCTTTTTCCGTAACCTGTTGTGCAGAAAGCTGTTTAAATTTTTCTTTTTGTTCAGGAGTTGCTTTTGCTTCAACCCTATCGTAAAATGGCTCTCCCAATTCTTTGGTAATATTTTTATATAATATTCCCGGATCATTTCCCATTTTGGCAGTCATTTCTGCCGAAAGTAATGCGGGCACAAAACCATCTTTATCTGTGGTCCAGGCACTGCCGTCGAGCCTTGAGAAAGATGCGCCTGCGCTCTCCTCCCCGCCGAAACAAAGCGATTTATTGAGCAGGCCTTCCGCGAACCATTTAAATCCTACTGGTGTTTCATAGAGTTTTCTTCCGAGTTTTGCGGTAATCCTGTCTATCAGTTGCGTAGTTACAACCGTTTTGCCAATAGCAGCCTCAGTAGTCCATTGTTTTCTATTTTGCAAAAGATAAGAAACCACTACCGATAAATAATTGTTTGGGTTTAACAAGCCCGCGCTTTTTGTAACAATTCCATGCCGGTCATGGTCTGTATCGCAAGCAAATGAAATATCGAAGCGGTCTTTCATCGCAATCAATCGCTGCATGGCATAAGGAGAAGAAGGATCCATGCGAATTTGCCCATCCCAGTCTACAGTCATAAAACTAAAAGTAGGATCAACAATAGTGCTTACTACTTTTAAATTTAGCTTATATTTTTCTGCAATGGGTTCCCAATAATGAACGCCTGCGCCGCCAAGAGGATCAACCCCCATACTAATATTTGAAGCGCGGATACAATCCATATCAATAATATTTCCCAAATCATTTACATACGTATTCAGGTAACCGTGCCGGTGTGTACTTGGTTCACGAAGCGCCCTTTCAAATGAAATTCTTTTTACCTCTTGAAGATTTTTCTCCAGTAGTTCATTTGCCTTTGCTTCAATCCAGCCGGTAACATTCGTTCCTGCAGGCCCTCCGTCAGGCGGATTATATTTAAAACCGCCATCATCGGGCGGGTTGTGAGAGGGCGTAATAACTATGCCATCGGCAAAGCCAGATTTACGCCCTTTATTATATGTCAAAATAGCATGCGAAATAACAGGGGTAGGAGTGTACTCATCATTTTCGGCTATCATTACTTCCACGCCATTGGCAGCAAGTACTTCCATAGAAGTGGCAAATGCCGGGGCCGAGAGCGCATGCGTATCGAAGCCAATATATAAGGGGCCATCTATTTTTTGTTGCTTGCGATATAAGCATATCGCTTGCGTAATAGCGAGTATGTGCCTTTCATTAAAAGAATTTTTAAATGCGGAGCCCCTATGCCCTGATGTTCCGAAAGAAATGCGCTGGGCAGGTATTGTGGGGTCTGGTATTCCCGTATAATAGGCGCTTACGAGCCTCGGGATATTCACTAATATATTTTGCTCTGCCGGCTTTCCGGCATTAGGACTTATTTCCATTATTTAATTATCTATTTGTTTCGAGTTCTGTTATTTTGGCGAGGCGACGGGTATGCCTTTCTACATCAATAAATTTTGAAGCCAGAAAAATGGTGCATAATTTCAACGCAAGAGCCGTATCTACAACCCTTCCACCCAGGCACATTATATTCATATCATCATCTTCTACGCCCTGTTGAGCCGAAAATTTTTCATGAATAAGGCAAGCCCGTACACCTGCAATTTTGTTGGCTGCAATGCAGGCTCCAACCCCGCTGCCACAAATAGCTATGCCACGGGTAACAGTGCCGCCAGCTACAGCGCGGGCAAGCGGAAGTACATAATCGGGATAATCGTCCTGGAGATTCATGGTGGTATTACCGAAGTCCATTACTTCATAATCAGCTTCCTGCAGCATGGTAATTAAATGTTCTTTTAGCTCAAATCCTGCGTGGTCGGCAGCAATTCCTATTCGCTTTATTTTCTCATTATTCATGTTTATTCTTTTTTAATATGGCGATTGCTTGCTTACAGATATTTTCAGCGGTGAATCCATATTTCTCCATCATAATGTCGCCGGGAGCTGAAGCACCGAATTTATCAATGCCTATTACCGCTCCTTTATCTCCCACATACCGGCACCAGCCTTGTGTTGATCCTGCCTCCACTGCTATTTTTATAACATAAGGAGGTAGGACCTTATTGCGATATGCGAGAGGCTGGGCATCAAATAACTCCCAACTGGGCATCGAAACAAGTCTAACTTTAATATTTTTCTTATTCAAATTTTGTTGCGCCTCCACTATCAACCCAACTTCAGAACCTGTTGCAATCAAAATCAAATCCGGGTTGGGCATATCAGACAATACATAAGCGCCCTTACGAAGCCCTTCGGCGGGCGCAAATTTTTTGCGGTCAAGCGTTGGAAGTTCCTGGCGCGATAGAATCAATGTTACAGGAGCTTCCTTCGATTCAATTGCCACACGCCAGGCTACAGCGGTCTCATTGGCATCACCCGGGCGGATAACAATCAAACGTGGAATAGCCCGAAGGGCGGCAATGTGCTCTATAGATTGGTGGGTGGGGCCATCTTCACCTAAAGCAATGCTATCATGTGTAAAAACAAATATTTCATTTAGTTCCATTAGCGAAGCCAAACGAATAGCAGGGCGCATATAATCGGAAAAAGTGAGGAAGGTGGCAGTAAAGGGGATAATTCCACCATGCGCAGCCATACCGTTTGATATGGAACCCATGGCATGTTCACGAACTCCATACTGCATGTTTCTACCTGCATAACTCCAGCCCCCTTCTGCAGAACCTTGCAAATCGCCAACTGCCATGGTTGGATTTTCAAAATTCCCAGCATTTTTAAGTTCCGTATAGGTGGATGTATTCAAATCGGCAGAGCCGCCAATAAATCCCGGCAAATTTTCATAAAATGCCTGCATAACCTTTCCCGAAGCCACTCGCGAAGCTATACCTTTATCGTCTTTTGGAAATTCAGGGATTTTTGCATCCCAGCCTTTCGGAAGTTTTCCATCAATAAGCTCCATTAGTTCGGTAGCTAATTTTGGATATTTCTTTTTGTATGAGGAAAAGAGTTTCTGCCATTCTTTTTCCTTTTTCTTTCCATCTTCTATAGCTTTATGAAAATGAGATTTTGCTTCGGGTGGGACTAAAAAAGTGGGACTAACTGGCCAGCCCAGGTTCTTTTTGGTCAGCGCTACTTCTTCTGTTCCCAAAGCGGAACCATGTGCTGCACAAGTATCTTGTTTATTTGGAGAACCGTAACCGATATGCGTACGAATGAGTATAAGAGATGGCTTTTCTGTTTCCTGCTCCGCGGTGCGGATAGCGTTTTCTATAGCTTCCAAATCATTGCCATCTTCCACCGACTGGGTATGCCAACCGTAGGCTTCAAAGCGCTTCGCATGATCTTCTGTAAATGTTACGGGTGTTGCAGAAGCAAGCGTTATATGATTGTTATCGTAGAGGTAAATTAATTTACCCAATTTCAAATGGCCCGCCAGCGGGGCAGCCTCGGCAGATACCCCCTCCATCAAATCGCCATCGCTTACTAACGCGTAGGTATGATGATTGATAATATCGAAGCCAGGTTTGTTATAACGTGCTGCAAGGTATGCTTCAGCAATTGCCATACCTACGCCATTGGCAAATCCTTGTCCCAATGGACCAGTAGTAGTTTCTACTCCTGGTGTTAATCCCCGTTCAGGGTGACCGGGTGTTTTGCTTCCCCATTGCCTGAATTGTTTTATTTGCTCTAAGGGCAAATCGTAACCTGTTAGATGCAGCAAGCTGTATAGCAACATAGAGCCGTGCCCTGCCGATAGTACAAACCTGTCCCTATTAAACCAATTTGGATTTGCAGGATTATGATTGAGAAATTTTGTCCATAGTACATAAGCCATAGGAGCAGCGCCTAGTGGCAATCCAGGGTGGCCGCTATTAGCCTTCTGTACAGCATCTACCGATAGGAAACGGATAGTATTTATACATAGTTCATCCAGTTTTGAAGAGTGGGTTTTAGACTTTTGGGTTGTACTCATAGGCGTTCTTTTATTAATGATATAAAGGACCGGATTTTATATTTAAAAGGCTTACACATATTTAGAAAAAAGTTACATAATTCACATATTCAGAAAGTAATAATAGGGTTTATAGTTAAATTTTTATTGAGATTTATTTTTGGCACGGATAATTATCCGGAGCGATTGATCGTAGGTGATATAATTCCATGCCCAATTTATAAAAATGAAAATTCTGTTTTTTACTCCAACAATAGACATAAGATGGACAAACATCCAGGTCAGCCATGCAAAAAAGCCCTGGAATTTTATAAATGGTAAATCTACCACGGCAAGATTTTTGCCTACTGTAGCCATAGAGCCCAGGTTCTTATAATGAAAGGGGATAAGTTTTTTATTCTCATGCATGTTTTTCAGGTTGGATGCGAGTAGTTTACCGTGCTGTATGGCAACTTGTGCTACTTGCGGGTGTCCGTTGGGGTAGGAGTCTTCCGTCATAAAGGCGATGTCGCCAATGGCGAAAATGTTTTCAAAACCATCTACCCTGTTATAGCTATCCACCTTTATCCTGTTATTACGAGCTAATACTGTAGACGGAATGCCTTCGAGCTTATTGCCTGTGACTCCGGCCGCCCAGATTAGGTTTTTAGAATTTAAAGAAGTGCCATCAGATAACAATATATTTTCTCCGTCATAATCCTTTACGCTTTTATTGGTAAGTACATGAACATCTAGTTTTTTCAAATACTGTTCCGCTTTTTTAGATGCTTCTGGAGACATAGTATTGAGCAGCTTGGGAGAAGCTTCAACAAGGGATATCTGCATATTTTTAAAATCCAGTTCGGGATAATCCCTAGGCAGAATATGCCTTTTCATTTCAGCCAGGGTGCCCGAAACTTCCACTCCGGTGGGGCCTCCGCCCACTACTACCATATTCATAAGGGCTTGCTGCTCCTTTTTATCGGGAGTTACCAATGCTCTTTCATAATTTTCAAGTACCCTATTTCTTATGTCGAGGGCTTCTGAAACCGACTTCATGGGCATTGCGTGAGCCATAATTTTTTGATTGCCAAAGAAATTGGTATCTACCCCGGTTGCTAACACCAGGAAATCGTAATTTATTTTGCCAACATCTGAAAGGATATAATTCTCTTCGGGATGAATAGATTTCACTTCGGTAATGCGGATATACATGTTCAGATCTTCCCGGAATATTTTCCTAAATGGAAAAGAAATTGTACTTGGTTCAAGCCCTGCCGTTCCCACCTGGTAAAATAAAGGTTGAAACTGGTGGTAGTTGTTCTTATCAATGAACACAACCTGATAATTGCCATTGGAAAGAAGACGAGCTAATTTGAGCCCCCCAAAACCGCCACCGATAATAACCACTCTTTTACGATTCGTTTCAGGGATATTTGCCTTCATTACTCTGTTGGATTATAAAGCATTTGATGTGCCACTTTGCAAAGTAGCGAGAATACATTTTTCAATTTTAATTATTCGGCAAACGCTAGTAAATGACCTCTTAATGCATACAAAAAGGCGATGAATAAAAAAGCCCCGGTCATAAATGCCAGGGCTTAAACGTAAGTCGAAACTGAATTCACAGGCCCTTTCCGTAGGGCTCTTCTTCACCCATTTCATCTTCATCAGAGAGATCGCCATCGTCTATTTCATCTTCATCAGGAAGGTCGTCTTCACCATGTTCATCACCATCCGGCATATCCTCGGTTTCATGTCCGTCCTTTCTTTGAACGGGGCGGATGGGTTTATCGCCCGGCTCACGGGGCGTATCACCCGGTTGATTGGGGTTAGGGTCCGGCTGGTTTTTACTTCCGGATTGTTGAGGTTTATCAGTAGTTGATAAAGGCCTGTCAGTGGGGACAGGAGGTTTATCTTTGCTTTTTTGCGATGGTGCTGAAGTAGGAGAATCAGGTTGTTTATTTCCAGATTGTTGTTTCCCTGTTTCAGGGCTTTTGAACAACGGTTCCTTTTCTTTATTCATGATGTTTAGTATTTAAAAATTAATTATTAGAATGATAGATGGATGCTTAATGCATTTTCCGTTCCAAGATATAGCGTAAACTATATCCTTTATTTAAAATTCGGCAGGTATTTGGATATTTCTGTTAAACAGAAAATATGAGCCGTCAAAATCTTTCTTCTTTCAGCGTTAAAAAAACCCCGACATATATCTGCCGGGGTTTTCCAAGGTCTTTCTCCGTGTTAATTTTAGTGATTATTCACTATCGTCTTCACGCATTCCGGTTTTGCCAGAATTTTTAGAGATACCTTTTGATTGTTGCGATTTATCCGGTTGGTTTGATTTGCCGGAATTAGCTCCTGGCTGAGAACCTGAATTGCTTCCCATTTTAGAGCCTGGTTTATCAGTTTGTTGGCCTGATTTGCCCGGGCTATCATTTCTGCCCGGGGTTTCATTTTTTTGCTTGTTCATGGCGTTAACTTTAAAAAATTATTGATACTTAAATTGATGATGCAAAGTAAAGCCATACTATTTTTTTTATATCAAACTTTCGGCAGAGGCCTGGATAGATTAGACAAAAGAGTTTTATGTGTCGTTAAGTATGTAGTAGGTCAAATCATTGCTGCAAAAAGCAGGTAGAGGAGGGGGATAATTTGTGTGCGAGGAGAATAATTAATTCACCCTTTCGTATGCAGTGTTTAACGAAATTTTTAAAAAATCCCTCAAAATGCAGTTTAACTTGCTTTCGAATTATGATGTACTAATAGTAAAATTAAAAACAAATGCCATGAAAATATTGAAGGTTCTAACAACCGCCGCTTCTATACAAAAGGACAAAGTTTCGCAGCCAGTTCATTATGGGGTCCGGTATTTGGAGGGTATTTATCTGTGCCTATAGGAACATATCTTGGCATTCAACCCGAGGTTCTTTATTCTGCCAAAGGATATACAGGGCAAGGAACAAGTATTTTCGGCCCGTATTCTTATACCGACAGGTTGGATTTTCTTGATGTCCCTATTATGTTGCAATTTAAGCCTATTCCACATCTCTACTTGTTAGGAGGTCCGGAATATTCTTACCTGCTGTCGCATACTTATACATTTGACCAGGGAGTGACAAGCAACACTACACAAGAGCAATTTAATAACGATAATATCCGCAAAAATGTTTTCGGCCTCATATTTGGGTTGGATATTGATATGGGACACATTACCTTGGGAGGCAGGGTAGCATGGGATTTGCAGGATAATAACGGAGATGGAACATCTACATTGCCCCGGTACAGAAATATCTGGGGCCAGGTAACATTAGGACTGCATATATGAAGACACAGGGCTTATCAAAACTGGGCGAAGTAAAATGTTTCACCGATACTGAAATTTTCGATTCGCTCAGTTTTATGTTTTTTATTGAAGAAGAAGCCGGATGCTAAATGTTGCCATGAAAGCAAATATAATAGCCAATAACGTCAATTGCAATTATAGCGATGATAATAAGTGTTTTATATACATTAACTCTAATGTATTTATCGCTCTTCTTTTTTGATTTAATGCTTTCTATTGCATTTTTAATGCTGTTTGGAATTCTTACAAAAGCACTTTCGCTTTTAGAAATATATTCATAGGTCCCATTCCTGAGGCAATCCATGGCTACTTGAATATTATCCTGGCTGGAAAGCATAATTATAATGGTGTTTTTCAATTTCAATTTTACTTCGCGGAGCACATCCATGCCATTCATAGCTCCGGGATCTTCATCACTTAAGTTATAATCGAGTATAATAATGTCCGGTTTCTTATTGATATTTTGTAGGCATTCTTCCCCAGTTTGGTATTCTGAAATTTGTAACATTGAACCGAATTGCTGTTGCAAACTATTTTTTAGCGACAGGAGAAACATCCTATCATCATCTACCAAGAACATAGAGTATTTGTTTTGCGCCTTCATACGATTTCTATTCAAGCTATAAGGATACAGCGACAAGTTAATACCTGGTAGATTTACTTATAAAAGATTTTCGTTGAATACTGGAAAAAGCAAGTTGGATGCATCAAACTAAGGGATAGAAACCCTGTTATTAGCTTCCGGTAAAATAGTTTAATTTAATTAGTCGATAACTTTTTCCAGTTTCTTCAAATCTTCTTTCAATTCAACAATGGCTTCCATACAAACGGTTTTAATCTTATCGACCAGGGCAGGTATTTCGTCTATATTGGATTCGTTGGCAGCATATTCTTCTAAAAGAGGTATATCGTCAGTTATTGCTGTAAGGCCTGTGAATATGATAGAAGGTTTTATTTTATGCACCGTCTGGCTAAGTAGTTTCCATTCCCTATCTTTTACAGCTTTCTCCATTTGTTCAATGGATAAGGGAGTTTGTTCAATAAAAACATTTAATATTTGAGCCATAAAAGCATCACTTCCTTTGGCAAGTTCCCTCATGTAGGTTAGGTCTGTATGTTTATTTTTAGGTATTAAAGCAGATGTGGATTTAATATCTTCCGTGGTCAAATGCGTAAGATGAAGGGCTGTCAATATTTTCAAATACAGTTTCTCCGGATCAAAAGGTTTGGAAATATATCCGTCCATGCCGGCTTCAATGCATTTTTCTTCTTCGCCTGGCAGCGCATGGGCTGTCATTGCAATAATAGGAATGTTCTTTTTAGGAGAAGGGAATTCCGTTCTTATCTTTCGGGTAGTTTGATAACCGTCCATTTCCGGAAGCTGGACATCCATAAGTACTATATCAAAGTCTTCCTGTTGTATTTTTTCAAGGGCCACAAAGCCATTTTCAGCTACATGTACTTTCCAGTTCCAGTCGCTTATTACTTTTTCAGCAAGTATGGCATTAAGTTCATTATCTTCAACCAGCAAAACTTTCAGTTCCTCTGTCGGGATTGTCCTTATTAATTCTTTTGCTATATTTTTTTTCTTTTTCAGGATACCCGTTCCCTTTTTTAAGTTAAGCGTGAAACAGAAAATGGAGCCTTTGTTTATTTTACTGCTAACTGTAATGGTCCCTTGCTGCTGTTCAACAAGTTGCTTTACAATAGCGAGTCCAAGTCCGGTACCACCATATTTCCGGGTTGTTTCAGAGCCTGCCTGCGTAAAAGCTTCAAATATAGTTGGCAATATATCTTCAGCTATTCCAATGCCTGAATCAATAACAGAAAATTTTAATTGTATATCCTGAGGATTTTCTTTTATGATCTCCACTTTTAATTTAACCTCGCCTCGTTTTGTGAATTTTATAGCGTTACCGAGCAGGTTCATCAATATTTGATTGAGACGGGTTGGGTCGCCAATGACATATTCACTTATATTGCTATCAATGTCAGTTACAAGCTTAATATTTTTTCCCAGTGTTTTGGGTTTCAATAGCTCGATAAGGGAGGATAATGCTTCCGACAGATTGAATTCAATCTGTTCAAAATTTATTTTCCCGGAACGGAGTTTAGAAAAATCGAGTATATCATTTACTATCACAAGTAAATTCATGCCCGATGTTCGAATAATATCTATGTAATGCTTTTGTTCTACCGTAGGGCTTATTTTCATCAAAAGCCTTGTAAACCCTATTACTGCATTCATAGGCGTCCGTATTTCATGGCTCATATTAGCCAGAAACTGCTCCTTAACCTGCATGGTTTCTTCTAATTCTTTCTTGGTTGACTTAAGATCTTCAACCACCACGTTCGTCTTTTCCAGCAATTCATCTGCCACACTATTTGCCCTTCGTAAGTCTTCTTCCATTTGTTTACGCTGGGTAATATCCGTATCAATGGCAATTATTCTGCCCACATTGCCATTATTGTCCAATACAGGAGTAAGGGTTGTAATAGTGTGATATTCCCTGCTGTCTTTTGAATAGTTTTTGCTTTCGTAGGTAACAGGTACTTTCCTTTTAACTACTTTATCATAGTTTTCGGCGTCTTGTGAAATGCCTGCCGAATCGCCTCTGCGCAATATTTCACCTCGGGTATCTTTTACTTCATCCAGTTTATATCCTGTCAGTTTTGTAAACCCTTCATTTACCCATTCAATAGTTCCATTTTTTTTCGTTATACTAACTGAGTTGAAAGATTGGGTGGCTGCCATAACAAGTTTTTGCATTTCCTCTTCTTCCATTCTTTCAGTAACATCCTGCCTTGTCCCTACTATCTTTACCGCTTTGCCCTCCTCATTTGTAAGTACTTCGCCCAGGGAGTAAAATGTACGGATGGATCCGTCATTCCGAATTATCCTGTAATAAAAGCTGAGGGGCTTTTTATCATGCTTACTTTTTTCTATAATGTCTAAAATTCCGTTCCTGTCTTCGGGATGAATACGGTCTAATAATTCATCAAATGAAAATGGCGCTTTTGATGGTTCCAATCCAAGTATACTGAAAAGTTCATCGGACCAAGTTACTTTTCCGGCTACAAAATCCCATTCCCAGCTTCCAATTTTTGCAATTTTATGTGCCAGGGCAAGCTTTTGTTTTTCCTTTTGAAGGTCAAGTGTTTTTTCTTCCAGTTCTTTTGCACGTGCAGATAGAGATTGCAAAAGCTTATGTCTTTCTATGCTATAATTTATAGAGCGCCGCAGCACTTCCTTATTTAAATTCCCCTTTATTAAAAAATCCTGCGCACCCATTTTTACCGCATCAACTCCCACGGTTTCACCTTCCAAACCTGTAAGTACAATTATGGGGATACCGGATTCTTCTGCATGAAGTTTATCCAGGGTCTCAAGTCCCCAGCTATCAAGTAATGAAAGGTCGAGAATAAGAATATCTACAGGGATTTCTTTTATTATCTGTATGCCCTTTACCAGGGTATCGGCAATCATTACTGCATACTTATCCTGGTAAATATCTTCCAGGTAAATATTTATGAGCCTGCTGTCAGCAGGATTATCCTCAATTAGCAATATGTTTCCCGTATTACCCACTACAATAAAGTTGTTTTAATGGTAAAATAAAATATAGAACCTCCGCCAGGCCTGGGTTCTACCCATATTTCACCACCATGACGCTCAACAATTTTTTTACAAATACTCAAACCTATACCTGTTCCGGGGTATTTATCTCGGCTATTAAGTCTTTGAAATATTACAAATATTTTATTTGCGTACTCGCTTTTAATTCCAATCCCGTTATCTTCTACTGAAAATAAATATTCATTCTCTTTGGTTATACCTGATATTTTTATTTCAGGTTTTTTATCATCCCTGAATTTTATTGCATTGCCTATTAGATTTTGGAATAATTGGCCTATCAGGACAGAGTCGCCGAATATTTTAGGTAAACTATGATATTCAATTGTTGCACCCGATTCTATTACCTGGTCTTTCATACCATGTAGTACCCCATTTATTATTTTTTCAGGGTATATCCATTCAAATGGTTTCACCTTATTAACACGAGAGTATTCGAGGAGGCTATTTATTAACATTCGCATTCTTTGGCTTCCATCCACTACAAAATCAATAAGCTCATTCGCATCTTTATCAAGCTTATCTTTATATCGTTCGGCAAGCAATTGCACATAACTGTTTATAGTTCTTAAGGGTTCCTGCAAATCGTGTGAAGCGATGTAAGCAAACTGTTCCAGTTCGGAGTTGGATCGCTCCAATTCTTTTGTTTTTTTCTCAATATCCATTCTCGCTTCCCGCATTTCGGTAATATCTTCTGAAATCCCCAGCAGGTATTGGGCTTTGCCATTGAGGCCTATTATTGGGATTTTTTTGGTATGAAGCCAACGTTGACCACTTTTTGTATTAATAAGTTCTTCCGCTATATCTATAATATCATTTTGGCTTAGCACTTCCCTGTCTTTAGTAGTAAAAAAATCAGCTTGCTCTTTCGGAAAAAAATCATAATCATTTTTATCTATGAATGTTTCTTTCGGGTATCCTAGCAATGTTTCGCCGGTCTTATTGAAACGAACAAATCGCAAATCACGCGCATCTTTTACAAATATCATGTTGGGGATATTTTCGAGTACGGAATCAAGAAAGTTATTTAACCTTACCAATTCATCGGCCACCATTTTTTGCTTTGTAATATCCCTTGTAATTTTTGAATACCCCGTTAATTTTTTATTATCATCGTACATAGGGGTATAAATAACATCTGCCCAAAATGAAGTACCATCTTTTTTTATACGCACACCTTCCGATTCATATCGTCCGAGTTTTTCGGCCATTTTCAAATTATATTCCGGGACCCCATTTTTCTGGTCTTCTTCCGTGTAAAATATAGATATATGTTTTCCTATAATTTCTTCGTCTCTATATCCCTTTATTCTTTCTATACCCTCATTCCAGCTTTGCACATGCCCCTCGGGGTCGAGCATGAATATGGCATAATCTTTAACATTATGCACCATTTGAATAAAACGTTCTTCCGATTGTCGAAGTTGCCCTTCGGTGCTTTTTTGTAATTTAAATAACAGTTTTACATTTTCATCCTGCAAATGGGAGTATAAGTCTTCTACTTCCTGAACGATGGCTAAAAACTCGTTTACATCATTGGTGAATTCGGGCAAAAAATGGAATAATACCTTTTTTTGAACCAGGTATCCCATTACAAGGTCAGTAGGCATAATTTCATTTTTGCCTATCCCCGGCAATAGCTTATCCTCTTCCCACAATTTCAGGTTTTTTTGAGCATTTGAAATTACTGTGCCATCTTCCAGCGCCTGCAGCGATTTTGATTGGCGCTCCATAGTCGCTTTTTCTGCATTTTTGTCCCACAGGTCCTCTATCAATCCCCTTTCAATGGCAAGCCTTATGAGAGGCAAGTTGACTTCTTTCAATAAATCTAGATAATAAATCGCATATTCCCGCAGGTGTGTTTCTCTTAAGTATTTAGCATATTCTTTCAGGGTTCTCATATACAGGCTTATCTAATGTTCTTTTTGAGGTAGGTTCAGCAATACTAGGTCATGGGTTTTAGCATCCGTATATATTCCTGATTTTCTGAGATGAAGGTGGGACTCTTCTACATTAGATACAGCCTGAACAGGTAATAAACCCGCAGAATTATCTTCCACTGGTAATACATTAATAGTTTTTATAGGTTTGAAATTACTCATGGAGGTTTTGGAAATATCCCGTAAAGTTAAAAAAGAAACACAGGGGTAAGAAGAAAAGGCACTAGTGGGCCCATTACTTTATCCTAAAAACCCCAGGTGTTTTAAAAAATTATCTTTATATACTATACCCATGGGGATAAATGTATTGTCTATGAATATGGTAGTTCCTTCCACCGTTTTTATATTTTCCAGTTGAACTATATAAGAACGATGAACTCTTACAAACTTATCTTTAGGAAGTTTGCTTTCAATTGTTCTGAGTGTGGAGTGAATAATATATTTCTTCTCGGTGGTATTAATGGTTACATAATCTCCCATAGCTTCAACCCATAATACACTGGCAACAGGCACTTTATGGATAACAGAATCTTTTCGTATAAAAAAGTAAGTCCTGTCGCCGGAGATGTCTCCTATCGCAAAATTTTCAAATCGTCTTTGTGCCTTTGAAACTGCTTTTAAAAAGCGGGGTAGGGTAGTGGGCTTTACTAAATAGTCTACAATCTCATATTGGTAAGCATCTAAGGCATATTCCTCATGCGAAGTATTTAGAATTACGAGTGGCTTTATTTCAAGGCCTGCCAGCATGTCTATGCCACTCATTCTAGGCATTTCAACATCTAAAAAAGCAAGGTGTGTGTCATTATGCTTAAGAGCATTTATTGCCTGGCTGCCTGTTTCAAATGTGCCTATAAGTTTAAGGTTATCAACTTGCCCTATAAGATTCTGAAGCATTGCTCTGCAAGCCTCATCATCATCTACTATTATACAATTCATGGGGTGGTAATGTTATATGGTCATTAATAATTAAAACAAATTCAAAACCAAGGGTATAATACAAGTCAATAGAGTCATCATTTTTTGCATTTCTCTTGACAGCTAATTGCATCATCCAGATGCTTATGCAATGCAGGAAGAACAGATGCTGCCCATTGCCTGATATCTGAATCGTTGGCTTGAGTCGATTCTTTTTCAAATAAGGCAATGGCATCTTTGTGCCCGTTTACCATCATATCACAAAAATCCTTATCAAAATCTGGTCCCATTTCCGCACTTAGTTTTTTGTAGTCACCTTGGGCGGTACTATCAAGGGTTGACGGTATCGTTATTGACTTCTTTCCCGCAAGTGCAACCAAATCGCTTTGGGATTTGGTGTGATCTTCTTCCAGCATTTTGCCAAACTCTTTTACGTCAGCTAATGCCCCATTTTGCCTAGCCAGCTGGCCTAGTTGTATTTCTTCCATGTTAATCATGGAAGCCTTGCGGAGAAACTTGGCATCTTGCGAATTGCCGGTAGTATCTGATTTTGTGGTACCTACCGTATTTTCTGACTTTGAAGGATTATTGCATGATGATACACCCACTAAAATAGCGGATGCTATAGCAGCATTTATCAATCTTATTTGGAGACGTGTGATATTTTTCATTTATTATTTGTTAACTTATTGTGATATTCTGATATTAAATCGTCGATTGCAAAACAAAGAATAAAAAATGCCTTCATGTTAAATTTTCGGTAAACACACTATTATTCTGGCTGAATACTTCGTCTAACCCGTTAAAATGATTTTCTATGTTGGAAGCTCCAATAAACTGATGTTTAATTTCGTCTATGATTTACCGGGTTTTAACGAATTTTTAAATGCGGGCTGTTAAATGAATGATAGATTGGCCGCCAGTTAAATACTAGATTAAATGCCTGAAGGTCCTACCATAGTGTTATTAAAGGAAGAAGTAGAGAAATTTGCCGGCAAAAAAGTAACCGCAATTTCGGGTAATAGTAAAATTGAGCAACACAGGTTATTGAACAAAAAAGTATTGTCATTCAAAAGTTATGGGAAGCAATTTCTGATTTGCTTCAAAGGTTTTACTGTACGTGTGCATTTTCTCCTATTTGGGAAATATCTTATAGATGAAAGAAAAGAGCAACCTGTCCGTTTAAATATAACATTCAGTAATGGTGAAATAAATTTATACTCCTGTTCTGTCAAAATATTGGAAGGCGATGTAGATACTCTTTATGACTGGAATACGGATGTAATGAATGATGCCTGGGATCCTGAAAATGCAAGAAAGAAATTAAAAAATATACCTGATACGCTCATTTGTGATGCCCTTTTGGAGCAGGACATATTTTCAGGCGTTGGAAATATTATTAAAAATGAAATCCTATACCGGGTGCGGGTTCATCCTGAATCAACTGTAAAGAAGATACCGGCTGCAAAAATCCAAAAATTAGTAGAAGAAACTCGCAGCTATAGTTTTAAATTTTTAGAATGGAAAAGGAAATATGTGCTTCGGCAGCATTGGCTGGCGCATGCTAAAACAGTATGCCTGCGGTGTAATCTGCCAATTATAAAGAAATATACCGGTGTTAAAAACCGGAGAAGCTTTTTCTGTGTAAATTGTCAAACTTTATATACCTGAACAATAAATCAAAAAACATGAATACAAATAGGCTTTCCAAAACAATTTTAGCTGGATTGAATGCGCAGATGACAAAAGAGGCTCATGCTTCACAAATCTACTTATCGTATGCGGCTTGGGCTGATAGCGAAGGATTCGAAGGCATCTCTAATTTTCTTTTCAGGCATGCCCAGGAAGAACGTAACCACATGATGAAGATACTGGAATACATATTGAAGAGAGGTGCCAAAGTAAAGGTAACGGCTATACCGGAGCCATTTGAAGACCCTGCTAATATGCATGCCTGTTTTGAAAAAGTATTCTCCCACGAGGTAGATAATACGAATGCCATTTATAAGCTCGTAAAAATGAGTCTTGAAGAAGAAGACTGGGCTACATGGAACTTTATGCAATGGTTTGTAAAAGAGCAAATAGAGGAAGAAACCCTTACCCTCAGTTTGTTGGATAAACTTAAAATAGCAGGCGGTGAAAAAGCAAGCAGCACGGCTTTATATTCACTTGACAGGGATCTGGAAAAAACTCCTGATGATGCAAAATCCGCAGAAGAAGTAACGGCAAATAACCCGTAAGTATCCTATCGCTTTTAATGCCAGTTTAAACTCCAATTATAAGCCATTGGTCGAATACTGGCGAAAGCCTCAATGGAGTGATTTATTTTTGTTTCAAATCATTAGTATTAATAAAAAACAAAAATAATTATCATGGGAAACTTGCTTTATATCATAGCCGTAATATTAATACTATGTTGGGCAATTGGGTTCTTCGCTTATAGCGCAGGATACCTTATTCACATTTTGCTTGTAATAGCGGTTATCGCTATTCTGTTAAGAATTATCCAGGGGCGCAGGATAGATTAATCTATTCAAACCAATTTAGTATGGCGACTAAAAACCTCCCTAAAGGAATAAGAAAGATTGGTTTTTTGCTGAAGGAAACACTGGGCGAGTTTATTAATGATAATGCTATGAAGCTGAGTGCTGCATTATCTTATTACACTATCTTTTCCCTTCCGGCTCTGCTCATTATTGTCACATCTTTATGCGGACTGTATTTTGGGACACAGGCCATAAATGGGGAATTATACGGGCAGATAAAAGATTTGGTAGGGAGTGGTGCAGCCTTGCAAATACAGGAAATGGTAAAAAATGTGAACCTATCTACGCATACTACCTTCGCTACCATTGCAGGAATAGTAGTGTTGGTAATTGGTGCTTCAGGCATATTCGCTGAAGTTCAGGATTCCATAAATTATATCTGGGGCATAAAGTCAAAGCCTAAAAAGGGCTTGATACGATTCGTGATGAACCGTCTCATGTCCTTTTCCATGATAGCATCTGTAGGTTTTTTATTGCTGGTTAGCCTTATTATGAGTTCCATAATGGAAGTTTTGAACCGAAAATTATTGGCACATTTCCCTTCGGAAACTATCTATTTATTTTATGCTCTCAATATTGTTTCGCTATTTGTCCTAACCACTATTTTATTCCTGATCGTATTCAAAATACTGCCCGATGGCAAAATCTCTTTTCGCGATTGCCTTTTAGGCGCCGCGTTTACAGCTTTTCTTTTTATGGTCGGAAAATTTCTAATAGGTGCGTACCTGGGGAACTCATCCATGGCGTCTATTTATGGTTCAGCAGGTTCTATAATTATTATCCTTGCCTGGGTCTATTATTCTGCCATCATCCTATACTTTGGCGCCGAGTTTACTAAAGTGTACTCAAAAACATACGGTAAAAAAATAGTTCCGAATAAGTACACTATTTTAATATCCAAATCCGAGGGCAACCTTTGACAAGAGAGAATCATGAAACCCAAAAAATCGCGATTGAGAAAGGGATTAATTGTAACAGCCTGTGTTATCATAGGTATTTGTACGCTTATCATTGTATTTATTTCACCTATAGCAAAATATCTTGTTGAAAAGTATAGTGTAAAATATACAGGCCGGCAAATTAAAATGAGCTGGGCCTATGTAAACCCTTTCACGGGTTATGTTCACTTCAGTAATTTTAAAATATATGAAGCAAAGAGCGATACTGTTTTTCTTTCAATGGAAGGACTAAGTGCGGGTTTTAACTTGCATAAATTATTATCGAAAGAATATGAAATTACCAGCATGACACTTGACCGGCCAACGGGGATAGCCATCCAGGAAACCCGGAATACTTTTAATTTCACTGATATAATAAATCATTTTTCACCGTCCGATACAAGCAAACCCACTAAACCCAAATCGCCAACTAAGTTCAGTATTTTAAATATCAAAATAAACGATGGAACATTCTATTTTCGCGATACATTAATAGGTATCAATTATTTTATAAAAAATTTCAACTTCGAAAGTTCCGGCATACAATGGAATTCAGACACATTGCCTGGAAAATTTTCTTTTGCTCCGGGGATAGGGCCGGGCAGCATTGCCGGAAAATTCAATATTAATCTCCGCGATCTTGATTATCTCTTTGATTTTACGATAGTAAACTTCAACCTGTCTATTATCGAACAATACTTAAAGGACATGACCAATTATGGGACTTTTTCGGCCTATTTAAATGCCAGTCTAAAAGCGAAAGGCAATTTCAGGGACGGGGAAAACATAGATGCGAAAGGGCGTATTTCCATAAACAACTTCCATTTTGGAAAATCAGTAAATGACGATTATGTATCTTTCGACACATTGGCCGTTGGTATTACTGAAATAAACCCCAAAGAGCATTTTTACCATTTAGATTCGTTGTCACTGGCTCATCCTTGTTTCAAATATGAAAAATATGATTACCTAGATAATGTAGAAACTATGTTTGGCAAGAGCGGAACCAATGTCGCTTCAGAAGATGCAAATCCTGCAAAGTTCAACTTGATACTTGCTCTGGCACACTTTTTCGCTAATATATCCCGGAATTTCTTCCATAGCGAATATAAAATCAATGATCTGGAGGTGAAGCGCGCCGACATTAAATTTAATGATTATTCAACCAATGAAAAATTTACCATAGATGCCGATCCATTATATATCCTTGCCGATTCGATAGACAAAAGTCATGGTGATGTTAAAATAATACTCAAGTCGCAAATACAACCGTATGGCAATATGCTTATAACGGCTGATATTAATCCCAGGGACAGCGCAAGTTTTGATCTGAACTATCATTTTGGCAAAATACCGATCACCTTATTTAATCCTTATCTTATTTCGTTTTCTTCTTATCCGCTTGACCGTGGAACTATAGAGCTTAATGGTGCATGGAAGGTACGCAATGGCTTTATTCAAAGTCAAAACCACCTGCTGGTAATTGACCCGCGTGTAACAAAACGGGTAAAAAATAAGGCATCTCGCTGGATTCCCTTATGGATGGTAATGGCCCTGGTACGTGAACGTAGTAATGTAATTGACTATCAAATCCCCATATCGGGCAGCCTGAGAAGCCCCACCTTTCATTTAAGCGATATTGTATTTAGTACGCTAAATAACATATTTGTAAAACCGGTAACTACTCCGTACCGGCTAAAAGTACAATCGTTGGAAGATGTTATTGAGAAATCACTTTCTATTACCTGGGAAACTCACCATGCTTCTATGACGCGACTACAGGAAAAGTTTGTTGGCAAAATGGCAGATTTTATAGCAAGTAATCCTTCTGCCATGGTTACTGTATACCCCGAACTGTATGCTGCAAAGGAGAAAGAGTATATCTTATTTTATGAAACAAAGAAAAAATACTACCTGGCTTATCATCCTGAAAAAAGAGGAACATTTGATGAAAGTGATTCGGAATATGTAGATAAAATGTCGGTAAAAGATTCGGATTTTGTCCATTATTTGAATAAAAAACTTAAGCGCAGCCTAGTATTTACCATACAGGAAAAATGCGCTAATATTATAGACTCAAACGTAGTTAATACAGAATACAATTTACTATGCAAGTCAAGGGAAAATCTTTTCCTGTCCATTTTTAAAGAAAAGGGTGTTGCTGACAGGGTTAAGTTCGTGCATGCCCATGATATAATTCCATATAATGGCTTTTCATTCTACCGGCTGGAATACAAAGGAGACATCCCCGATTATTTGATGGCTGCATACAAAAAAATAGATGAGCTGAATAATGAAACGCCGCGTGAGAAGTATGAAAAAGAACGGAAAAAAATCAAGAGCATATAGTTATGAAAGTACGCTCCACCTTTTTGGCCAAGGCTCTAAAATCTTCTTGAATTTTCATCTTGCTTATGTCCTGATTAAGCTGTGAAAAATGGAGGTTTGCCGAATAATTACTTGGTTTTCTTTTATATGGCTCTATCTTGTGAACATAATAGCAAATTAAATATAAACCATATAAACTTTAAAAAAATGGAAACCTCAAATGACATCGCAAAAGTACTTGGAGCATTATTATTAGGAGCGGCAGTAGGTGGCGCTCTTGGAGTTCTATTTGCTCCTGATAAGGGTACAAGAACCCGCAAAAAACTCATGATGAAAGGCGACGACATAACAGATTCAATGAAAGAAAAATTCAACGACTTCCTTGACAATGTAAAGGAAGAAATAGAAACTGTTAAAGAAAAGGCCAATGAATACATGGATAATGGTACTGCTAAAGTAGATAAGCACAAAGTACACTAACATTCTGGAATTTGATAACCGGGGTGATATTGATATACACACCCCGGCAATCAATAAACAAATTGCTTATGGAAACTAAAGAAAGTTTGATTCAACCTCTTTTGGATAGTGTTGAGGAGTATGGCAAAACCAGCTTCGAATTAATACGGCTTAAAGCTGTAGATAAAACAGCGAATGTTGCATCTATGCTACTTTCAAGATTGGCGTTACTGTCTGCTCTATTTCTTTTTATAGTCACTTTAAATATTGCTGTTGCACTTTGGCTTGGCGATTTAATGGGAAAAAATTATTATGGCTTTTTAATTGTGGCTTTATTTTACGGGTTGGTAGGAACAATTCTGTTCTTTCTGCATCCAACTATCAAAACACGAATTAATAATTCCATTATTATAAAAGTGTTTAAATAATATATATGGAAAAAATAAAGAACATTGAGGAATTGAAAGTAGCTATCCGGGAATTGGAAAATGAAAAATTGTTGAAACAATTATTATTGAAAGAGCAATTCATTACCATCTGTGAAAGCCTGAAGCCTATTAATATACTAAAGGATACATTAAAAGAAGCACAGGCCGACCCTGCCTTAAAAACAACAGTGATTAATAATGCTATTGGCTTTGTATCAGGAGCTGCTATCCGCAAAATAGTAACAGGAAAATCACACAATCCACTTAGAAATTTGGTGGGAATGGTACTTGAAAGACTGGTAGCTAAAAATGCAGAAGGAATAAGGACCGTGGCAGACAATATACTGGAGAAAATTATTAATCACCAGAAGAATACGGAAAATGTATTATGAGCATTTCTTACAATATCCCCTTTTATTTTAAAGTTTCGGCCATATTTCTTTGTGCTTTCTTTATTGTATTTACATTTTACCTGGGCCAACAAATTCTCCTCCCTGTAGTTTTCGCCACGCTTATAGCCATCTTACTCAACCCGGTAGTCGATTTTTTAATTTCCCGTAAAGTAGGAAAAATACTTTCTATACTGATAGTAGTTATTATGGCTGTTGTAGTTGTAATTGGTGTTTTGTATATAGTTTCTTCGCAAGTAACGATGCTGAAAGAAACATTTCCACAGTTGAAAGACAAATTCACCATCACACGTATTAATGTTGTAACCTGGCTTGCCGACAAATTCAATGTTTCCAGTTCGAGCATTAATCAATGGATAAATAAAACAGAAAGTACAGCCATCCAAAATTTTTCAATAGGAGATAAACTTACAGCAGTGATTGAACTGGTGCTAGAGATTGTACTATTACCTGTTTACGTATTCCTGATTCTATTTTACAAAACCTTATTGCTTGATTTTATTCTCAAACTTTTCCGATCACATCATCATCCTGCTGTTACTGAAGTACTAATGAATACAAAAAAAATCATTCAGAGTTATTTGGTTGGCCTCTTTATAGAGATGGTAATTGTCGCCACACTCAATTCCCTTGGCCTCTTCATTTTGGGCATTGACTATGCACTTATCTTAGGGATTGTGGGTGCCATCATTAATGTTATTCCGTATATCGGTGGTATTGTAGCTATTGCTCTACCCATGATTATTGCCTTCGTAACCAAAGATTCTATTACATCAACCATTCTTGTATTTTTGGTATACATCCTCATTCAATTTATAGATAATCACTACCTCATCCCAAGGATTGTTGCCTCAAGGGTAAGGGTAAATGCCCTTGTCGCTATTATTGTAGTGCTTATCGGTAACGCTGTTTGCGGAGTTGCGGGCATGTTTCTTTCTATCCCGGTAACAGCTATCATAAAAGTAATTTTCGACCATATTACACCTTTGAAACCCTGGGGATTCTTACTGGGAAATACAGTCCCCACTGCTTCAAGGTTTGCCTTTGTACAAAGAAAACGAAAATCAACACTATTGTAAATTTCCGTCAAGATGGCTGCCGATACAGAAAATACCGCTAATGTGTCAAATGAAAATGGTGACGAATCTTCACAAAATTATTTTGTAAAGATATTCAGAGGCTTTTTTGAAGAAGTAACAGAATTAACTCTTTTCACACTTCGCTTTTTTAAAGAAGCCATTAAGCCCCGTTACGAGTTTAGCGAAGTAATGAAACAGTCTTATTTGATAGGCTATAAATCGATGCCCTTGATTGGCATTACGGGATTTATTATGGGTTTGGTGCTTACTATACAATCGCGCCCTACACTTGCTGAATTTGGAGCCGAGTCTTGGCTGCCCGCCATGGTATCCGTTTCCATAGTCCGCGAATTAGGACCTGTTATTGCCGCTTTGATATTTGCAGGAAAAGTAGGATCGGGAATTGGCGCGGAATTAGCCTCTATGAAGGTTACCGAGCAAATTGATGCTATGGAAGTTTCCGGGATAAATCCGTTTAAGTACTTAGTTGTTACCAGAATTATTGCCACCATTTTCATGTTACCTATACTGGTGTGTCTGAGCGACGCTATTTCAATGTACGGTGCCTACATAGCAGTAAATATAAAAGGAGATGTAAGCCTTCATCTTTTCTTTACCCAAGTATTTAAAAGTCTCGATTTTTCGGATGTATTTCCTGCTTTTATTAAAACGTTTTTCTTTGGATTTGCAATTGGATTGATCAGTTGCTTTAAAGGATATAATTCAACCAGGGGAACAGAAGGAGTTGGCGCAGCTGCTAATTCGGCTGTCGTTATTGGTTCCCTCTCTGTCTTTATCCTGGATATGATAGCCGTTCAGCTTACTACCCTGTTTGTTACATAGATGAAATGGAAAAAATAGTTGCAGAAATACAGCATTTAAAAAAATCGTTCGGTAAAAATCCGGTGTTGAAAGACATCAGTTTGAAAATTGAGCAAGGTGAAAACTTTGTTGTATTTGGCAAATCCGGTTGCGGCAAGACGGTTCTCATTAAATGTCTTGTCGGGTTACTGGAACCGGATGAAGGGAAGATTATTTTATTGGAAAAAGACGTCTCGACTTTAAAAGAGGAAGAATTGAATATACTCCGGAAAAAAGTAGGATTCCTCTTTCAAAGTGCAGCATTATATGATTCTATGACTGTACGGGAAAACCTGGAATTTCCACTTCGCGATATAAAAGGAAAGCCTCAGGAAGAAATTGATGCATTGGTTTTGGAGGTTTTGAAGAACGTGGGGCTGGAAGCCTCTATCGATAAAATGCCATCTGAACTTTCAGGTGGAATGAGGAAGCGTATTGGGCTGGCACGTACCCTGATACTAAAGCCGGAAATAATACTATATGATGAGCCTACTACCGGATTGGACCCTATTACATCAAAAGAAATCAGTATGCTCATTTTAGATGTGCAAAAAAAATACAATGCAGCTTCCATAATCATTACCCACGATAAAGAATGTGCCCATATAACAGCTAATAGAATGATGGTAATAAAAGACGGCTTAGCTGCCGCTGAAGGAACTTATGATGAATTATCCAACTCAAAAGATGAGTTTGTGGCGTCGTTTTTCAAATAATATTAAATAGAAGTTTATGCAAAATAAAGCAGGAAATAAAATCAGACTTGGAGTATTTGTCACAGTAGGTGTGTTACTATTTATTATAGGCATCTACTTTATCGGGGAACGGCAGCAAATGTTTACCCCTACATTTGAAATAAGTGCCACCTTTAAGGACATAGGTGGATTACAGGTTGGTAACAATGTGCGCTTCTCCGGTATTAATGTCGGTATTATTCAAGACATTGAACAAGTTACCGATTCAACGGTGAAGGTAGGAATGCAGATAAATGAATCAACCCGGAAATTCATTAAGAAAAATGCAAAAGCAGTAATCGGCTCTGATGGCCTTATGGGGAATAAAATAGTATCAATTGTTCCGGGGCCTCCGGGACAAGGACAAGTATCGAATAACGACGCCATACAAAGTATTCAACCTGTGAGCATAGACGAGATTATGGGGAGCGTAAAAACAACCAGCAATAATCTGGCCAGCATTACGGGTGACCTTTCTGCTATTATGAAAAATATTCATCAGGGGAAAGGAACCATTGGAAAATTATTGATGGACAGTACAATGGCACAAAATGTAGGCCAGGCAATGGTAAATATAAAACAAGGTGCCGGAGGTTTTAAACAAAATATGGATGCAGCAAGCCATAATATCCTTTTAAGGGGTTATTTAAAGAAAAAACAGAAGAAAGCTGAAGAAGACAAGAAGAATGCCGATGAAAATAAATAAACTTGCATATTAATTGACAAGTTAAGTTGATATTACAGGTTTTAAAGCTATGCGCCCTTTCAGAATAAAACATTTATTTTTAATTTTCGCTATATCATTCGCTGCGGTTTCAATGGCTGACGGACAAGATACCAGCGCCCCCATTGTACAATTCTTGGTCAAACGAGGCTATACGTTTCCTGATTCGATCAGAAAAAATCACCGTCCCGATAGTTTGCAACAATGGCCTGACACCTTGTATTATAATACCGTATATAAATCGAAGCTTTTAGGCTCTTTAACCGTTCCATTTATTTCCAGTGGTATAGAAATAAAAGGGGGGATCCGAAAAGCCAAAGATTCTATAACCACTACACTGGGTATAGGAATAGGATACACTTGGTTTTGGGGTGATTTTATATTTAATGAGAATGATAAAATTACCGTTGACCCGAAAATATTTTTTGGACTAGCAGTCACAACCGGGTTATCCAATGGGTTTAATTTGGAAAAGGGTGGGCTTTATGCAACCGGATTTATTGGTGTAAGTACTTTTAACCTGGTATTTGGATATGATGTAATAAACCATTCTCCTACGCTGGGCCTGGGTGGAAGAATAGATTTATACACTATTTCTCAAAAATACCTGCATGTTATAGGGAAGATACACGCGGTAAGGAAACATAAAAGAGTGAACCCACCAATTACAGTGTATTAAATCACGCAACATTTATCTCCTTAGGTCCATTCATCGGGGGTATTTTATCATTTAACTGTTCCACTTTAACATTGAGCGAATATTAAAAGTATTGGCTTTTCCAGTACCTACCTTTGATTTTCAATTAACCAGAGTTTAACAATCTAATCTACAATCTTATGCTTAAGTGGTCGGCCATATTCTTTATCATTGCAATTGTTGCAGCTATATTCGGGTTTACCGGTATCGCCGCAGGCGCAGCCTCTATTGCAAAATTCCTTTTCGGAATATTCCTATTCGTATTCTTCGTGTTTTTGATTCTCGGCTTAACTCTCTTTAAAAAATAATGGCATCCAAATTCTAAAAACTACAAAATGGAAACTATAACTAAAAAAACTGGCGAGCAAATAAAAGACTTAATCATTATTAATAATGATAGGTATGAAGGGTATAAAACTGCTGCTGAAGAAACCAAGAATGTAGAACTGAAGATTTTATTTACCAACTACAGTATACAGAGTGAACAGTTCAGTAATGAACTTCAAAATTTATTGCCAGACCATAAATATGCACCGGCCCCCGGGGAAACGAAAAATTCAGGAAAATTATACCGTATATTTATGGATATGAAAGCATCTCTTCAAAACAAAGATCCTAAAGGAATTTTATCTTCTTGCGAGTTTGGGGAAGATGAAGCAAAAAAGGTATATGATACTATTCTTGAAGACCGTGAAGAAATAGACTACAACTTATTAGAAATTATCAGAAACCAACGCTTTAGTCTGCAAAATGCGCACGACAAAATAAAATCTTTGTGTGATCAAGCATAATTGATGAGGATAGGGCAACCCAAAACCTTTAATACATTCAAAAAATGGCTAAATATTCAAAAAAGGCAGAAAACAAGGTAGAGAAAGTAATGCATGAATACAAGCATGGCGAACTTAAATCGGGCAATGGAGGTAAGGTAAAAAGCCGCAAGCAAGCGATAGCTATTGGACTAAGTGAAGCCCGCAAGGCAGGAGCTAAAGTCCCTAAAAAAAGCTCCAAATAATATTAGCATACTACTAATAAAAGCCATAGCAATTCATGTATATTTTTCTAACGTTATCCATAGTAATATGGATTAATCCGTGTTATATATAGTTCGCGGAATAAAGAATCCTTAGTTTGTTTTTAAAATCAATCAATTCCTAAACCAGGTGGGGTGCGTAAAGGCGCGCCCTGTTTGGTTTGTATGCGAGGTTTTTCATGGAGCTTTATTTCAACTACCCATTTTATCTATTTAACTTTCATTTTAAGGTTTTCATCTTTTTTTAATACTGAAGGGCTATTCGCGGAATTAAATTTGATAAAAGTTTATCACATTTTTATTTCACTAATATGGAAACGCTAAATAAAAACCCAAAATATACAGCAATATGCTGTTTGCTGATTTGCCTTAATACCTTAAGTAATGCGCAAAACTATTATGGTACGCCGCCACCACCGCCATCAGGCGACAACCAGATGAATAGGAGCGTGGACGATATTTTGCCCACCGGATACATTTCCGTGAATTTCGGATTTGCAATTCCTGAAGGTGGTTTTGCTAATGCCACAGGTGGTAATTATGGTGGATATGCTTTGCCCGGCGATGCATTTCACTTTTCGCTCGGAATCCCTATTAACCATTCTAATTTCGGTGTGGCTTTTATGTTTGGAAGTTATTCCAATCAATATGACCTGAATACTTATGCGAACAACAATGTAGCATACTCTATCTATCCCGACGAAAATTATTATTCTGAAAGCAGCATAATGGGTGGCTTATACGTAACTTATCCGGTAGGGGTAGTTTCCTTTGACGGAAGGGTGATGATTGGGGTACTTTTAAATAGTCTTCCAGAACAGAATTATGGATTTTATGACGCAGAAGGGAACAACTATGATTATGATTTACAGGCAAGCAACTCTACCTCGTTTTGCTTTGATGCGGGAGTAGGAGTAAGATGCCTTATTGCACAATTCAGCAGAAGGAGAAAGCTTTGTGCCATGATAAATGTAGATTACATGGGTTCAAGTGTGCCTTATAACACCGAACAAAATCAATATGAAATACCGGTGGCAGGTCCTAATGCCGGTTACCAGGTTCAAATAGTTCCCAGCCCTGTATATTCCGGCAACTTTTCACTGGAATTGTTAAATATCACTTGCGGTATAGGTTATCAATTTTAAGGGTTGGCCTGGCAAAGAATATTTTTATCGATGAATAGGGCAACCCTAACAGGTTTATTAAAAGACTCACCGAATATTTCAGAAAAACAGACATCACGTTCTTAAATTTAAATCGTTAATCAGTCTAGTCAATAATTTTAATTCTCAAATGCCATGAATAAGCAAAAAAGTGAAGGCCATGGTAAGCATGACCATTCCAAGAAGACACATCAACAGTCAGCTAAGCCGGCTAATTCCAACAGACCTGCAAGACAAGCAGAACCGCAACCAAGTCAATGGAAGAGCAAACCCCAGCGTCCAGGAGAAAGATCCGGAGACATGGGAGTAAATGATGGTGAATAACCATAATAACACAAATGGTAAAACACCTCAAAAATGAGAGCCCCGGCAACATTATAAGCCGGGGCTCTTGCAATAAAAACATTGTACGGAAATGGGGCAGTTTTGAAGTAAAAGTCAAATTTATTAAACCATAATCCCATGTGGAAAAAGCAAAACATTCAACGAACAAAAAGGACTCTGGCTGTTCTTGATTATATGGGCAGAGAACTAAAGAAAGAAATGATTTCGAATGAATACAGCGACCTGCCAGTACCAATCGGTAAGAAGATTAATGTTCCGGAAATAATTACACCTCACCCATATAGTCTTTATGCCTTGTGCCACAATTACGAACATTGTCAACGTAATTAACTGCTCTATTTTTGACGGACGAGGCAAAAACCACAATGGATTTTCTTTTATTATTTTTTGCGTTTTGGGGAGAGCCCTTCAGCTTCTGAAATTTTACTTGCTTCTTTGCGAACTTTTTCCGGCGACTTGAATTCATCCGGGGGCGTTCCTTCAGCTACATCCTTATTTTCTTCAGCTCCGGATTTCCTGCCTGGTTTATTTACCTTAGGTGGTGCCGCCTTTCCCGGTTGCTGTCCTGGCCTGACATTTTGATCGACATCATTTTCTTCTTGAACGCTTTTTCCCTTCATATGATCTTTATCCTTAGAGTTGCTGTTTGACGTATTCATTTGTATTTATATATTGGTTAATAAGCAAGATAAGGCACAGCAGTAATTTTTGTTGTAAAATTCGAAGAGCGAGTATATACTTGGGTTGAATATATTCTATCAATCGGTAATCTTGACAAAAGGGTAGGGGCAGAAAACCGGAAAAAACCTTTTTGTGTTACTTTATTTATGGGATACAGCAAAATGTTGGACGAATAGAATAGGGGGTACATCGAAATTTCAATCCAAATGAGTATTTTGAAGATAGTTTTGCTACTGTAAAAGCAAGCAGGCCCCCTGCCATTTAATATTACTAGCTAATAAAATTTAATAGTTATGAAAACGGAAAAAGGGATATTAATAGTTTTACTAAGTGCACTATCCATAGGCGCTTATGCACAACTTGATTCAAGCGGAAGGTACAGGCCGTCTGATACAGCCCGACTCAGGACTACCATGCCAAACAGACCTATAGTTCCATCGCCCGGCATACAACCTGCACCTTACCCATCAACTACCCCTCCTGTTCAACCTCCTGCTACTGTTCCTCCGCCCAATGCACCCGGCACACCTCAAACGCCAATACCTCCTACTACGCCTCCGCCACCTCAAGGATTATTAACTGCAAGCATTAGTACTAGGCAGGATACATTGCATAAGAAAAAACATGTTACACAGCCATTAGATAGTCTGAGGACACAGGACCTGCCAAGGTATACCCCTAAAAAAGATACCATACGATGAATGTTCTTTTAATAAAATCAAAACTAAAATAAACCATGAAAACTCTAAAAATGTTAATTGCTGCCTGCTCATGTATCATAGTTACAGGAGCATCCGCACAAAATAATAGCCCAACCCCCAATAATACGCCCGTCCCACAACAAAGAACAAGTTATATAAAGCAACATGTAAGTGACATTACCTCTGATCAGGAATCGAAAATTTTAAGCATTGAACAGAGTTGTTCCACCGCTATGCAAGGTGCAACTAATAACCATGCTAAAGACTCCATACGTAGAAGCTCCGACTCTCAGATGAAAGGAGTTCTGACTCCCGGTCAGTATACGCAATATGAAAAGATCGAAAAGAATTTGCCCAAAGATGATACGGGTTCATATTAATTGAACAAGTTAAAATCATGACTAATACTATTAATTTTAATCTCCCAATACGTGAAAAATCAAGATTCTAACAACTCATCTATGGAAGTTATAAGCCCTGAAAATAAACAAGAGTACGCAAAGCCAGAAACTATGAAAGCGATTCAAATTCATGAATTTGGTGGAGTTGAAAAATTGATGTATGAAAGTGTACCGGTTCCTCAACCCGCTCCCGATGAAATTCTAATCCGCGTTAGCGCTGCGGGGGTAAATCCTATAGATTGGAAGATAAGGGAAGGGCGAAGGAAGGATAATATAATATTACCACTTATTTTGGGATTGGATGTAGCAGGAATAGTGGTTGGCAGGGGAAGCCTTGTTACCCAGTTTTCGGAAGGCGATAAAGTTTTTGCCCGGCTTGAAAAAAATGGAGCATATGCAGAATATGCCGTTGCAAAAGCAGCTTGGACGGCCTATGCACCAGGTATTCCGCTAAATATAGCATCAGGCATTCCGCTTGCATCACAAACCGCGTGGATGGGACTTTTTGAAGTAGGAGGGTTTAAACCCGGCCAGAAAATACTTATTCATGGCGCATCAGGTGGTGTGGGAACATTTGCTGTGCAATTTGCAAAAATAGCGGGAGCATATGTAATTGGAACAACTTCGGATACTCACAGGGAACTTGTAAAATCATTGGGGGCCGATGAGGTTATAGATTATGAAAAAGAAGATTTCAGGAAAAAAGCGAAAGATTTAGATATGGTATTTGACACTATAGGGGGAGAAACCCAGGAACGATCATGGCAAGTGTTGCGTAAGGGAGGCATACTGGTTTCAACCGTTGGAGTAGATGAAAATAAAGCAACCAAATTTGAGGTAGTCGGAAAATCATACATGGTAAATTCCAATGGAGCCCGCCTTCAGCAAATTGCAGGCTTAGTTGACAAAAAAATGATTCGTACCATTATTGAAAAAGAATTTAACCTGGAGGAAGTAAAAAAGGCCCATGAACTAAGTCAATCGGGAAAAGCGCTAGGGAAAATTATATTGAGGATAAACGCTAATATGGAGCAAAGCTGATCTTTTTTATAGTTTATGTGTATAAAAAAGACAGATTTATATTAAAAAAATAACATGTACTTAAAACCAACACACCATGAAAACGCAAAGCTTAAATTTGTTTATTGTGGATAATAGCATGTCCGCTATAAAAGAACTGAAAGAGCATTTATTAAATCGATTTGGAGAAGGCATACGGATAGAGGCATTTAATAACAGCAAAAGTTGCCTGGAGAAAGTAGATGAAACCACGAATATAGTGGTTCTCAATAATCATTTAAAAGGCGAAAATGATATTGAGGTTTTACAATCAATTAAAGAGATTAACCCAAATACGGAAGTTATTGTGTTATCTGAAGAAGAAGATATTGCACAAGCCGTTGATTCTTACCGGGCCGGGGCGAAAGGTATAGTGATTAGAGGTTCAGATTCGGGGAGAAGGGTAGCGAAATTGATTACCCGCATTTTTACAGCCCCTATCCGGATTATTGAAAAAGAATTGGGTTTGTCGCAAAGAATAGCCATCTTTATTATGAGTTTTCTAACTGTAGGTGCCATTGTGCTGCTTTATTTTATTTTTTTCAAATGATAGATATAGAAGAACTGTTGTTGTAGAGGATATTCAATTGTCCTTTTTGCAAAGTATTTTTTAAAGTGCTTCTTTAACAATTGATTTTTTATTTGCTTTCAACTGCATTAATATCTTTTCTACAGCATTCATCATAGGTGGAGGGCCGCATAGGTAAAACCTTTTAGTTACTCCGACCGTATGTTTCTTAAGAAAATCAAACGTAATTAATCCGGGTGCATATCCGCGCACTTTTTCATCAGATAAAAGATTGATGAAATTACTCCCCAACATGCTTTTAAATTCTGCTCTGTTTATTATGTCAGCCTTTGTTTTATTGGCAAAAATGAGCTTGTTATTTCCAATTTTATTTTTGGACTGAAGATTCCTGAAAATGGAAATAAAAGGGGTAATGCCCGCCCCTCCGGCAATAAATATTCCTTCACCCTTATAATGAATGGCCCCGAAAACATCATGTAAAATTAACTCATCGTTCGTTTTAAGCTGCAAAAGTTGATTAGTAACACCTTTGTGAGAAGGATAGGTTTTAATGGTAAATTCAAGGTGATTATCGGCAGGAAGGCAGGTGAAAGTAAAAGGTCTTCTCTTATATTTCCAACCGGTTTTGTTTATTGATATCTCTGTAGCTTGCCCTGGCTTGAATATATAATTTTCGGGCTTTTCAGTAACAATTCTCAATACATTGTGGGTGACTTTGCCAATCGACTTTATTTTAACACAATGATGTTGCATATTGATTTAGTGAGATTCACTGCAAGTTACACTTGAGTACATAGACTCATTGGAATTATTCGGTAAAGGAATCAAATCGAATGCTAAAAAGTGTGATTTTATGGATAAATTAGCCAGGTAGACGGCCCTGATGCAGTGCGAGATCACGGTAGTTCTTATCAACTTTGAGAAGCGTTCAGTTATGCCGAAAGTCCTATTTCTTATCGTCTTTCTTATCCTTATCCTTGTCCTTTTTCTTCAAATAACCTTTCAAAAGAAAACTGTGGCCTGCGGCATCCATATTTTGTTTGAATCCGCCAGCACCTTGTTTGATATTAACCATAGCCTGCCCCACATTTTTAGCCATGGTGCTATCCATTAACAATTTACCAATGGTACCTTTCCCTTCATGAATATTTTTCATAATAGCAGAAAGGTCGCTGGTAATGTTTGCTAAATTATTGCTGGTGGTTTTTACATTCACCATAATTTCGTCTATGCTAACCGGCTGAGTAGTTTGGACGACATCATTATCTACTATTTCTGGTTTCCCTGGAGGTCCGGGGATAATGGACACTATTTTATTTCCCATCAGCCCATCAGAACCGATCACTGCTTTCACATTCTTTTTCATGAACTTCCTCGTATGCTCATCAATTTCCATATCCACCATTACAGTAGAATCGGAAACTTGCTGAATGTCCTCAACAATACCCACATTGATGCCCGCAAACCGTACGTTGTTGCCAACCTGCAATCCGCCTATATCCCTGAACACTCCGCTTATTTGGAACGTACTGTTGAACATTTGCTGCCTCTGCCCGATAAAATAAATTCCTACAATAAGCAGAACCACACTGACGGTAACAAAAATTCCAAGCCTTGTTTTATTTCCTTTTTTATTTTCCATAATTTTCTTCTTTATTTTAATTAAAAAACGAGTGTATCCACTCATCTTTTGATTCTGAAATTTCTTTAAAAGTTCCTTCTGTCAGTACTAACCCTTCTTTGATGATGAGCATACGATTGGTAGTCATACGGGCACATTCAATATCATGTGTTATAATGATGGACGCTGTATTGTATTTTTTTTGCACATCCAATATTAACTGGCTAATTTCTTTTGATGTAATGGGGTCGAGGCCTGTTGTGGGCTCATCATAAAATATTATTTCAGGCTTCAGTATAAGTGTGCGTGCCAGCCCAACCCGCTTCCGCATTCCACCGGAAAGTTCAGATGGCATCTTATCAATGGCGCTCTCAAGTCCCACATTTTGTAAAGCTTCTACCACGAGTGCATCCATTTCTTCTCTTGGTTTTGCTTTTAAATCACGGAGGGGGAATTCAAGGTTTTCGCGGACACTCATAGAATCATACAATGCAGCACTTTGGAAAAGAAAGCCCACCTTTTTTCGTAGCTCATTTAATTTCGCATCTTTTAAGCCTGCTATGTTCTCGCCAAATAAGAATAGTTCTCCGCCATCGGGCTCAATTAAGCCCACCAGGCATTTTATAAGTACCGATTTGCCGCTGCCTGACTTACCAATTATAACCAGGTTTTCACCTTTGTTAATTTTCAGGCTTATATCATTCAGCACGCTATTACTGCCGAACGACTTCTTTAAGTTTTTTACTTCCCCGATGATTGTTTCAGTTTCCATTTTAATATAACATACTGGTTATTTGAACGGCTATCATATCAATAATAAATACAGATAATGACCCCAGAACGACAGAGGTATTAGCAGCCACCCCAACTCCTTCTGTTCCGTTAGTAGAATTGTAGCCTTTAAAGCAACTGATCAATCCAATAGCAAATCCA